>OLVT01001582.1_pt1 | contig 18356 bp, 8 predicted proteins | sample 1673241 | NCBI WGS metagenome assembly OLVT01 (sample SAMEA3178936, study PRJEB25190) | human gut metagenome | biome: human gut; feature: human-associated habitat; material: faeces | place: Austria | collected 2013 | reverse complement strand
GCTGTGCCAAGCAGATTGTGTCCGCATCCGTGCCCCGGCGTTTTCAGCGGCTGATACGTGCAGACCGGCTTCTGGCCAAGACCCGGAAGAGCGTCATACTCTGCCAGAAATCCAAGTATCGGTTTTCCTGTTCCCCACTCTGCAACAAATGCGGTCTGAAGCCCTGCGATTCCTTTTGTGATACGAAATCCTTTTTCTTCCAGATAGTCAGAAAGACAGGCTGAAGATACGACTTCTTCTTTGGAAAGTTCCGGATGCCGAAAAATATAATCTGCTGTGTTAACCAGTTCTTCTGTGTGTTCCTGTATCCATGTGTGAATATGATCTGCTGTATTTGCGTCTTTTTCCTCGCCTGTCCATACCCCAAGTCCGCTCCCAAGCTTCTCCCCGGATAGCAGATATTTTCTGGCTGCTCTCTGCAGGCTGGTGTCCTCTGCATAGCTTCGGGGATCCGTCTCCAATTCTCCGAAAATCCTCTCTTCTGCCTCTCTCCACTCAAAATCAACCGCAACAATATGAAACAATGTCTGGAACTGCAAAATATTAGATTCCGGCTTCATAATTTCTTTGAGCCCCGGATATAAAAGCCAGGAATGACAAAGATATACCTGCTTCTCCTTCCAGAATTGTTCTGCCTGACGAAATGAATCCAGACAGGCATCAAGCTCCAGCTTCTCTCCCTGCGGGATATGCACGCTGATCACGGGATCTCCTTTGTGAACCGATATCCCGTCTGTCTGTATCTCCCATAAAGACGGGATCCTCTCAAATTCCAGACGCCCAAGCCGAAACAGACTCATATCCAGATGTCTGCAAAACCAGTCGTACTGCGCAATCCCATATTCTCCATACGCTTTATAACAATTTTCACACCACAATGTCAGATCATAAAACGTATCCCGGTAAACCCGTCTGGAAATCCCCTGTTCACAATACCGATCATAAACCTCACAGGCCATTTTTGAAAAGCAATATAAAAATACCAGCCGAAAATCTTCTCTTTTTTTCACTGCTTCATAAAACAAATTCACATCTCTGAGAAATAACTCCCGCAGCTTCTCATATTCCCCTTCTGTGATCTCCAGCTTTTCAAGCTGCCGCACAGCGTCCGGCATCAGGGATATTTCCTCCCAAAATTCCAATAATTTCATTGTGCACCTCCGTTTTTTGTTTTCCTCTGTTGATTCTATCTGTCAGCATACTTCATTCTTGTGGTATTTGCAATTCGTTTTACGTCTTCCCTTTCTCAATCAGATATCTATACAACATTTTGCACATAATCATAGAAAAATCTACTAAAAAATTGTATAATATATAAAAGTTTATGAAAGAGAGGATTCACTATGAAGCAAAATAATATGTTAGCAATGATCCTGGCGGGCGGACGAGGCACCCGCCTGCATGACCTGACAAATAAAGTGGCAAAACCCGCGGTTTCATACGGCGGAAAATACCGTATCATCGATTTTCCACTCTCCAACTGCGCCAACAGTGGAATTGATATTGTCGGTGTGCTCACGCAGTATGAATCGATCTTGCTGAACAGCTACGTTGCGGCAGGCAGACGCTGGGGACTGGATGCCAAAGACAGTGGAGTCTATGTACTGCCTCCACGTGAGAAAGCAGATTCCAATCTGGATGTATATCGGGGGACTGCAGATGCGATTTCCCAGAACATCGATTTTATTGACACCTACGCTCCGGAATATATTCTGATCCTGTCCGGTGATCATATTTATAAGATGAATTATGATGCCATGCTGAATTATCACAAAACCTGCGGTGCAGATGCCACGATTGCTGTGATCGAAGTACCGATCAAAGAAGCAAGCCGGTTCGGGATTATGAATACCGATTCTACAGGACGTATCGTAGAGTTCGAAGAAAAACCGGAACACCCAAAAAGTAATCTGGCATCCATGGGGATTTACATTTTTAACTGGAAGCTGCTTCGCAAAATGCTGCTGACAGATATGAAAAATCCGGATTCCAACCACGATTTCGGAAAAGATATCATTCCTACGCTGTTAAATGATGGGAAAGATCTTTATGCCTATAAATTTGAGGGCTACTGGAAAGATGTTGGAACAATCGACTCTCTCTGGGAAGCAAATATGGATCTTCTGGACAAAAATAATGCTTTGGATCTCAACGATCCCGCATGGAAGATCTATACGGAAGATCCGACAACACCTCCTCATTATATCGGACCAAACGCCGATATTAAACGCTCTTTCATTACCCAGGGCTGCATGATCGACGGTGAAGTCAAAAACTCCGTGTTATTTACCAGTGCCAAGATCGATACCGGCGCCAGAGTCATTGACAGTGTACTCATGCCGGGAGTGATTGTCGAAGCAGGAGCTGTCGTACAGCGCACCCTGGTCGCTGACGGAGTGCGGATCGGGAAAAATGCCGTAGTAGGCAGTCCGGACAGCGAACATATCGAACTTGTTGCAAAACGTGTGAAAGGAGCAGAATAATATGAGCAAGGCATTAGGAATCATCAACTTTTCCGGAAACCACATCTGGGTAAAAGGACTGCAGTCTTACCGTCCGATCGGTGCCATGTCCTTCCTCGGAAGATACCGTGTCATCGATTTTCCGCTTTCCAATATGAGCAACAGCGGCATTGACCAGATTCAGGTGTATATTAATCAAAAGCCCCGTTCTCTCACCGAACATATCGGAACCGGAAGACATTACAATATCAACTCCAAACGTGGAAAAGTTCGAATCCTCTTTTCTGAAAACGGGATTGAAAACAGCATTTATGACAACGAAATTGCAGCTTACATAGAAAACATAGAGTGTATTGAAAATACACCTTGCCCGTACGTGATCATTGCCCCGAGTTACATGGTATACTCCATGGACTTTGATTCACTGTTACAGAGCCATATCGACTCCGGAGCGGATATTACGCTGCTGTATCATTCTGTTGACAATGCAAAGGATCACTTCTTAAACTGTGACCTTCTGAATCTGAACCGCCAGAAAGGTGTTCTCTCGATTGAAAAAAACAGAGGAAATGCAAAGAACAGAAATATCTTCATGGATACTTATGTAATGAAAAAAGAACTGTTTATCGACCTGATCAAAAAAGGGCATGATATGTCCTCTATGTACACACTGCCCCAAGTCATCAATATAGAATGCAGCGAACTGGATATCCGCGGAGTTTCCCACCGTGGCTTCTTTGCCGCCATTACAGATTTGAAAAGCTATTACGAAGCGAATCTTTCCCTGCTCGATTTTAAATCCGCCTTCAGTCTGTTTGATGATAACTGGCCGATCTATACAAAAACGACAGATTCCTGTCCGACTCAATATTTTGAGACTGCAAATGTAAAAACCTCTTTCGTATCCAACGGATGCCTGATCGAAGGCACTGTGGAAAACTCTGTGATCGGACGTGGATGCATGATTAAAAAAGGTGCTGTTGTAAGGAATACCGTTCTCCTTCCGGGCGCTTATGTAGGAGAAGACGTTCATGTGGAAAATCAGGTGGTAGACAAGCGTGCAAAGCTCTTACACGCCAAAGAAATTATTGCAAATGTAGACAATCCGGGATATATCAAGAGGAATGATACCGTATAAAGTAAAGCAGGATGCTTAAGGATTTATTCCTTGTCATCCTGCCTTATTTTTTCTTTTATCAAAAAATAATCTGAATTCCATTCGGTTGTAAAATTAAATCTGCAAGTTTTTCTCTGTCCAGAGAAATATGCAGAAAATTTCTGCCGGGAACTTTTATGTGATTATCTCACTCCAAACTGATATATTGTCGTGGTGTCGTATTTTTCTCCTTTTTTCAGTACCGGTGACGGGAAGCTTTCCTCATTCGCCGCATTCGGATAATACTGTGTCTCCAGACAGAAGCCGGAGTTATCGTGGTAGATCATGTTGCGTTTTCCTCTGACTCCCTCCAGGAAGTTTCCGGTATAGAACTGCACACCCGGAAGATCCGTATATACTTTCATGGTAATTCCGGACTGCTCTCCTTCCACCTCTGCAATCTTGCGCAGTGTCTGATCCCATCCATCGATGACAAAGTTGTGATCATATCCCTTGACCAGACGCATCTGATGATAGTCGGATGCCAGCTCTTCTCCGATCACTTTTCCTTTTGTGAAATCCATCGGTGTACCTTCCACCGGCCAAATCTCTCCTGTCGGAATCGAACCGGTCTCTTTTACCGGTGTAAACGAAGATGCCTGCAGTCTTATCCAGTGACGTCTTACGCTGCCGCAGTTATGTCCATTCAGGTTAAAGTAAGTGTGGTTCGTCATATTCACGATCGTTGTCTGATCAGATTCTCCTTCATAGTGGATCTTCAACTCATTTTGATCTGTCAGGGTATAGGTCACGGTAATCGAGAAGTTCCCCGGATATCCCTGGTCTCCATCCGGGCTGTCCAGGTGGAAAGAAACACTGTCTTCCTCCTCTTTCACACAATCCCAGAGGCGGAACGCATAACTGTCCGGTCCACTGTGCAGGTTATTCTCTCCCTCATTTTTCGGAAGGTGATACTCTATCCCATCCAGCACAAATCCTGCGCCTTCTGTCCGGTTCGCCCCTCTTCCGACTGCTGCCCCGAAGAAAGTTCCATTCTCTTCATAATCCGATACCTTGTCATATCCGAGAACGATATCTTTTCGCTCTCCCGCAAAATCCTTCATCTCCACAGATACGATCGCTGCTCCGAGACTGCTGAGCTTTACACGCATTCCCCGAATGTTGCGCAGCGTATAGGCAGTTACTTCTCTTCCGTCTTTTGTTGTTCCAAATATTGTTTTTTCGATACTCATATGCTCTCCTGTCCGGCATTTTTTATCTTCCCCAAATGCCTGTCCTGTTTACTTCATATTGTAGCTCTGTTTCGCCCGCTCCGCAAACATTTTTTCAGGAAAGTGGAATCAGGATCCTCAGTTCAAACCAGTTCTTTTTCAAATCTGTTGTCACAGAACCACCGTATTTTGCCGCCGTACTTTTGATACTCTTCATGCCAAACCCGTGAAAGCGGCGATCTTTCTTTGTTGTGACAGGTATTCCGTTTTCAAACTTTAACTGCTCTTCACAATAATTCTCACACCGGATTCTGAGAAAATTTTTCTGCTTTGCAACCGACAGATGAATCAACCTTTTTTCCGGCTCCCTCAATTTTTCCACGCTTTCGATCGCATTATCCAAAATATTGCCAAATAAAGCGCTGATATCCATGTCTTCCATAAAATTCAGCACACTTCCATCTGCCACACATGTCAGTCCAATTCCATTGTTCTGACAATACAGACTTTTACTTGTCAGAACAGCATCCAACACTTTGTTCCCCGTCTTATTCTGGGCTTCATAAATCTTGATTTCTTTTTCCATCTTCTCCAGATACTCTACCGATTTTCGGCTGCCCGCTTCCGATTTCAAAAGTGCGATCTGGTGCTTCAGATCGTGATACTTCTGATTCACAATCTCAATACTTTCCTGAGAAAGCTGATAATTCTTATATTGCATCTGCAAAATATTCTGCAGTGTATCCACCTCGAATTTCATCTGCAGTTCCCGCACCTGAATATGATACGCATAGAGAACCGCCATCCCGCTCAAATCTACCAGAGTCCGGATAATAAACATTTCTGCTGCAAATACTGCTGCTGTAATGAGCAAAACCGTAAACAGCTCCCGACGATTGATATGCATTTCTTTGCCGCCTTTTTGCAAATACTTTTCCAGCAGATATAAAATTCCGAATATGACCGCATACACGACCACAAGGAGCACCCACTGTACACTTTTTGCATGATTGACCTGAAACGTTTTCACCGTATAATAATAGATCTGCCAGCCGAAAGATGCAGCAAATTCTCCACTGATAAACGCCCTTGCACAGTAATATCCGGCTTCAGCAAGTGAAAACTGACAGCACCGGTAAATATAAATCAAAAACAGGAAAACTGAAACCAGTATACACGGAAGGAACAAACTGGTCCTCACCCCGTCCGTAACTTCCATAAATCCCACGATCGCCGCCAGAAATACCAGATGTGTCACATACCGTTTTACACCCCGGATCCGTTTCTCATTCGTGCATGTCACAATAACTGCTGCCAGCCAGTATGCCAGCGAATAATAATATCCCGGAGTATTGATCATTTCCTGCACACTCATCTATTTTCCCACCCCATTCATAAAATCATTGAGCGCATTTAAAAATGCCTTCTTTCTTGCGCGGCTTACCTGAATACAGTCTCCATTCACGGTGATGTCACTCCCCTGAAAATTTTCCACAAAATCCAGATTCACCAGATAACACCGGTTACACCGGAAAAACCGCTCCTCTTTCATACCATCCGCCAGACTTTCCTCTGCATCCCGCATCGTGCCTTTTGTTCTGTAATCCTGCCCGACTGTGTGATAGATCAGATCATGATCCTGCACTTCCACATAGCAAATCTCCGAAAGATCCAACTTCATCATACCGCCCTTCACTGCAATCGTCAGATATTTCTTCTCCCGCTTTTTCAGTCTCGTCAGTGCTCGGTCGATCCGCTGCGTAAACGCAAAATAAGAAACTGGTTTTAATACATAGTCCAGGGCATCCACCCGGTATCCCTGTATCGCATACTGCGGCATATTTGTAATAAAAATAATCACAACTTCGGTATCCATCTTCCGGATTTCTTCTGCAGCCGACATGCCGTCCATAAATTTCATTTCCACATCCATAAGGATAATATCGTAGTCTGCCCGATACTCTGTTACAATATCTTCCCCATCCGAAAATGTCTGTACGCTGATCCTCTCTTTACTCTCCTTCTCGTATTCTTTCAAGTAAGAAAGCAGCTGCTCTGCATACGCCGGATCATCTTCTACCAGTGCAATTCGAATCATTGTTTCGTCTCCTCTCAACTGTTTTTATCGGTTGTTTTTTCTTAGTATACCAAGCCTGTTTTCAAACGTCAAAATAAGGGTGCCTGTAATAAGACACCCTTCACTCTTCTCTATTTTTCCTCTCTTACTGTTCTGAAAAATGAAGAGATAATCGTCATGATAACTGCTGCCAGAGTACATCCCATTCCGATGATCGCACTGGACAAATCCGCCATAGTCTGCGCATTTCTTTCAAATGATAAAATAGTCGCAATGCTGTTCACTCTCAGGCGGACAAAAAATACAAATCCTGCCATCAAAAGCACTCCCGCCAGAATCGGAAGAATATCCAGTACCGGCATTTCCGGCGACTTTTCCTGTCCGGCCACAAAAAGAATTTCCAGAACCACTCCTGCCACAAGACATCCTACAACTCCCCAGCTGATTCCAAGATTGGAAAAATATGCCGTGTTGCAGTTGATCACATAAAATACGATTCCTGCTGTTCCAAGAATTAGTGCAAGCAGCATCAGATAAAAGCCTGCAGCCTGTTTTTTGATAAAATTCATAACATACCCTCCCTTAACTGTTTTTACGTCTCTTGGCATCTCTTATATACATCGCAGCTGCTGCCAGTGTAAGCAGAGCCAACACTGCCGATGTTGCTGTCAATGCATTATCATACCATGTACGCACATCCTTAATCTGTGAAGTCTCATTCAATCCATCCATTGCGTTGGAATTTGCAAGCGCATAATTCTGCCACATCATAACATTTTTCAGATCCTGCATCATAGACGCATCTTTGCTGACCGCCTCTGTGGTCCAGTAATTCCATTTTGCTGTTACAGCTTCCATATTACTGTCACCAGTATTGCAAGTCATCGTTACACCACAGTGTACCGCTTCTTTTAACACACTGTAGTTTGCATCCTGGATAAAGTCTTCTGACATCAGCCCCTGGAATCCCCATTCTTTGCGGAGAATATTCATCAGCAGACCATAATGTGCATTCCCTGCAGTACATCCGATTCTGTTAAATGTTGTCATCATACCAAGTGTCTGTGCATCTTCCACACTTGCCTGTGTTCCACGCAGTTCATTCTCACGTGCTTTCTGCTCTGTCATAAATGTTGCAATACCGGAACGGTTGATCTCTGTATCATTGAATGCAAAATGTTTCGGCGCTATGATACATCCGTATTCTTTTCCTGCTGCAATGTAAGCTGCTGCCTGATATGCTGTCAAAATCGCATCTTCAGAATAATACTCATGGTTTCTTGCATTGTAAGGTGTACGGTGAAGGTTCGTTCCTGCACCCCAGAGGATTGGAAGATTTGACCAGATGGAATAATTTCCGGTCACAGCTCCGTACTCTGCAGCCATCTCTTTACTAAATGTCTGCGCAATCACTGTTTCATTACTCATTGTTCCGAATTTGTAATTCAGATTCTTGTCATCCGGATCGATGACATACGGATCTGCGGAATCTGTATCTGTATTTGCGTACTGTCCCAATGTATAAGAATTAAATCCGTTCGGTCCGTCATTCTGTACTGCCTCCGGAGACACGATCGATACAATTGATTTTGTACTGGTTCCACCAAATCCAGTACGGATCATCGCTTCTTCCAGTGTGATCTGATCAATCAAATCTGTCCATTTTTCATTTGTCAAGTCCGTCTCACCTTTCAGGCTTGCAAGTGTCAGCCCATTGTCCTCGCCAAATGTAACTTCATCCGGATTTCCCTGTTCCTTGATCTCTACCAGATTATTTTTCATCACTTCGATCATTTCATCTGTCGCTGTCAGATCCTTGTATGTTTTTGGCCATGTTGCCTTCCAGTCACTTCTTGATAAGTATGTTACTGTATCTGGCATATAGTAGTTCAAATCCATGTCCTGAAGCTGATTTTCTACCGCTGTTCCGTTTTTCGAATACGCAAATGTCTCAGAGTCGAATGTATCCAGTGTCCATTTCTTCACATTTGCTGCATTTCCTGCATCCGTCATTCCGTTCGCCTTTGTCATACCCTGTGCTGCCAGCACATTGTTGACCGCCTCATGAGAACCATTTCCGACTGTAAAATAATAGTCTCCTGCATCCAGGATCCAGTTTCCTTTTGTTCCTGCCGCATTGTCACATGTGCTGTCCCAGCTTGCCATATCCTGCGCATCTGCTGTAATCTCGACAGTAACAGATTCTCCCGGCTGCAGCACACCTGTTTTTTCATAATCCAGAAGCTGTACCGCTGCTTTTTCTACCGCATGTTCTTTATCATATTCCGTATACGGAAGAGACGTATACAACTGTACCACATCTTTTCCTGCCACATCTCCAGTATTTTTTACAGTTACTTTGGCTGTCACTGTCTTATCTTCCAGATTCACATCCAGACTGTCCAGAGTCTGAGAAAATGTTGTATAAGACAGTCCGTATCCAAATGGATACGAAACTTCATCTTCATAGTTCCATGCTTTTCCATTGGAACTTCCGGTCTTGTCAGAAGCATTTCCCTGTCCCAATACTGTATCCGCATATCTTGTCTCGTAATATTTATATCCTGTATAGATCCCTTCTGCTTCTACAATCTCGGAATTGATGGAATATGCAGAATCCGCATTTGTCCACTCATAGTTCCCATAATTCTGCGCTGCAGGAGAGCTTGAGTTATCCACTGCATAAGTATCCGCAAGATGTCCGGACGGATTCACCTCTCCACTGAGTACATCTGCTACACCATAGAAGCCATAACCTCCCGGAAGTCCGACTTCCAAAATCGCATCTACGCCTGTATTGTTTTTGATCTCTTCAATTTCCATGGCACTCGCATTATTCAGCATCACGATCAATTTTCCATTGTTTTCCTTTTTTGCATTGACTGCTTCATCGATGATTGCACGCTCTGTGTCAGAGAGTCCCAGCGGATCCGCCTGATTCAGATCCTGTTCTGGATTCACCCCATCTTCTCCCGGTGTATAGTTGGCATTTTCTCCTGCTGCACGGGCAAGTGTCACAATCATGACATTGTAATCCGTCATACTCTTTTTCCAATTTGGTTCTGCCTCATCCAGCGTTGCTGTCTCAGGTTCCAAACTGGTAAATACTCCAGTTGTAGCCGGTGCTGTTGCACGATAATAGGTTGTCACACCCCATGGAAGAACTGCCTCTGATTTAAATTCTTCCTTTAACCCCTGATACATCTTTTTTAATGTCGGATTCATCTCAAATCCCTTGGATTCAAACGCTTCCAGCATATCTACCGTATCTGCATCCGTTCCCTTATTTTCACTGAGAGTACTTCCAAAATCGCCTCCTTGTACCGGATAATAACTGCTGAATCCAAGTAAAGAGATTTTCTGCGTTTCCTCCTTGGAAAGCGGCAACGCTGCATTCTCATTTTTCAACAAAACAGAGCCCTCTTCATTCATGCGTTCTCCCAGATCTTCAATGGAATCCAGAAGCTCTGTTGTTGAGCTGTAATCCGACTGAAATGTGTAATCCTCTGCACTTACATCTTCAGTCACCATTTTTGTACTCTGAGTGCCCAGAAACTTGTCAATGTCCGTACGAAACCCGTCTATCACCAGAGTCGCTGACATAGACAGCGTCAGTAAAGATGCTGTTGCCGTAGTTACACCGCGCCAGATGCGGCGTTTTGATTTTGTTTGTTTTTCCCGTTTCTCGCTCATAACGTTCCTCCTCTTTGACTCTTTATGAGAACTGGCTTTTTTGTTTTTTTCGAGCCTTCGCTTCTGCTTTTGCTCTCTTCTCTGCCAGTTTCTTCTGATAGCTTGCTTCCTGCATTTCAAAATCCAGGCCTTTTTTCTTACAATATGCTTTGAGTTCTTCGATTCTCGCCTCTTCTGCCATGCGCTCCGCCTCTTCCTGTTCCATGCGAAGTCTTTCTGCTGGTTCGATCCACACTCCTCCGGCTTCTAACACCGCTTTTTTCTGATGCTGCAGAATCGTCTTCTGATCTTCCTCAATATGCTTTTCTACTTTTAAGAAACACATCAGGATTACGATCACCGCATAACAGATGATCTCTGCCCCCAGATAACACAACGCCAGCATGGACTGCACGCCTCCGTTCTGAACTGACGCAGAGGCATCATATCCGGTGGCTGTAAGCAATGCATTGATCAGACCATTCCCCAGTCCTGTCATTCCCACCATGATCGCTCCGTACACAGACATCGTAAATCCATCACTTCGAAATCCATTTTTTGCCTCCAGATGGTCCAGTACATCAGACAAAAGAGCCAGTGTCACATACATTGCAGGAATCGAACCGATTCCTTTTAAGATCACACCAATACATACAATGGTAAAATTGTGAATATCCAGAAAGCTGACCAGACCTCCCACAACCGAAATTGCCAGACCAATAGTCACTGCTTTTTGTTTTCCCAGTTTATTTGCGATCGGCCACGCCAGAACCATTCCGATTGCTGTCGGAAGTCCTCCGATCAGCCCCAATGTTCCCATTGCCGTTCCCGCAGCCGCTTCACTTGTGATTCCGTCAAACATCCAGCGGGAGTAATAACTCATGGAACCATTCTTTACCAGACCTCCAAACTGGAACAGCAGAAAATATAAGATAATGATCCACCAGTAACCGTTTGACACACAGGCTTTGAGCTGTTTCATCATCGGAAGCTTTTCTTCTTTGATCGCCAGCTTCATATTTTCTTCTGTCACTCGCTCCCGTGTGAAATAATATTCCAGCAAGATCGCCAGAAATGTCACAACACATAATACGATCATCACGAGCCGCCAGTTCTGATAACTCTGTGCGGTATCAATAGCGCCGTCTTTTTCCACAAAGAGAAAACTCTGCAGCAGCATCGGCACTAAAATACTTGCCCCGATTCCTACAGCAGCCACACCGGATGCATTGGAAAATGTTGCCAACATTCCCCGGTGATCGGAGTTTCTCGTAGACAGGGCCACCATAGAGCTGTGCGCTGTGTAGAAAAACGGATACGCTACTGCATAGTAAAAGTTATAGGACAGCGCGATCCAGATCATCTGAGTCGATGGACTCCCATTTTGAGGTGTTAAAAACAACAGCGCGATCGCAATTGTCACAAGGGGCGCCGACAGCAGCATATACGGTCTCGCCTTCCCCTGAGATGTTCTGGTATTATCAATCAGACGCCCTACCAGAAGATTTCCAAGAATCACAAAAATGACAGAAACCATCGGAAGAACCGCTGAAAAAATCCCAAATTTTGCCGTATCCGTCCATCCAAGCACATCCGAATAGTAGCGGTTTAAATACGCCCCGAAGATTGCATTTGAAATAAATGCGCAAAACGGACCGAGAAAATACCCCAGTATCATTTCTTTCGGCTTTACATTTGCCGAAGTGATTTTTGTCCGCATCAGCGGGTTGTCAAAAAACTGATTCTTTTCCATTTCGGTCATTCCTTTCCCTGATTGCTTCTTTTAACGTATAAGTACCACTTCCCAATACCTTCTGTGTATTTCCCGGCATCACCAGTGTACATGTTGTTCCGACCGGAACCTGCACCTGGATCGTAAACATTCCATCTTCAATCTTCCACTCACTGGAAACTGTTCCATAGGCTGTGTTGACACTTCCCTTTGCCCATTTCAGATTTCCTCCCGTCAGCGGCTGGATCCGGAAAGAGCGGTATCCGCCCTCTGTGGCCTCGATTCCGGCAATCCTGCGGTACAAAAAGTCTCCCACTGCACCACTTGCATAGTGATTGAAGGAAACCATACCTCCGGTCCCGTCATCTTTTCCCGTGTTGCAGGTGCCGTCCTCCCGAAGTGCATCCCATCGTTCCCAGATGGTCGTTCCTCCGACTTTCATCTCATAGAGCCAGGATGGACAGGTATCCGTAAGGAGCATTTTAAATGCCTCTTCCTCATACCCATTGTCTGCCAGCGCAAACAGAACGTACGGCGTTCCCGGAAATCCGGTCGTAATGTGATACCCGTCCTTTTTCACCAGACGCGCCAGATTTGCCGCAGTCTTCTTTTTATCCTCTCCGGAGAGCATCTGATAATACAGAGGCAGCACATATGCTGTCTGAAACTCTTTCTTTACCGTGCAGTCTGCTTTCATCAAAATTTCCCGGTATGCCTCCCCGGTCTCCTGACTGAGTTTCCGGTAATACTTTGCATCCTCTTCCTGCCCCAGAATATCCGCGATCTTTGCCAGAATCCGGCTGGAATTTGCCATACATGCGGTGGCGGTCCATTTTCCTCTTCCCATCCACTCCCACATGCCGACACCCGGTGCACACCAGTCTCCATAATGATGCAGAAGCTTCCAGATCCTGCGGTGTTTTCCCGCAGAAAACAGCTCTGCCCAGAATTTGCATGCCTTCAGATATTTTTTCATCACCGGATACATCCGCTCTAAAAGCCCTCTGTCTCCGCGAACCAGATATTCCGCCCACGGCGCCAGGATACAGACATCGCCCCAGTGATCCACCGCCATCGGGATCATGATCTCCCACTGCAGCGGTACCCGGACAAGCGGCACCGTAACCGGAATCCCGCCGCCTTTATTCTGCTCTGCCTTCACGTCCAACAGCCATTTCTCCAGAAAACGGCTGATATTAAAATTGTAAGCTGCCGTAGGCGCAAACAGTGCAATATCTCCCGTCCATCCCATTCTCTCATCTCTCTGCGGACAGTCTGTCGGGATATCCACAAAATTGGACTTTGCTCCCCAGCGAATACTGTTCTGCAGCTGGTTGATCAGTTCATTGGAGCAGGAAAAGTTTCCGTTGTCTTCCACATCCGAATAGAGTGCCAACGCGGTCAGTTCCAGTTGATCCTCTTCAATTCCACGCACACCCACATAGCGGAAGCCCATATATGTCATTTTCGGAGAATAGGTCTGCTCTCCATCTTTACAAATATAAACCGCTTCTTGCTTTGCAGTTCTTAATGGTTCTGTATACAACTCTCCGTCCATCAGAATCTCCGCGTGACGAAACTCCACTTTTTGTCCCTGTCTGCCACGAATTGCCGCGTGTATCACCCCTGCAAAATTCTGTCCGAAATCATAAATCAGCATACCGCTCTTTGCTCTTGTAATCTGTACCGGACGAAACTCTTCGTGTGCACGTACCGGCGCTCCATACTGTGCCATGATCTTTGGATGAATCTTTACCTGTTCGAAGCTTGCTTTTTTCCAGGAAATTTTCTCCAGATCCACGGTGGCATCATACACTTCCCCGTTGTAAAACTCTGTCTCTTTATAATTTCCTTCTTCCGTTACTTCCCACTCTTCATTTGTCCCGATTGTCTCTCCCGTTCCATCGGTATACAAAATCCGCAGCTCTCCAAGCAGCGCCTGTCGCTTTGCATACACTCTGTTCCGTCTTTTATAGGTGAAAGAGCCAACTGCCCAGCCACCGCCGACCACAGCAAGCAGCTCGTTTCGATCATTCAGCATATCTGTCACATCATAAGTCTGATACTGCAGCTGATTCCGGTAGGACGTAAATCCCGGTGCAAAATAATCCTGTCCGACTTTCTCTCCATTTAACAACAGCTCATAAATTCCCAGCGCCGTTACGTACAGTCTCGCACTGGCAATTTCTTTTTCACAGGAAAACCTGGTTCGAAATGTCATCGTCTTCGGAGAAATCTTCGCCTCCTTAAACCGATACTCTCCGTCCGTAATCCACCGTCCGGACCAGATTGTATCCATACGTCCCGTCTCAAATTCCGTGCTGGCCCAGGCACGCTCTCCCGCGTCATCCTCTGCTTCCACCCGCACCGCATATTTTGTAAACGGCTGTAATCTGCTACCCTCATACGGCACTGCGATCTGGCAGTCTGTTTCTTTCTTCCAGTCTCCTATCGAAATCACTGCTTTTTTCAATGTTACATTTTGTCTGTCACTTTCCAGACAATAGGAAACTCTCGGCTGCGGATTATCCGTCACACATCCTGTTTCCATATTTTCTACTGTCAGTCTGCTTATTTTCAGCATTCTTCCACCTCTTCTTTATTTCTTACCGGAATCTGTAACGTACAGGCATACTTCCCGTCTGACACCTTCAGATCAACCGTGCCAGTCTTTCCGGCCCGAACCACTGCCAGAGCCTCTCCAAAATACGTATCTGTTTTCGAAGTACGATATCCGCGCTCATTGTACGGGCATCCGTTTCCAAGCCCCAGAAGCTCTCCGTTTTCTACATGCACTTCCAGCGTTCCCCGCTTCAACGGTTTGACTGTCCCGGTTTTATCTGTATACTGCAGTCTCACAAAACACAGCTTTTTTGCTTCCGTCTCTTTTTCTTCCGGGATTCCGGTTAAAATCGTTTCCTTCCCCGCTGTATAGAGCACATTTCTCGCAATCTCCCGGTTCTGTGCATCATAAGAAATCGCTTCAATGATTCCTTCCTCATAGATCACATCAAAGGAAGTTCTGCAGTCATTTTTCATCTTCTTACTTCCAACCGACTTTCCATTGATAAACAGCTCGACCCTGTCTGCTCTTGCATACACTTCCACCTGTGCCTTTTTCCCGGAACATCCATCCCAGGACCAGGACTCAATGGCATTGCTCATCTTCCATGCTGATGGCGAGTGCTTCTCCCCGGTGTGATTAACCGGGCAAACCGCGATCACCGGCTTTTCCATCAGTTCAAATGCCGTCTTCGTATAGGCAGCCTCGGCCAGTGGTTTTCCGGTCAGATCGATCCTTCCACTTCCTGCAGTGATCCATCCTGCTCCATGTGAGAAATCCGGCGCATAATCACTGTATTCCCACGCACCGACACCGACTTCTCCCATATAGTCCATTCCTGCCCACACAAAATCTCCGATGATCCTCGGATGTATTTTCGCCATCTCCCAGAAAGCATACGCGTCAGAACAAAATGTCTCGCTTCCCAGGATCAAACGCTTCGGATATTTTTTCAGATCTTTTCCATAGCGGTAGATACCATAGTTGTATCCTGCAATATCCATATTGGCAAAAGCATCTCTTGTTTTTACATCACAGCCGTGAAGCGTTGCTCCGATCTTCATCGTCTTACTTCCAAGAATCCCTGCCAGATTATTGAAAAATTCACTTCCTACTGCCTTTTTCTTCCCGCCCGATCGGCTTGCTTCTTTCTTCGCCTTCTTGTCACTGTAAACGCCGAAGCCAATGGAACTTAAGAAGTTAAAAAAGATATTGATCCCGCAGGTTACCGGTCTTGTTGCATCCAGACTGTGCAGATATTCTGTCATCTGTCCCGTGAGACGGATTCCTCTCTCCTGCGCCGTCTCAGAAACCTCATTTCCTGTAGAATATAAGATCACCGAAGGATGATTGTAATCCTTTTCGACCATATCTTTTAAATCCTGCTTCCACCATTTTGCAAAGTGATTTACATAATCATACTCCGTCTTGTGTATATACCACACATCCACGAATTCATCCATGACCAGCATCCCCCGCCTGTCACAGGCATCCAGAAGTGCTTTGGAACAAGGATTGTGGGCAGAGCGGATGGCATTGTATCCATTTTCCTTTAAAATTCGAATCTTCCGTTCCTCTGCCTCCGGATAACAGCAGGCTCCCAGCACACCGTTGTCATGGTGGATACACGCACCCCTCAGGATCACCCGTTCACCGTTCATCAAAAATCCGTTCTCTGCGCTCCACTCAATCGTACGGATTCCGAATATTTCCTCTGCTTCATCTTCTTCAAACCGCACCCTGCATGTGTATAAAAACGGAAACTCAGTACTCCACAATTTCGCATCCGGAATTTCCAGCTGCATCTGAAAATTTCCATCCGCAGACTTCTTCACGCTTGCGACCGGCTCCTGACCGGATACCAAAGACTCCCCTTCGAAAATTTCCAGTTCCAGTTCTCCCGATGCAGATGTCTCAACCTTTACATCGATCACTGCCGGATGGATACTGACTGTGGAAATCTTTACCCCATTGATGCCGATATGCTTCTTTGGCAGCATATATAACGATACAGGCCGGTATATTCCTGCTCCCGAATACCATCTGCTGTTTGGCTGATCTGCATTGCGGGCAATGACCTGTATCTGATTTTTCATTCCAAAATGAAGAAACTCATTTGCCTCTACGTAAAAATTTGTATATCCATACGGACGAAATCCTGCTCTTTTCCCGTTGAGATACACTTCTGCATTGCGGTAGACTCCCTCAAATTCAAAGACAAGTCTGAAATCCTCATATTCCTGCGGTACAGAAAATTCTTTCTCATACACATAGTCAAATCCTTCAAACCAGCCGATGTTAATGCCTCCCAGGCTCTCCTGCGTCCGCTTTTCATCCAGCATTGCATCATGAGGGATCGTAACCGGTTTTCCCTTTCCCGAATCTCCGGCGTGTCTGCATGTCCAGCCGTCATTAAATGCAATCTTTCTCATTTCTTCTTACGTCCTTTCCTTTTCCATGGCTGAATCATACCATTTTTTCGCGAACAGTAACGATTTCTTACGTGAACGGTCTGTTTTTCATCGTATTTTGCAGCCCTGTTTTTGTCTATTTTTTATAGATTTATCACTTTTTCAAGCTTCTTAACTATTGATTTTTTAGTATATTTCCTTGTTTTTTGTAATTTTTCAACAATTTTAAAGTTGTTTTTCATGGATTTAAGCCCTTATTTTTGTGTATTTTTAATAATTCAAATCAAATAGATATTCTATAGTGGCTCTGTATTGAAGTATGCTTTTTATCTTGCCAGCGTAAAATAAAAATTTTGCGACCGCCAGACACACATAAAAATATCCATGAGCAAATCAAACTAAGATTTCCCCATGGATATTTTCCCTTACTACTCTTCTGCCAAATACGGTTTTAATATTTCAATCAATTCATAAACTTTTGTTCCAGGTGCTGCTTTAGATGGTAATTTTCCCTCATTTGACGCATTCAATCTTTTTGCATTTCCTATTGCATATTCCATATACGGATGTAAGATTTCATACATATCTTTACGATTTTTCTCATACTCACCAGCGCCAATTTGTTTTAAACACTCCGTTAGCTTTGGCCAATATTCTTCTCGATGAATATCTGACTGCATATATGAAAAATGTAATAAAAACCATAATTCTATACACTGATTAGACCAAATGGCATGAAACGTTGTTTCATCATTACTATCTGTATCACAAGATTGCAAAACAGAATCTATGTGATCTGCCGGAAAATCATCCGTATCATAGACAATCCAAACATGTTTGTATACATTTGAACTTTCTTCCGCACGAGTTTTCGTTTTCTGAAATAAACTAATCGTATTATCACCTTCACCATATACATCTAACTTTATCTTCTCTGGATATTTCTTATTTATAACATCCTTTATTGAACCAAAATATTCAGGTTCTGTATCTGTTCCTTCTGTTACAATAAGGTGATACTCTGGCTGAATCTTGATAGCTCTATCCAATCTCTTTTTCATCCATTTTTTATCTAAATCACTTTTTTTCGGAGGTTTTAGGCTCAAATCCA
>OLVT01001577.1_pt1 | contig 18408 bp, 16 predicted proteins | sample 1673241 | NCBI WGS metagenome assembly OLVT01 (sample SAMEA3178936, study PRJEB25190) | human gut metagenome | biome: human gut; feature: human-associated habitat; material: faeces | place: Austria | collected 2013 | reverse complement strand
TCCACCCAGTCTTATCATAGAAGAATCTTATTTACAGACTTTTCTTCATACCCTCGAAAATAAGGGAGAACCCCTTTATTTTAAGAGTTTTCCCTTTCCTATTCAAGTGTTATCACAATATAGCAAATGACTTTTTATTTGAATGATAAAAACACCACTTAATATTCAGAAATGAAATATACAAATCAATATTAAAATAGTTTTTTTGTTGTACACTATTTTAGTTCAAATTTAAATTATTTTAGGAGGACGAGACAATGGAATATATCCCATCTATTATACAAGCGGTTGCTGCAATAATAAGTTCTGTATTAGGCGCATTTATTGCTGCCGGTTACATTAGTAAAATTTTTAAAACCAATCTTAGCCCTTTGTTTCGCACATATTCAGATAACAGGCACGATGCTCACAAAATAATGAGAACAGCTAAGAATAGCATATATATTGTTGCTGCCGTTGGTGATCAATTTTTAGAAAAATATGAAAAGCATATTGAGAAATATTTAAAAAAAAGCATATCTATACGCTTCCTTATGCAAACAGAAAAGCAATTTTATGAATTAGAATATTATATCAATGCCAATAACAAGTTTAACAAACAATATTATAAACAGGTAAGAGAAAAATCGCTAAATACACTAAAAAGCCTTAAATCAAAATTTCCCAATCAAGTTGAAATAAAAGAATTCAATTCCTTCTTCTCTGCATCATATATTGGCATTGATATAGAGCAAAATCTTGCAACTATGCAATTTCCTGCACATGCAATCATTCAAGTTATGCTTTATCAGTATGGAGTAACCGCAAAAAAATGTCCAATAACCTACTTTTCTCTTAATTATAATCAAGATTTATTTGAAAGTGCCGCCAATTCTATATTAGAAATGTGGAATGATGGAACATATATAATTATAGATAACTAATATGAACTTAGTTATAAAAATATTACATATATAAACTCCCCTACGAACTCCCCAATAGATGTATAATTGACTTATTTTACAGTACTCCATTCCAAAAATGTTAGATAGCTTTCTAAAAAATAACAAGATAATACCAAAAGGCAAACCTTTGGACAAGAATAACTTGAACCAAAATTAATGACATTCTATAGACTTTAAGTAATATTAAGAATATCATGACCTTTCTTGATATCAATCATAATTTAACCCTAAACCGGAAAATTCTGGTTTATCCAAAACGATGCGTGTTAGAAACATGCTCCACTCTTCACAAAAGTTCTTAAATAAGTGGTTGATTCTAGATGAGCCATACCACAAAATGGAATAATTGCATGAAACTGCTGCAAACAATATGTTACACGGTTGCATCCTATTATGAATTGTTACTCTAAGATGTTCAACTTAAACAAAGCATATTGGAAGATTGAATTCTAGAATAGAATGGTGTAAACTGATTACATAAAACTAAGACATTTTTTACATATACAGGAGAGTTGGATATGACTATCGTTGAAGCAATAAAAACAGTACTATATCAAGCACCTGACGGACTAACATCTAAGGAAATTTATGATGAAATCGTGAAGCAAAAACTTTATTGCTTTGGCGCTAAAAATCCGCTGGAGGTAGTAAACAACCAAATCCGTAGAAGATGTGTGGGGCTTGACTTTCCTACAGCATATCCAGTTAAAGTATTTAGGATAGTTGGGCACTGTGGAAACAAAAATAAATTTGCTCTATATGACGAATCCATTTCTCAAGAAAAAGAGCAGTCTTCTAAAACTACAAAGAATGTTACTGAGGAACTGCCGGAAGAGCGTATAGGTGCAGCATTAGAAGAACATATTACTTCCATAAAACAGCAAGTTTTAGATAGCATTTTGAATAACTCTCCAGATTTTTTTGAGCACCTAGTTCTAGATCTGCTTCTTAAAATGGGGTATGGCTATGGTAAACAAGCGGGTGTCGTAACTGGACGACCACATGATGGCGGTATCGATGGCATTATCAGTGAAGATAAGTTGGGTTTAGACTTGATTTATATTCAAGCCAAGCGATACTCCCCTAAAAATAAGATTGGTCGAAATGAATTACAATCATTTATCGGAGCCATGGAACATATCCAAAAAGGTGTATTTATCACAACATCGGAGTTCACAAAAGACGCTATACAATTTATGAATAAGCAACAACAGAAAAATATTAAGCTGATTGATGGCGAATTTTTGGCGGATCTTCTCGTCCGGTATGAAATAGGTGTGCTCCCAGCTCAGAGCATTAAAATTTATAAAATAGACACAGATTATTTTAATCTCTAATATATTTGAAAACAGAAGTGGAGAAACATTAAATTGATGTTTCTCCACTTCTGTTTCAACGACTGATGACTGAGTATTGACTAAAACCTACCCGAATGCTATACTTACGTATATACTTAAGTATAATTTGGAGGAAAATATGTTCTACCGATTCCCTGCCATGCGAGGCATACAGGCAAATAGCGAATATTTCGTCTGTATGATTCCTCTTGGTATACTTTCAAAAATTTTTATAGAAGAATTCTCTGATGTATTACCTGAATTTCGAGCTCAGCGCAGACTGAATGAGCAGAGAATCCCTGAGATTAGGGACTATATCATTAACAACAGAGATTCATATGTTTTTTCAGCACTTGCCGCATCCGTTGATGGACAGGTTACTTTTTTGCCAACAAAAGATTCAAGCAATATTGGAGAACTGGAAATTGATGTGAGCGCTACTTTTTTAATCAATGATGGTCAACATAGAAAAGCTGCCATTTTAAAAGCTATTGAATTTGATGAAAGTCTAAAGGATGAAACAATTGCTGTAGTTCTCTATCGAGATAAAGGTTTAGTAAGAAGCCAGCAAATGTTTACTGACTTAAATAAACATGCTGTTAATACTTCCAAATCATTGAACACCCTTTATGACTCAAAAGATCCTATGGCTATCATGACAAAGCAAGTTGTTTCTCAAGTACCCTTTCTGCGAAAATACACAGACAAAGAGAAAGACAACCTTGCAAATTATGCAGCTAAGCTTTTTACGTTAAATGTGTTTTACGATGTAAATAAACGTATCATAAAAAATCCAGTCTATATAGAAGAAGAAACCAATTTTCTTGTTGATTTTTGGGCTACAATCGTAGCAAACATGAAAGACTGGAATGACATGGATAAGGGAGATCTCAGCAAAAAAGATTTACGAGAAACCTATATTTCCATCCGTGGAATTACTTTACATGCGTTTGGTAGATTAGGAAACTACTTTTTCTCCCACCCGGAATATGATTTTCATAAAATCTTAACTGGATTATCAAAAATTGATTGGTCCAGAAGCAACTTGGAGTGCTGGGAAAATCGAGCCATCACAGACAAAGGGCGTATCAATCGCAATGAGAAAGGTATTTTTCTAACTTATATTCAAATAAAACGACTATTAAATCTGAAAATTGACAATGACGAAGCATCAAGGGAGAAACAATTATTATGAGCAACACAGATTACCAAGTTTTTGAAGACATCATTCAGGAGATGATGATGGTCTATCGCCATGACAATAGACCATGGCTCATTGGATATAGCGGAGGCAAAGACTCTACCCTTTTAGTTTCATTGGTTTTTCAGGCTGTATCCAGAATCCCGGAAAATGAACGTAATAAAAAAGTCTATGTAATTACTTCAGATACAATGGTAGAAAATCCTATTGTAAAGAAGTACATGCATGAATCTTCAGAGAAAATTTCTGAAGCCTCAAAAAAACAAAACCTCAATATTCAAGCAGAGATTATATACCCTGATATTCATCAGACTTTTTGGGCTAGAGTAATCGGATTAGGCTATCCTACGCCAGAACCACCCGGTTTTAGATGGTGTACAGAGCGTCTCAAAATAAAGCCAATGAACAAATTTGTTGAAGATTGTATCAAAACGAATGGAGAAATCATTATCTTGCTCGGTGTCCGCAAAGCTGAGAGTGCAGCCCGCTCACGGAGTATTTCAGAAAAGGAAATTGCAGGATACCTATTGAACCCACATAATAATATCAACAACGCCTATGTTTATAATCCATTGACTGAAATCGAGAATAGCTTGGTTTGGGAATATCTCCTAAAAGATGACAGTATTAGTCCGTGGGGAACCAGTATGAAACAGCTTTTTTCTCTCTATCAGGGTGAAGACCTAAGTGAAGAACAAAGCGTACTTGGAGAAATTGATGAGAAAAAAATTCCCATTACAGGAAACTCACGCTTTGGCTGCTGGTGCTGTACATTAGTTAAAGAAGACAAGTCTCTTCAAAGCTTTATTAATAGAGGTTCTGAAGAACTAATACCTCTTCGGAATTTTCGAAATTGGCTAGTTAGTATTCGCCAAGATCCAAATTTCCGAGACACAAAAAGAAGAAATGGATCTGTATATACAAAATCTAATGGAGAAATCGGGTTTGGTCCCTTTACATTAGAAGCCCGCCAAATAATCTTGAAAAAACTATTGGAACTACAGAAAGAAACTGAAATGCAACTTATTACAATTGACGAATTAAAAGTAATTGATGAGATGTGGGATGCTGATGGTGATTTAGAACGTCGCCATCTGGTTGACATCTATTTTGATGTTATGGATGAGCGACTCCCATGGGATCAATATAAAGTTCCCATGTATCATTCTGAAATTGTTGGAGAAATAGAACGAGTTGCACAAAAATATAATTTAGAACCTGAATTAATGGAAAAGCTCATTGTCTCCGTGGACAAAAATAAGCATTATACACGAAGCAACGCTATCAAAAAAGAAGTTACCAGAATTATTAATCAAGAATGGCTACATCAAGATAGCTTGCCAGAGGGAGAAGCATGAAAATAAAACAACTAACATTGAACAATATCGGCTCTTTTGCTGGGGAGCACACTTTTTTATTTCAAACAGATGATCCACAAAAACAGATTGTGCTAATCGGAGGACGCAACGGTGCCGGTAAGACAACATTATTTGATTCAATTCGTCTATGTTTATATGGGTATAAACTCTACGGTTATCGACAAAACAGTCAGACTTACACTAGCAAAATTAAGCGTCTTATTAATGATAAAGTAAAGACTACATCTCCAGCTACAGCTGGGATTGCCCTGCAAATTCTTATTGAAGATGGTTATGCGAATAGCATCTTTGAAATTAACCGAGAGTGGACATTAAGCGGAAATGCTCTGAAAGAAAATTTGTGTGTATATAAAGACGGTGATTTGCTTTCAACAGAACAAATACAGGACTTTGATAATTACTTAATGCAAATTATTCCTCCTGCTTTGTTTAATTTTCATTTCTTTGATGGCGAAAAAGTTTCAAATTTTGTGTTTGACCGTGCAAATGGTCAAGCATTTCGAAAAGCTTTTTTACAAATTTGCAGTTTGGACACATTTGACTTGATTGAAGAACAACTGCGATACAATACTCGAACAACAAAAGGCGACTCACACAGTCTTGTTGAAGAAGAATATGAAACAGCCAGAGAAAAACGAGCTAAAGCTAAAGAAGCATACACCATTGCTTTTCAAAGAATGGAAAACGTGCAAGAAGAAATTGATGCTCTTCAAGATCAAATTGCCATATTAGATGAAAATATGAGAAAATATGGCGGTATTGAAAACCATGATTGGAAACTATACGAGAAAGAAATCCAAGAGGAAGAAGCCAAACGTAATGAACTGCGGCATATTCTAAAAACGGCAGCTAATGATGTCATTCCATTTGTTATTTTGAAAGAACAATTAGAGGCACTCAAAATCCAATTGACTGTAGAAGAGAAACTAAAGCGAAATCGCCTTCTCAAAGACAAATTTTCTGATCCTCACTTAAAGGAAAAATTGCAGCAGGAATTCGTTGATTCCCCTCGTACTGAAATTTCTGATAGATTTATGCATGCTTTATATAGGACACTACGTGAAGACATATCTGAAGATGAGATAGAATTTTTGAAAATATCCGAAAATGATTCCATGGAATTACTTGCGAAAATTCATCACTATCAAAATTACGATGTGCAAAGCCTTCTTGATGCAGAAAAATCTTTGGAAAAATCTTTAGCACATACAAAAGAGCTACGTGCACAAATGGACTCAAAGGAAGTCATAGATTCTAATCACTATCTGTTACAAAAAAACGAACTTCTTATGCGACTGGATGCACTAAGACAACAATCTTTGGTAGAAAAGGATTGTCTTTTTCAAAAAGAAAGCATGCTGCAAACAGTGGAGAAATCATATCAGAAGGCATACGAAAAATATTGCGCTATGCTAAAAGAAAAATCCGTTTCGGATATGGCAGCCAGAGCATTATTGGCATTTAGTGAATTAAAACAGAATCTATATGCAAAGTACATCTCACAGGTTGAAGAAGCTTTTTCTCGAAATTTCCATAATCTCATTAGCAAAACCGATTTAATTGATGGGATTTATATCGATTCTGCATTTGAAATAGTTGCCTACAAGATGCACGAAGTTGATATCGCTTATGTTTCAACGCAAATTCAAGAATATGGAGAAGAATATCTGCGTTCTAATATTGGTGAACGCGCCTATAAGATAATTCAAGATTGTAACTCCAGTAACGGAAAGATCATTGTACCAATCAAAGTTGAGCAACATTTTTCCGCTGGAGAACATCAGATCTTTGTAATGGCTCTCTATCAATCTCTTGCTCAGATTCGGACTTCAGAACTTCCATTTGTCATTGATACTCCCCTTGCACGTATTGATAGTGAGCACAGAAGAAATATTCTTGTTAACTTTTTCTCTCGACTTCCAGGGCAAGTTATTATCTTATCTACGGATGAAGAGATTAACAATGAAGGACTCTCAGTACTTTCTCCCAAAATCTCTGATGTCTATTTAATAGAACACCAAGAAAATAGTACTACTTCTGTGCATAAAGGGTCATACTTTAAGGGGGTGATTGCTTGATTTATAAATTAAGAACTTCTAAGGAAACCATGAAAATCTTTGAAGAACTTGGAACTTCTCAAGGGCTTCAGCCTTTCGCATTATCAAAAATAGCAATCGCCCTTTCTATCCGGTTTGGTCCTCTTTCAGATAAAGACTTTTCCGCTGACACTGAAGGGCTTGAACTAAATAGACAAACCATTTTTGGAGAATACGAAGGTTTATTTAAAGCATTACTTTCCATGGAGAAGAAAGTTTATCTATCAGACGAAGAGTTCTTCCCCACTTTGGTCAAAGCACATTTGGATCGTGGCGCCAAACTATTACAAAACGAATCCAGATACGGAATGCACTTTTATTCCAATTTGCTATCAATTGAAAAAAATATATAAATAAAAAGCCAAGGATTTATCCTTGGCTTTTTATTTAATCGTCATAAACTAATAGTTCTCGTGGAAACTGTTCTTGAAAATGTTTACATACATTACGATTCCATGAAACACTATGCTCTTCTAAAATAAATGATATTACAGCGGGAAAAACTTCTGGAAGTCCTGCTTTGTACTTTTCAAGAATAGTATTCCAAACAGGAAGGTCTTGATTCTCCTTAAAATAAAATTGAAGTTGCTCCTCTATAAAACGGAAATAGTCATTTTCGTATTTGCCATACTCTAGGTTATCACCTGTTTTTTCATCACGACCTTCAAAAATTTTTTGCAATCTCGTTACAAAATCGACATTTCCATAAGTATCTTTGTGATATATAAAGTTGTATGCACGCTTTCGTAACAACATCATGCTTTGAGTAATATTAAAGGAATCGCCATTATAAAGTGTAATGGTTTTTCCATTTTGAATTAAAAAATGATCTTTTATGTATTTATTGCGATTAGCAGAGTATTTTTCAAGAAACTCTTGATTAGTTAAAGCAAGCTCCCAATATTTTTTATACTTGTTATAGTGAAAATCATTATAAAACATCTGAATATTAAATGACAAAAATTCTGCTTTTGCCTGATCTCGTTTTAAAGTTGTAGCTTTAGAATAAGCCTCTTGTAACATCTGAATTTCAACAATATGAAAATTTAGATACATATTTTTAACAGTCTTTGATGAAATAAAATCATTTGTAAAAAGAAGTTTTTCTTTTTTTACTCCACTAACATTGCTAATAATATAGAATGAGAACAACTGGTATATATCTTCAATCGATATATGTTGTTCCAATTTTTTTCTTAACCACCATATCTTAATTAAAGCGATAAAAACGATTTTCATTTCACATCTACAGATAGAATTAAATAACAGCTTAAATATTTCCCGTGTAGTAGAGTCACGACCAGATAAATAATTCTTATAAAAACTTGAATTTGAATCTTTAGACAGCAAAGAATTAACATCACTCAGAAATTCTTCAACAGCTTTCATGGAAAAATGCAGTTGTGTATCAAAAAACAATTGACATATATGCTTTTTGCCATCTGCCCCTTTATACCGTAGGTCATCATCAAATTTTGCAAAATCTAACTTTGGATTTTGCATCAGAAGTTCTATCTGAAGTGCATAATTGACATACGCTTCTAATGATATTTTTTCACTACCTAATGTTTCTCGAATCTCAAAGTAAGCCTTTTTCAATGCTGTCCATGTATCTAACGCTTCTTTTCCTTTTTCTGTAGATATAGATTGAAAATAATAGGCTTTCAAAATATCTTCATTATCTAAGCGTAACCCCTTCTCATTAATATCCAAAAATACTTTTTCACTTTCGTATGAATTTTCTCCATCAAAAATCACAACAGAAACTTGAGTATTTAATATTTTATGTATAAAATCTTTTACATATCGTAACTGTTCCGGAATTAACGAAAAACCATTTAAATTTTTAACTATAATTCTATTCAGAGAAGAACATGCAGATATATATCGGTTCATTTGATGATAGTCATCCGATGGAGGAGCGACAAAATCTTCAGCTTGAAAGTTGCCATCACTATCAGGAGTAAGATTATATATTTGTGCAATAAACTTTTGAAATTCAGGGAAACAATTTGCTTCAAAGCTTAAGCGAGGAATCTTAAAAGTCTCCCCATTTTCAGTAACCTCATTATTTTGTGCATCATGCAGCTCATAACCTTTTATATTAAGTGAATCTTTTTGAATATGGAATTGCCTACAAAGTACAGTTAAAAGGATAATGATAGAGGTTATACGCTGCTGACCATCTACTAAATAGTAATTCAAAGGTTCGTTGCTATTTCTTGATACTGCAATTTGCCCTAAATAGCAATTACCATTATTAATATCACTGGCAAGCTCATTTAGCTGTTTTTCTTCCCAGCGGTATTCACGTTGATAATCCGGAATTATAATTTTCCTTCCTCCCTCTAAATACCAACTATCTTGAATATTTGTACCTTTCTCTGTATAAACAACACCTTTCTTATATGTATGCAGAAATTGACCAACCGCCATGTAGGCACCACGAACTTTCACATTTTTCACCACCTATTTCTACAATATTCAGTGTAATTATACAATTTCCAACATTTTCTGTAAAGAGAAGAACATGAATTATCACTATTTTTCACCTAAATTATTATTCTTTATATAGAAAGTGTAATAAGGTATAATAAATCGTGGAAATTAAAAAATAAATATAATTTACAGTTTGCTTATAGACCGAAGTCACAACTCACCATACAAGAAAAGATAGTACTGCTTTTTCATGAAAGTAAGAACACTAAGATACTAGTTTGGGCAATGTAGAAGAATGCTCAACAAGCTTCTGGAAGCTGAACAAAGAAACTTCCCCAGGCAATCCATTACAAACACAACGAGCAACGACAGATATACCCAGTCACTGCAGTTGCAACCTCCCCACTACTTTTCCTCATAGTTTCCAATCTTAAGGGTATTTCTTTTGAAACTCCCCTCTTTAAGTGGTATTGTTACTGGGAAAACATTCCGGAAGATATTCTCATTAAAATTCACCATTAGGACGTATCCATCTGCATGCTAAGAACATTACAGAAGCCCTATCAAACAGAAATTTTTCTCCCTCCACATTAGTAACGAAACCAGAAAGCATATATTTATATTACAATTAGCTGAACCTCCCCCTGCAAGTCCAACGCTTTCCATATGTCTTGTGGCAGGCACGAATCTGCATGCAACCAGAGTGGTATGTTTGAAAATGCATCTATTCTAGTTGCACCTGTAGCCAATAAGGCTAGGTGTAGTACAAAGCATAAAACTGGATTCACTTCTTTCAGTAACTCTGCAACCTAAGTCAAGACGGAATAAAAATAATTTTTAGGAACAATTGTCTTAGTATACTAGGCCTTTGAGAGAAGTTTGCCCTGAAGTCAAATACCAACAATATTTTATTGGCTTTTATCATAACATTTTTTCTTGTAACTTATTACTCCAAGGTAAAATAGTAGCTAAAACTCTCAAGCATTCTATACCAAAAAACCAAGATGACCACTCAAGAGCAAGTGAAAATCGTAGTAGTGGAATCTGCGCGCCAAAATAATAAAGGATGGAAACATCTTGATTCGTCGCCGTATCTGTGTGATTGACAGCTTTCTAGGCAGCAGCTCTGCTTACATACCTGATTGCGCGACTGGTACTAAATAAATCAATAAGTCAGTAAAGGCTATGAATATGAAGTACCTAAAGACTGTAGCTGATAAGGTTCTTATTTGTACCTGACTGGTAGTGTCAAGAGTTTTGCGCAAATTGGTTTGCAGCCTCTGGCGTGAATCAAGTCAGCCAGCAATGGAGGTCTCCTCAATGGAAACCTCCAGGTGCTTCATATTCATGTACTTCTTGTTGCCCCACTGGGTACCAGCCACGTGGCGCAGTCAGGCACAGACCAGCATAAGAGCAGAGTTTCCGTCTAGGAAGCTGCCCACCACACGGGTACGGCGGCGAATCTCCCGGTTCAATCATTCAATGACATTGTTAGTGCGAATGCGAGTCCAATGTTCGCTTGGAAAATCGCAATAGGTAAGCGTCTCTTCAATGCCGTCCTCCACCTTCTTAGCCGCCTCCTTCAGCTTCATAGCACGCAGTTCTCCTACCACCGCTTTGGCCTTCTCTCGGGCTGCTTTCTTGCTCTCCTGGGCGTGGATGGCCTTGAGCATCTTGGCTACCAGCTTCACCTTGGAGCGAGGTGTAACAGAGAACACGTTACGGTAAAAACGGACGGTACACCGCTGATATTTGGCTTCGGGGAATACTTCACCCACAGCCTCCAGCATACCGAGACACTTGTCGCCAACAATAAGTTTCACACCGTCCAGACCTCGTCCACGGAGCCATTGAAAGAAGCTTGCCCAGCTAGCCTTGTCCTCTTTCATGCCCTCAGCAGCACCTAAAACCTCACGGTATCCGTCCTCATTGACTGCAATCGCCACTAAGATAGCCACATTTTCAAACTCTCCACCCCAGTTGCGGCGCAGATAGATCCCATCCACATAGACATACGGATAACGCCCACCTTGCAGAGGACGGTTACGTCAATCCTCAATGTGGACATACGCCTCTTGTTAAACTCACTGATGATGGAGTGGGAGACTTTGCTGCCCTAGAAAGCCTCCTCCACACTGCTTTCCCGACGGCAGTACCGCTCAATAATAGCAGTTTCAAAGGAGATTCCCTTGAGCTTTGGCACCTTGAGAGTGACGTCTCCGGATGTAGTGGTGAGGTTGCGGTTGTAGTGACCGCTGCGGTAGCTCTGGCGCTGCTTATTACACTCGTACCGGGCTGCCTGGGGTCAGTTTCTGCGCCTCGGCTTCCAGCAACTCGTTGAGGGTTTCCTCTACGCTGCCTCGTACCAACTCTTTGATTTGACCCTTGATTACTTCTTCGTTAAGCTGTACAATTTTTTCAGGCATGGTTTGCTATCTCCTTTCGAATGGTGTGTCGCGACTTCATTCTACCAGAGATCTGCAAACCATGTCTCTTTTTATTTTTTTAATTTGCGAAACTCATTGTACTTTATCCCCTGACTTTATTCACTACAAAGTTTGCAAACAATTTGTGCAAAACTCTCGGCACCATCTAACTAAAAAACTTGTTGTCTGTAATTCACAAACAACAAGCCCTTGTTACCTCTTGAATCATTTTAATTTAAAAATAATTTTAAACTTTTTGAAATTATCACTTCTATAACAAATATTACTTTATTTTCGGTATTATTATTTTCCTAGGTCTTAAAATCTCTGTCAATCAGAATGTCTAATGAAACTGTTTTAATATTTACTTACTTTCTAAACACAAATAAATATTCGTGAGCAATCAGCAAAAAATTATATTTTACACTATTCGTTCTCCAATAACCTGTAGCTCTGCAATTATGTTGTTCTTTAATAATCAATTCTTTTAATTTAAATCCAGCGTTTTGAAAAATCCTCATAACTTCAAAAGACATTGGTATCATATGACCATTTTTACGAGTGTCACCCATAAGAATCGCACAAAACTTATCTTTTTTAAGAACTCTATAACTTTCAGAAGCCACCAACTCCATTTCTTTTAAAAAATCTTTCACTTTTAACAAAGATAAATCTTCCAAGATATCCTCACTATATTTGATAATATCAGCATATGGTGGGTGTGTACATATCAAATCGATACTTTCATCAGAAATCAAATTCAAATTTCTTGCATCTCCCTTGTGAAGATACACTTTCCCATTTGCCCCCTCATGCTCAAAATCTATTTTTTCTTTACACCTTTCAAGTGCCACATCATTCACATCTATACCAATTATATTTCTATTAAGTAGCTTTGCTTCTACAAGTGTTGTTCCACCACCTACAAACTGATCTAGCACCAAATCATTTTCTTTTGAATATCTGAGTAAAATATTACGGGGAATATAAGGAGACCAATTACCTCTCCACTTCGCATCATGTGTTGCCCAATTTCCACGCTTTGGAAATGACCAATGCGTAGTCATTTCCAACTCGAAATCTTCCGGCTCCCATTTTTTTATTTTCTTTGCCATTATTTAAAAACCTCACTAATTATATCTTCTTCCAAATCTTTAATATTATAGATGTGCTGCATTACATCAAATGTTTCTTCAAGATTGTTACGTGCACTTGTCCAGCCTTTTCCATCAGTAAACCATACAAATGTAAACCCCTCTATTTCTTCTGTTTCCCAAGCAAGTGTTTTATAGCTGCGTGCAGTTTCATTTAACTTACTGCCACCACTTCCATAAAAGTTGGTTTCAATACCATAAATCATATTCTGAGTTTTAACCACAAAATCAAAACGCTTTTCCATTTTCCCATTATTAGAAATAGCAGATAAATCTATATTCCATTTATCAGATATTTGATGAATATACATTTCTTTAAAATAATCTTTATCTTTTACAAATCCTGCTTTACGAATAAAACTTTCTACTAAATCCTCCATAAGATGTCCACCACGATTTTTACGCCCATTCGAATCTAGTCCTGTTTCAACTCCTGTTACATAATCAACCAAATTGTTTATTGTGTGTTTTTCCAACAAATCAAAAAGTCCCGTTTGTCTCATGAAATACTTATATCTCTCATAATAAGTATGACTATTGGGTAAATATTTACCAAAATCAAATTGATATAAAAAACCACCATTTTCATCTTGACAGTAAATTTCGTTTGCTCTTACTGCCAAAAGTAACGGGATACACTTCATGACTTCAGGATATTTTCTCATCAATCCTTCAAAGTCATTTTCAATATTTTTAGATCCAATAAGAGAATTTAAAATATTTAATTCTACTTTTATTGCCTCTACATTCTTATGTACTTTTTTAAAGTCTATATAATAACCATAATCAGCTATACTATTACGAAAGCCGGATAACCACGTATTAAAGTTTCTTTCCATATTTCATATCTCCTTCTATGACATCAAACCGCCACCACCTGTATTTTCTTTCGTATATGCTGATGACCAACCTGTTTGCCCCATTATACTTATCGATTTAGGCGGCATCAAATATTTATTTCCATATTTTCCACATACATCTTTTAATGGACATTGGTGATAATTCGGTTCAGCAATATTTGATTGTACAAATTCTGTTTTATCAACAGCAATATACCCTTTATCCACCTCACATGGTAACAATCTATAAAGTAATTTCGCCTTATTCCGTTTACCCGTCTCTTTATAGCACACTTGACAAGTTTTGTTCCTAGAACTATGCCAATAAAAGCCATGTTCTTTTTCACACACAAAAAAATAAAGAGAATTTTTACAAAATTGCTTACCGACAACATTATAAATAAAATAATCCAATAAACACGGACTAGAGATAGTTTCATTAGGATATTTCTCCTGCCAAATTTTCCAAACTCGTCTCCACGCCAAGGCATTCATTTTATCAACATAGCCATATTGATAACAGAAAATATCTAAAAAGCTCGAAACAAGAGGAATTTCACTTTTTAAAATTCCTGTTCTTAAAGCCACTTTGATTGTATTCACATCACTAGCAACATCTATGGCATCAAAACCTATAACATTTTTCCATACTTCTAAAACTATCATATCTCTTATAAACATATCTGTTTTTTTATTTCCATATCCTGTACCTTCGTAGTTAATCATTGCATTACGAAGCAATGTAACATTATTATCAAAATATTTAATAATATCATAAGGTGTAGACTTATGTTCAATTAAAAATTGTGAAATTTTTTTTGCAAATTGAATTCGTTTATCATTTTGAGAAAGATTTGTTATTCCAAGAGATTTGACAAAATCCTCAGGATTATCAACGATACTATATTCATCAAACAATGTCGGATCATCAAGAAAAACATCTGAAATCTCCTTAAAATTTCTTGAACCTCTAAAATCTTGATTTGCAGTCAACAATCGTACTCTACAAATTTCTTCTTTATTCAAACCATTCGTTTCATAAATTTCTTTAAATGCTCTCCCTTTTGTCCTTATATAAACATCATGTAATACGTCAGAAACTTTTTCGCTCGCTTCATCTGAAATTGTTAAATTTAATATTTCTTTATGATGCAAATGCCAAAACTTATGGAAAGCAGAAAAGTATGGGAAACTTTGCCCTAATTCAGATACAAATCCTAAGTTGGAATTTGATGTATACAAAAAACTATTTATTTCATTCACAATTTTCCTTGCATCAGTTATATTTAAAGGGTATTTATATAAAGATGTTATCTGTTGTAAAAACCGTTCTAATTCTTCCATTCACAACTCCTCCTTAAAAATTACTGATAAGCAGTTCTTTAATTTTACCTCTTGAGTCTCCATTGCAATTGATCATTCTTGTTGCTTCTACTCTTTTAATTTTATAAGTGGAGTAAATATCATCAAAGAAATTATCATCTTCATTTGTATTCTTAGGATCTGAATTACTTACTACAATTTTTGCGCCTTTTTTATCCAATTCATTAACGTATTCGGCTAATTCTTTCTGACTATCATCATTAAACACGTTTTCTGTATACGCCGTAAAACTTGCTGTATCTGTAAGCGGACGATATGGTGGATCAAAATAAACAAATGTATGCTCATCAATAAAATCTCTTGAAAGTCTATAGTCTCCACAAACAATTTTAACATTTTTTAATTTTTTAGATAATGTTCGAAGATTATTTTCATCACAAATCATAGGATTCTTATAAGATCCCATCGGAACATTAAACAAGCCTTTTTTATTTACACGAAATAACCCATTAAAACAGGTTTTATTAAGAAATATCATTAAAGCAGCTTTTTCAATGTTTATAGTTTCATCACTGCTAATTTTTAAATCATTAAAACGTTCTCTCTTTGCCATATAATAGACTTTACGTTCGATTGCATCCATTGGCACAAACTCATTTTGCATCATTTGTAATATAGCAACAAGTTCATCAATGTCATCTCTAATAACACGATAAGCATTAACAAGTTCTGCATTAATATCACTTATATAAACTTCTTCTAAATCATATTTACTTAGTATATCGAAAAGAACGGCTCCACCACCGACAAATGGCTCCGCATATTTTGTAATATTCCCATCTTCAAAAGGATAGTATTTTTCTATTTCTCTAAGAAGTTGTCCCTTGCCACCTGCCCATTTCAAAAAAGGTTTTATGCATTTTTCTTCTTTATTACTATAGCGAGTGCTTCTCGCATCTATTAGCTTTTCCGCTGTAACAGGAATAAGCCACATATTGCCAATCATTGTTGCATTGTTAATTCTATTTTCTGAGCAAAGAACAGCAACTCGTCTTTGGGAAATTCCCCACTTATCAGCTGCCTCTCTCGCAGACATATATTTCATAGTAATACCTCCATTTTTAATAGTTTCATTATATTCTAACTCTCGAACAATAGCAATATTGTCTTAAAAAATTTTAAATTTATAATGGCGAAAATTAGAAATCCTTTCACTCACTTCTGATTTGTATACAAATTATTTATTCTTCAAATATTTGAAAAAATTATGTATCAGTCACTATCAAAGAAATACACTATCTGCAAAAATACCCGTTTTCGTCTACTGCCCATTATATTGTTGTACTTCATCAAAACAGCCAGAACATCACCAATCTATAGACAGTATCGGCTATCTGAACGCATCGAAGTTTTTCAAGTAACAGACTAGCCCCTGACAAGCTGGAAACTAGCGAAACTATAAAAACACCACGTGAAACTTTCTATACGACTGCCATAATCTTCGAACCGGTAGAAACCTGCAGGTATGATTTTCATCATCAATCCAAGAATAGAAAATATTGATTATAGAAAATGATGCGTGGGGATTTGTTATTGCTGGTGATCAACTGAAAAGACTCTATCTAAAGCACATCGAAGATACCTAAATCATAAAACAATATCATTAAGAATACGCCCCAGACGCTCATCGTCGGAGTTCTATCCAATCTCCCCTTGTGAACTATTATCATATTTAAGGGTGAAAACAGATACGACAGCACCAGAAAAAAGAGCCTCTACCCATGCACAACTTCTTTAATCAAAAAAGAAATAGCCACCATAGAAAAAGCAAAAAATCCAGAATTGGAGGTATAAACTATGTTATAGTTTACCATTGAAAAAACAAATTTGTTGAGTATTTATCACAAAAATGGTAAAATACAACTCATGTAGAATATAACTACCCCACTACACGAATATCAATACAGATATACAGAATCTTGTAACACATCATTTTCAAAGTGACCCATGGACTTATAAAGAATACACTAGACTTGCCATATCTGTCGCTGATAAAGCATAGATATGGTGAAGTTAGAAAGTCAATACCATTATCAAACAAAAGTACATCACGTTCTTTGCGTTCATCTCTAACCGCATCAAACACTGCCAAGAGTACCTCCAGCAAATCACTCACAGACAAGCCAAACAAACATATGAAGAAAATTCCTTCCCGTTATGCGATAGAGATGCAAAAATTCGCACCCTACCTAGTCAGTTCTGACAGGCGTTTTTCCATAGGACAGGGCATAATACTTCCCCTTCAAAAATAACATTTTATAACTGTATCTATAATAGATTGATTTTACCTACCGCTCACATTTCGGTTTTTAGTTTATTCTGAAATCTCTTTGGTGCAAAAATAGTAAAACTATGTTATAATATATATTATTATAATAATAATTGGTGATACAATATGGCTACAACAAATAATAATCAAAATACTGAAAAAGGGGTACCTAAAATAGAGGAAACTGCAATCTTAGAATATTTAGATATAGTTAAGAACGAGTATGAAACTGAGCGAAATAAGAAACAAAGTCTTGAAAATAGAGCAGGATTGATAATGGCATTATTGGGAGCAATTTGTATCTTTCTGTTTGAAAAGGTAAAGTTAAATGATATTTTTTCTTTGGCAACTTTACCCTTGAATTTCTTGATTTTAACAAAGATATTAAGTGGCTTGACTGTTTATGCCGGACTTTTATTTACTATGATAATGATAATTAAAACCATTGCCGTAAATAAACATCATAATTTTGAAGTCAAAAGTATAAATGATTATTTGTTAGGAGAAAATCGTTTAACTGCTGTTTGCAAGATTATTTTTACATATAGAGACATAATAATTCAACATAGAGAATTAAATGAAAAACGTGCAAAAACATTAAGAAGAGCATTATATGGTATTTCCCTTACATTCGTTTCTTTTATTATTTACCTCTCTATTCCATTATGAAAGGAGTTGAAAGTATGAGTAATGACCCTAAAGACGCAGTGGTTGATTTATCAAAATTAATGAAAGGTTGGCAAAATTCTAATCTCTCAGAAGTACAAAATCAAATCATTTTTAACACTTCAGATGATTATTTAATTACTTCTTGCAACGAATCTAGTAAAAGCCTAATGGGTTGTGAAACTTTTGCTTTAAAAAAGAGTGATAAAAAAGAAAAAAGTGAGGGTATGAAGAAAAGTCTGTAAATAAGATTCTTCTATGATAAGACTGGGTGG
>OLVT01001576.1_pt1 | contig 18422 bp, 17 predicted proteins | sample 1673241 | NCBI WGS metagenome assembly OLVT01 (sample SAMEA3178936, study PRJEB25190) | human gut metagenome | biome: human gut; feature: human-associated habitat; material: faeces | place: Austria | collected 2013 | reverse complement strand
ATACGGTCCTGATCTCCGACGCGCCGCCTATTTTCTATGTGGCGGAAATTGGCTGGGTGGCTGGGTATCTCTTTTTGTGCCTGCTGCAGGACTCCCTTTCCGATCCCCGGGAGCGGGCCTTCCGGTGCCGGGCCATGTGGCTTGCGCCGCTGGTCATCATACCGCTGACTATATAATCTTTCTTATTCTTTGGTGTGATTTCGCTCGTTACATCGACCGAATACTGAGTAAACAGATACAGATGTCCGTCCGTCAAACGAGAGGATGTGTAAGATCCACTCTGTGTCACTTCCCCTGCCTTCTCTGGCTTCTCCGGATCTGTAATATCATAAGTTGTCACCCTTGTATCTGTCGAAGCATACGTCCAGGTACCATCCTCTCTCTCCTGATTAAATTCGCTGACGAGAATCAGATGACCATCATTGACATAGAATTCTCTGGCTTGATCATCATCTTCAACCGGTATAGAAATAACCATCTGCAATTCTCCATTTGAAGTATCCACAATTGCCACAGACCTGCCATTATCTTTTAATGTATACAGATAACGTCCATCTGTCTTAACCACATCTGCTTCGTCTACACCTTCCTGACGTACATTGGTTTCTGAATACACTGCATTTTCTGAGGATTTGCTGTTCTGCGCCACTCCTGTATCCACGGCCGCCGCTGAATTCGTGCTCGATGAATCTTCTGCTGATTCCGTCACAACGCCTCGTTCCAGCATTCCGGTATCTGTGCCATATTGGTTATCCTGATTCGCCTGCAGATATTCATAGATCTGATCATAGCTTTTCGCCGTCTGAATGTCGGAACTCTCAGCCTGATCGGTTGCTGTATCTTGTTTTTCTACAGGTGATACTCTCTGTGGGCTTTTCTGAATCCCCCACACTGCGCCGCATACCAACAGACAACAAGCTGCCGCGAGTCCTGCCGTATACCCCTTCTTCCAATGATACTTTTTCGGTCGCTCTGACAACCGCTTTTCTATCTGATCCGGCCGCAGACTGTCTGGAATCTGGATATCTTCTGATTCCTTACGAATCTGTTCTACCATATCTTCTTCCCATTTACTCATAACCTGCGCCTCCCTTCTTCAACACCATACTCATCTTACCGATTGCCCTGCTTCTCTTAGAACGTACTGTCCCATCTTTTATATGGAGAATCTTGCTGATCTCCTGACTCTGATATCCACCATATACTGACAGACCGATGATCATCCGCTCCTCTTCAGAAAGCACCGCAAGTGCACGCCTGAGATCAAGGCGCAGATTCATCACATCCTCTCCCGCCGCCTCGTCTGATAATTGCTCCCACACATTTTCATTCTCCACCGGACTCTGCTTCGCCATTGCCTTTAATTTGTGCTTGCACACATTTGACAATATCGTAAACATCCAGCTTTTGAACGCATCTTCACTGCGCAGCGTATGTATCCTCTCATACCCTTTTATAACGGTCTCGCTCACTACATCCTCCGCATCATGGGGATTCCTCATCATACACAATGCATAGCGGTACAGGTCTTTATAGATAGTCTCATACATTCCGGCAAATGCTGCCGCATCACATTTCATGCTGTACCTCCTTCGAATCTCATTTTCTTGTTTACTTATCGATACCATACGGGGTGTTCCGCACTATGCGTTCAATCCTTGATTACGGTATCTATATATAAGATTACTGGAATTCACGATTTGTTGCATTAAATTTTAGATTTTATTTTATATTTTAATTTTTCAGATTCTATTTGAGTTCTTTTAAGAATCTAAAAAAGGAACTCAAATTTTTCCCCAAATTTGAGTTCCTCATTTCATTTTCTCAACAAATTTAATTTTTTATTCACTATAATATAACTGCTTTGGACTTTTCGGTTTTTCCGGGATACTCATTTTTATCTTTCCATCCTCCACCAACGGCATTACATACTTTTGAATCGCATAAGTAATAGACGATAATCCCAAATATTCTGCTATCTCTTTTCTTGTACGCGGTGTTTTACAAAATAGCAATAGGTTTTGAATTTCATCATCTTCCATAGTTTCTATTTCATTCTTCGCTGCCATTTTATAAAACTTAACAATAAAACTTCCGCGTTCATCTGAAAATTCCGGTTCTTTCAAATTATATTTTTTCATTTCTCTTCGAATCGTTGGTATACCTGAATAACGATTCTCGGTAATACCAAGCACTTCTAATTCTGATGCTAATACCGGATTTCTCGTATCTGGCTGTACTTTACCTAACTGATCTATACGGATGCGTCCATATATTCCCCCTGGATTATGAATTTCCAGACGATCATCATACATAATAATCTGAATTGGCATTCCTTCCGTATGAATACTGTAATCCCTGTGCACCAGTGCATTTATCACTGCTTCTCTGACTGCCATAATCGGATAGTCTGTTCGATCTTCCCGTTTACCGGTTTCTACATCTATAATGCTTTTCACCCGCATATTGCGTTTAACAAATTGCAATGCCTCACTCAACATATCCGGAATATTTCCTTCGATCCGCTGATTATCCAAAAAGCGCTCTCCGGCTTCTCCAGTTTCTCCCATTTCATTTCCTGGTACTACAACTGCCACAATACATAATTGTGGAAAATATGCTTGTGGATAGGGACTAAACATCATCGTAGCACTGAGTGTGACCTCATTATTTCTCTTTATACTCATCAATTCATATATAGCCTGATTTTCAACTGCCGCTAAACGAGGTTTTCCTTTTTTTAATTGATTGATATACTCATCCAACAATGTCTGATCCAGCGATGCCATTGTCACACGAGATACTTCTCTGATATCATCCTGGTATTTTTTCCGATAAGCTTCGTAACTATATACTTCGTATTCTGTCATTGGCTCATCACTATCACCAATGCGTGTATACGATCCTTTCAAACGTCCACGTCCTTGATAATAACACGGTCTTTCAGTAATATCGATTCCTGGTATTTCTGCCGAGACAAAAAACTTTCCATCCTTTTCAACGACAGTCAATAACGGTCTGACAACTGGCTGCATTTGCAGACATTGCTCGTTAATTTTCTTTTGGATATCCTGCGCATCATAAACTCCGGTTTCTTTATAATCCTTTTTTTCATCAATACCAAAGATTATCGTTCCGCCGTCATCCTGATTCGAGAAACTCGACAACGTATCATATAATCTCTTAGGGCATCCATCTTTCGCGGTTTTAAGTTCCAATGTTTGAGATTCGCATTTCATTTTTTGAATTTTTTTCAGTTTCTCATATAGTTCTTCCGCTGTCATTTCAGTTCCTCCATATCTTTTTTTAGATTCTATCACTTTTTTTAGTTTGTTCAAGAATCTAAAGTAATATTCACAGGATCTAAAAAAGGAACTCAAATTTTTCTTTAAATTTAAGTTCCTCATTTCACTTTCTCAATTATCCTCTATAGTAATTGATCAGACATCCTTTCAGGATAATCTCTCTTTCTACGTCTGTCAGCTCGCCGAGCTTCCATGACAATTCTGCGATCTCATCTCCGATCACATATGCATGGATCACTTCATCTTTATCTTCTACCGCTTTTCGTATATCCGGTACAAAGATATAATCTCCGTTCTTAAAGCTCAGATGCTCATGATCTTCTTCTGTAATAAATGGTAGCATACCCCAGTTGATCAGATTCGAACGATATCTCTTGGTCGCATACTCGTTGGCAATATTAGCCCAGCCGCCAAGTACCTTCTGACAGGATGCTGCCTGTTCTCTTGCCGAACCATCTCCTGGTTTTACCGCAAATATCGTGCTTCCGATTCCCAGATTACTCCGGTTTACACCTTCAAAGTTATCATGCACCTTACTCATGATTGTCTGCAATTCTGGCAGTGCTGTCTTCGGGCAGGTGTCTGCCTCGATTGCTTTCTGTGCCTTCTGTACTTCTTTTGCCCGTCCTACATATCCCGGATCTTTTCTTGACAGCGCAAATTCCGCGAGTCCGAGTGGATTAGAACGGTAAGAAGATGTCTCGCCTGACGGAATCAGCTCATCTGTCGTCGTTACCGGATCATGGATCTCCGATACTACTTTCAGTAACAAATTCTGTGGCAGCGGCTGCATTTCCGGCCAGTCCTTGATATTAGGTCCAAATTTAATCTCCACAGACGGATCTGCCACGCCATGACTGTCAAACACACGGTTCGCATAGATCTTACTGTCGAAGTGATACTTCTGTCCCTTGTACTGTACGTCCAGATCCGTTGCAGGTGTCAGAAAGCCTTTATTCGCTGCAGTTGCTGCAATGGAACGCGCATCCATCAATGCTACTGACGCGATCTGTCCACTCTGAAGTTTCGATCCTTCTCTGTTCGGGAAGTTACGGGTAGAGTGACGGATTGAGAATGCGTTGTTCGCCGGAGTATCTCCCGCACCAAAGCATGGTCCGCAGAACGCCGTCTTCACAATCGCTCCGGATTCGATCAAATCAGCCACTGCTCCATTTTTCACCAGCTCCATATAAATCGGCGTACTTGCCGGATATACGCTGAATGTAAATTCGTCCGCACCGATATATTTGCCCTTGATAATGTCTGCTGCCGCGCAGATATTTTCAAATCCACCGCCGGCACATCCCGCGATCAGTCCCTGATCCACATAGAGCTTGCCGTCTACAATCTTGCTCTGCAACGAATAATCTACCGCGCCATCCAGACTTACCAACGCCTTCTTCTCTACTTCATGAAGAATATCTTCCAAATTCGCATTAACTTCATCGATCGTGTATACATTGGACGGATGGAACGGCATTGCGATCATCGGTTTGATCTCACTCAGATTTACATATACCATACCGTCATAGTACGTCACTGCTCCCGGATTCAGTTCTTTATAATCATCCTCACGTCCGTGAATCTCATAGAACTCGCGGATCTTCTCATCCGTCTTCCAGATAGAAGACAGACAGGTGGTCTCTGTGGTCATAACATCGATACCGATACGGAAATCTGCACTCAGCTTATCCACACCGGGACCGACAAATTCCATAACCTTATTATTCACATATCCATTACCAAACGTCGCACCGATAATCGCCAGTGCTACATCCTGAGGACCGACACCCTTCCTCGGCTCGCCGTCCAGATAGATCGCAATGACTTCCGGCATGCGGATATCGTAAGTCTTATTCAACAACTGCTTTACAAGCTCCGGTCCTCCCTCGCCCATTGCCATAGTACCCAACGCACCATAACGAGTGTGGCTGTCAGAACCAAGAATCATCTTTCCACCACCTGCCAGCATCTCTCTGGCAAACTGATGGATAACAGCCTGATGAGGCGGTACATACACGCCGCCATATTTCTTTGCACATGTCAGTCCAAACATATGATCATCTTCATTGATCGTACCGCCAACTGCACACAGCGAATTGTGGCAATTAGTCAGGACATAAGGAATCGGAAATTTTTCCAGTCCGGATGCTCTCGCAGTCTGTATAATACCGACAAATGTAATGTCGTGAGATGTCAGCTTATCAAACTTAATCTGCAACCGTTCCATATTGCCAGATGTATTGTGCGATTCCAGAATGCGGTAAGCCATCGTCTGCTTTACGGCTTCCTCTCTGGATATCTTCTGTCCGGTCTTCTGCTCCACTTGACGCGCATCTTCTGCAATCTCTGTTCCATTCAGAAGATATACGCCTTTATCGTAAAGTTTTACCATATTCTTCTCCTCCTTCCAGCCCCTCTTAATGGACTGACTTCGTTTGTTTAGTGTAACACAAAAAGCGGTTGCCATACAATAAGCAACCGCCCTTTATTATTGGTTATTCAGATATTTTAAATGCTTTTCTACCATAACCGCAATCTTAAATGTCAGTGCGTCCTCAAAGACTCTGACATCCAGACCTGTCTTCCGCTGAATCTTCTCCAGGCGATACACCAGCGTATTCCGGTGTATAAATAACTTACGGGCTGTCTCAGAAATATTAAGATTATTATCGAAAAATGCATATACCGTGACCAGTTCTTCATCATCGAACATCTCCGTTGCATTTACAGCCAGCACTTCTTTCAGAAACATTTCGCACAGAGATCTTGGTAACTGATGAACAAGACGTCCGATGCCAAGTTCATTATATGCCAGCACGCCGCGCTCTCCATAAAATACCCGTCCCACTTCCAGTGCCATGTTCGCTTCTTTATATGAACGAGATACCTCTTTCAGCTCCTGCACGATCGTTCCGTAGGATACTCTCACATTCACCATTGCTTCCATACTCAGAGTATCTACGATTACTTTCGCCATCTGCAGGATCTCCGGGTAATCCTCTTTACTTTCCAGTTCTTTTACTAATATAATATGTCCTTCGTCTACCGCTGTAACAAAATCCCTGGTTCCCATACCATAAAGTCCACGCATTGTTTCAAGTACCAGATTGTCATTCTCATCCTTCGGTTCTACGATAAACACGACTCTCCGTCGCTCATTTGCAATGTGCAGTTTTCTTGCACGATTGTAAATGTCCACCACAAGCAGATTGTCTAACAGCAGATTCTGAATAAAGCGATCTTTATCCATCTGTTCCCCACATGCTTTCATCAGCCCGACCACCTGAATAACGCCCATACGCCCTGCCAGCATACGGTCATCGCCAGTCCCGGTCAGTGCCAGCACATACTCCAGTGCACGATCTGCATATATGGCAAATAACGCTGTCTCTTCATCCGTTCTCTCCGATATATCTTCCATTTCACTGTCTTCTATAAAGCTTTTTACTTTGTCCTTCAGAGTCTCAGACTCCGATGCGGATGACGCCATACTCTCTCCATCCGCTCCCCACAGTGAAGTCTCATATCCCGATACTCTCTTGATATCCTGTATTGTTTTCTGAATCACCTGATTCGTCAGCAAACAATCCCCTCCCATTCTGCATCCTGCAGCTTTCTTCTTTCATCACCCGCATGCGATAATCAAAGCGTGCAATCTCAACTTCTGTTTTCTGATATTTAATATAACTGCACACCGCCACAGTTGCAACCATAATTGGGAGAATTACCTTTATTTTCATACGCACCTTCTTTCTGATTCCCCTGCCCACACAACATATGTCTATTATACATAATTCGTGTTAATTTGTGAGAAATTGTGTCGTTCTGCCCTGTCGCCTATACTATTTCGGTAAAATCTGTAATCCATAATATGGTAATGCAGTTTATGAATACAAATGGAGACGATGAATCCTCATCGTCTCCTGTGTCTCTTTATAATTTTTCCAATATTCTAGTTTGTAATCGTCAATTCGGTCTCTTTATCGAATACATGGATCTTCTCCGGATCAAGTGCAAAATCGATCATATCATTCGTTCTTGCCTTGGTATCCGGTTTTACTCTTGCAGTCATATTCGCTCCATCGTAATCGAAGTACAGGAATACTTCCGCTCCCAGCATCTCGTATACACGGATCTTCGCTGTGATCACTGTATCACGGTGTGCTGCCAGGTATTCCGGATCATCATGAATATCTTCCGGGCGAATACCAAGAACAACTCTCTTGCCATCATATCCGCCATCGATCAGCTTCTTAGCTTTGTCCTTCGGCAAACGGATATCTGCATCCTGCAAAGACAAGATCACGCCGTCCCCTTCTACGCAGCAAAGCGCATCTACAAAGTTCATCTGTGGAGATCCGATAAATCCTGCTACAAACAGGTTATTCGGCTTATCATACAATACCTGTGGTGTATCTACCTGCTGTACGATACCACCATTCATAACTACGATTCTGGTTCCCAGTGTCATGGCCTCTGTCTGGTCATGTGTTACATAGATAATGGTAGTTCCCAGTCTCTGATGCAGTCTGGAAATCTCTACTCGCATCTGTCCACGAAGCTTGGCATCCAGATTAGACAGTGGCTCATCCATCAGGAATACCTTTGGATTACGTACGATTGCACGTCCCATCGCTACTCGCTGACGCTGACCACCTGACAATGCCTTCGGCTTACGATCCAGCAATGGCTCCAGATCCAGGATCTTAGCAGCTTCACGAACCATCTTATCAATCTGGTCTTTCGGCACTTTACGGAGCTTCAGTCCAAATGCCATATTGTCATATACAGTCATATGAGGATACAGGGCATAGTTCTGGAATACCATCGCAATATCACGATCCTTAGGATCTACATCATTCATCTTGGTGTCGCCAATGTATAACTCTCCACCTGTAATATCTTCCAGACCTGCGATCATACGAAGTGTTGTAGACTTACCACATCCTGATGGTCCAACAAAGATAATAAACTCTTTATCCTCAATCTCAAGATTAAAATCTTTTACTGCTTCATATCCGTTTGGATATGTTTTATTAATATGTTTTAATGATAAACTTGCCATGTTCGTTCCTCCTGAGTAAACAGTCTTTTTCTACTGTCATCCATTATACCGAATCCATTCTTTGGTTACTATGACCAGGTTGAACAATCTTTTTACCGATTCTTAGTCAGATTGTCCAAGTTCAAGTAGCATTCTGTATATATCGCGTTTGCTGACTCCACGATCTTTCGCTACCTGCTTCATTGCCGACTTGTGATCCATGCCCTGAGACTCATAATGTTCCATATGTGCTTCTAACGGCATTTGTTCCCACTGCTCCTGCTCTTCTGCCTTCAGTTCCTCCCGGCTTCTGCCCTCGATCACCAGTACACATTCCCCTTTTGGTGCATTTTCCTGATAATACTCACAGGCTTCCGCAATATGTGTCTGCCATGCAGTCTCATGCTTCTTCGTCAGTTCCCGGCAGATAGTAATCCGACGGTTGCCAAGCGCTTCCAGTAGTTCCTTTAACGTCTTCACCAATCGATGCGGTGCTTCGTAGCAGATAACCGTGCGAGTATCATTTTTCAGCTCTTCCAGTACCTGCTGCCGTTCTTTTTTGTCCGAAGGGAGAAATGCTTCAAATGCAAATCTTCTGGTGGACAATCCTGATAATGTGAGCGCGGTAATACATGCTGCAGCTCCTGGCAACGATGTTACCGGCACTCCGGCCTCATAACACATCTGCACCAGTTCTTCTCCCGGATCAGAAATACCCGGTGTACCCGCATCTGTGATCAGTGCCAGATTCTTTCCCTCCAGAAGCATCTGTACTAACTTATGTCCTTTTTCAATTTTGTTATATTCATGGTAACTGGTCATCGGTGTCTTAATCTCAAAATGGTTCAGCAGCTTGATACTGTTACGGGTATCTTCTGCTGCGATCATATCCACTTCTTTCAATGTCCGAATTACCCGAAATGTCATATCTTCCAGATTACCGATTGGTGTCGCACACAAATATAATGTTCCCGGATTCATAATTATCCTCCTGTAACTGTGCTTTATTTCTTATCTTTTACTCTGCCGTTCTGCTATCTCTTCCCGGCTCTTCTTCATATCGCCGTACATAGCCAGTACTTCTTCTGTATAACTTCCATCCTGTTCATATACGATCAGCGGTGCTTCCACCTGCATCCGTGGTCTGCCATTCTTCATGCCTTCGATCAACACCATACTCGGTTCCTTATCGACTCTGGAATATACGAGACGCATCCGCTTCGGTTCCAGCTTTGCCCTGCACATCTCACACATGATTTCCGGCAACCGGAATGGACGATGAACCATATAGAATCTGCCCTTGTCTTTCAATAACTTCGCACTCTGTTCTACCACATCCTGCAGTGTGCAGTACACTTCATGTCTGGCAATGTACTTGGCTTCGTTGTTATTTTTCAGACCATGCTCTCCGATCATATATGGAGGATTTACCGTAATAACTTCAAAAGAGGCTGCGCCATACAGGGCTGCCGCCTCTTTGATATCTCCGGTCTTTATCTCGATTTTCTGTTCCAGATCATTATACTGCACACTCCGTCTCGCCATATCCGCGCTGGCTTCCTGAATCTCCAGCCCGCCGTAAAATGCGCCCTGATTCTTGGATTCCAGCAGAATCGGAATCACACCGGTTCCGGTTCCAAGATCCAATGCTTTCTCGCCACGCTTCACACGGGCAAAAGACGACAGCAACACTGCATCAATACCAAAACAGAATCTGGACGGATCCTGGATCAGATAATATCCGCCCGTCTGCAGATCATCCAGACGTTCGCCCGGATGGATCAGCTCATTCTTATCGTATTCTCTACTCATCGTTTAATTTGGATGCTCCGTTCTTCTCTTCCAGACCTCTGAGTTCCTTCATTTCTTCCTTAGAAACACGATTATTCTTTCTGCGGCGCGGTTTGAATCGAAGTTCATCCACTTTATAATCACGAACTTCCTTTTCGTCATTATCCAGTGATACAATAACCTTAACCGTCTGACGCAGTACATTTACCGACTGTACTTCTCCCTTCAGCTTCTCCGGTGTGGTCACATAGTCACCGATAGATGGTAAATGACTGTTCAACTCTTCATACGTCTCTTCCTCGTTGGTCAGACAGCACATCAATCGTCCACACACACCTGAAATTTTAGTCGGATTCAATGACAGATTCTGCTCCTTCGCCATCTTGATCGATACCGGTGCAAATTCTGTCAGATAAGTATGACAGCACAGCGGTCTTCCGCAAATGCCAATGCCTCCGCGGATCTTTGTCTCATCGCGGACGCCAATCTGCCGCAATTCGATTCTGGTACGGAATACACTTGCCAGATCCTTTACCAGTTCGCGGAAATCGATACGTCCATCCGCGGTAAAATAAAACAGTACTTTGTTATTATCAAATGTATATTCTGCATCGATCAGTTTCATTTCCAACCCGTGCTTGCGGATCTTTTCCTGACAGATCTTAAATGCCTCTTTTTCCTTTTCCCGGTTCTTTGCCTCTCTCCGCACATCATCCTGTGTGGCAATTCGGATAACCGGTTTCAATGGCTGGGATATCTGATCATCCGGCACCTCTTTTATACCGGTCACCACTGAACCAAACTCCACGCCACGCGCAGTCTCTACGATTACTTTATCTCCCGCTTTCAGTTCCAGTCCTCCTGGCGAGAAGAAATAGATTTTTCCTGCCGTGCGGAATCTTACTCCAATTACTTTTATCATTTAGCCGTTCTCCTTTATTGTAAGACACAGAAGCTCCATAACCAGCTCGAAATTAACATTCGCATCCAGTCTGGTCTTCGCCTTTTCAAGACTTTCCAGTATCAGCTCGATACCTTCATATGAACTTCTGGTCGCCTGCTCCTTGATGCTGGATACCTGATCCTTAAATACAATCTCATTCACATCTTTGGTCGCCTTATATAATAACACATCTCGATACCATATCATAATAATATCCAGATAATCATTGATTTCTAATTTATATGCCTGACATCTCTTGATCGCTTTTTCGATCTCGCTGATTTCCATATCATGGATATATTTCAAAAGCTGTACTACTTCATCACGGATCTCCCCGAAATGTTCGGACTGTGCCAGCATGATTGCTTTGCCCATATTGCCCTGTGCAAATGCTGTACAGATATCAGCCTTGTAATCCGGTACTTCCAGCTTCTCCATCAGGTATTTGCGGATCAGCTTATCGCGGATATTGCGCAGCTTCAACATGACACATCTGGAAGTGATGGTCGGAAGAAGCTTCTCTGCATTCTCAGTCAGGAGAAAGATCACCGCATACTCCGGTGGCTCTTCCAATGTCTTCAGCAATGCATTCTGCGCCTGCGTCGTCATCAGATCTGCCTCCGGCACAATATAAATCTTATATGGTCCCTGATACGGCTTGATCTCAATATCGTTATTCAGCTGTGTACGAATGTCATCGACACTGATCGTATTCGGCTTCTCATGCTGCACCCAGATTACATCCGGATGATTACCACTATCTGTCTGTTTGCAGGAATGACACTTGTTACAAGGCGAGCTTCCCTGTTCCTCACAAAGCAACGTCTCTGCAAAAAGCGTTGCCAGCATCTTCTTACCCGAACCACGTTCTCCGTTTAGAATGTACGCATGAGAAACCTTATTGGCGTTCACTGCGTTCTGAATATATTCGATAATATTTTTATGTCCTACTACGTCCTTAAAGCTTCCCATTGCACATCACTCCTGTTATCTCATTTAGACATGTCTCCATGTCCGTATTTCTATATCTTTTATCTATCCCGAGACGCTTCAGATTCTCCTCGCAGAAATCTTCTTCATCCGCAAGAAATCTCCGACACATCTCTTTATACTTTGGAACCGCCTGTCTGCGCTCCCGTTCCAGTGCTCTTGCAAGCCGTTCCCCATCTTCCACTTCTATATAGATCGGAACCAGATGCTCCGCACCATAATATTCCCGGATCTTCTCATAGGTCTCCAGTGTGCCGATCAACAGATAATCACCTTGCTCCAGGTCAATCTGACCGTCATCTACGGTAAAATATTTCCAGATACCATGTACCGTGTTATATGCCCGAAGCTCCACGATCTTACCGTCTGTTTCCAGCTCGGCAAGCTGCTTATCATCCACGAAATGATATTCCACTCCGTCCTGCTCGCCTTCCCGGATCGGTCTGGTCGTATACGGCACTACCCTGTGTATCTGCGGCAGTCGCTCCAGAACCTTCTGATACAGCGTATCCTTTCCTGATGAACTTTTCCCCATCATGCAATATATCTTCCCCATGTCTGATCCTCATTCTCTTGTGTATCTTACTATATCTACGGTCATTTTACCAGTTTTTTTGCACTCGCAGATAATCGTCTTTTTCTAATCCCTCTATGGAAAATCCTACTTTTCGGTAATCTTGCAGCAACCTTACCGCCTCTTCTGTCACCTGTTCACCCGGCACGATCAACGGACTTCCCGGCGGATAAAGATAGGCATATTCCACTGATATTCTGCCCACACTCTCTTCCCATAATACCATCTCGGTCTCTTCCAATGGAATTTCCAGAGCCCTGGCACTGTTCATGACCTGCGGATTCTTAGGGAGTCTTCCCATAGCATCCTCCATAGCTTCCACCACATCATTCAGCGCCATCCGTTTGCCCACGTTCATCTGCTCATTTTTCAATCCAATCTCGCTGTCTATCTCCAGAAATGCCTTTACTAATCTCTGAAAACCTTCATCCGTATCACTGACCGATGTCATTGCAATCACATAAGTCCCTGCCGCCATCTCCATCTGCAAATGGTATTTCACACGCAAAATGCGATACAGTTCCCTTCCACTAATGCCAACTCCCTTCGCCGATACGACAATCTTAGACCAATCATAATGCTCCGTCTCCAAAAGCTTCAGGTACTTCATCTGCTTCAGCTGCGCCCGGGCTTCCTGCAATCTCTTCACATACGGCACGAACATCTCGTCTCGTTTTTCTGCCAGCAGATGCACGCAGTTATCAATCGACGCCATCAACACATACGAAGGGCTGCTGGACTGCAGCATATCCAGATAACGGAAGATCCGTCTGCGATCTGCAAGTTCACCCTGTACATGCAAAATAGCTGTCTGTGTAAGCGACGGCAGTGTCTTGTGAACGCTGTGAATTACCACGTCAGCTCCTTTTGCCAGTGCATTTTTATCAAAATACGGATGAAATCCCAGATGTGCTCCATGTGCCTCATCCACGATCAGTGGAATACCATTTGCATGCACCACTGTGGCAATTCCTTCCACATCAGAAATCACGCCATCATATGTCGGAGACACGATTACCACAGCGCGTATGTCCGAATGCTCCATAAGCGCAGTCTTCACTGCGCTTACAGAAATATAGGTATTCAGATGTAAATCCTCATCAAATTCCGGATACAGATAGACCGGATTCAATTCATTCAGATAGACTGCGTGATAGACTGATTTGTGGCATTGTCTGGCAAATAGTATCTTATCGCCCTTCTTCGTGCAGCCAAGTATCGCACTCAGGATTCCTACTGTACTTCCATTCACCAGAAAACGGCTTTCTTCCGCGCCGTACACTCTGGCTGTCAGCTCCTGCGCATCTTTCAGAATTCCACTTGCATGATGAAGATCGTCAAACCCTTCAATCTCCGTGATATCGATTCCAAATGGAAGATTGTCGCCCCAGGATGCCTGTCTCTTATGCCCCGGCATATGGAATCCATAATAATCCGATGCCTGGTAAGCACTCAATCTGTCATATAATCTCTCCATATTACCATCCTTATTCTTATGATGAACTTTTTATCTATTTTACCAGTTTACATACCTTATATCAAGATATGCAGTCTAATTTGTCTCGCATTTGACTCTCCACTTTCAAGAAGACCTTCTTCTCATTATCATGCCAGATATTCTTCCAAAATTTCCCGAATCAACACTTCCTTAGATACATTTTTATCCTGCCTTGCAGATGCCGGCTTTGTCACAGGCTCCCTTGCAGGCTTTCTTTCAGAAACTTTCTCTGCTTCTCTTTCAGGGACCTTCTCCGCTTCTCTTATGGTTTCCCTTATGGAGTCTCTTGGCGGTTCCTTTACCGGTATATTTTCAGACATCAGTTCCGGAACAGGCTCCTGTTTCATTTCCTGCTTCTCCTCTGGCATAATCTCCGGTACTGATTCTTCTTCGTATTTTGGCATACTCTTTTCCCGGCTCTTTTCGTATTTGCGCGCACAGAAATTATCCAGATAATCTACCATATATGTGCGTATTGCCTGCAGACGATAATTCTCATCTACTGACACCCGCAGTGCAAATAAAATAACACCTGCGGCCAGTCCAAATGCGCCATTACGCAGTACCTGATCATTCATTCCATGAAGCACGTATTCTCCAAGTGCTGCCAATACACCGATTGCCGCACAGATCCACGCCGTCCCCTTTTCTAATCTTCGCCAGCTGTGAAGTGACAATCCTGCAATCCGGTATTCATATATGTATTTCTCCACAAACACTTCCACATTCTGCACGCGATCACTTACCATACACGCATGCTCATATTTTGCCCGGATCAGGCGCATCAACGGATGCGTGCTTTTCCCCATATTTGCTGCCGCCCATACCAGTTTCTTAAGCGTCACCCCTGTAATAATTTTACTGATCAGCCCGATCGATGCCACAGCCCCCAGTAGCACAAACTGCAAATGCCTGTCCATTATCATTTCCAACATAATAAATGCCCTCCTTCTTTGTTTCGATTATACTCGAAACGCCGAACGAGGGCGGAAAAACCGTTCTTCATATTTCGCATAGAGTTCTGCGAGTTTTCTCATATTCTGTCAGGCTTGTCCATCTCTGTCAGATCTGGTCACCTCGCATTCAGCCATAACGCTACGCAAGCTTTGTCATTAATTTCTCCACAAGTCGTACACTGTGGGCAATTGCTTTCTTCTCAAAGGTCGGATAGTCCTCAGAGGCACTGCCATCTGCCTTGTCCGAAATAGCACGAATAATGACATACGAAATGTCATTGAGGTATGCGGTATGAGCAATTGCAGCTCCCTCCATCTCCGTACACAGTCCGCCAAAATTACTGCGGATCTTCTCTTTCACTTCATCAGAAGCCACAAACTGATCTCCGCTTACCACTCTTCCGGTAAATGTATGAATATCCGGATTCGCTTCCTCATTCGCCTCTACTGCCAGACGGATCAGCTTCTCATCAGCCGGAAACGCCAGAATATCCATTCTCGGCACTTCTCCCAACGGATAACCAAATGCAGTCGCATCCATATCATGATGAAGTGCATCGGTAGAGATCACCATATCTCCAATATCAATCTTTGCATCCAGCGAACCCGCGATTCCTGTGTTAATCAATGTATCTACATGAAATTCCGATGCCAGAATCTGTGCACACACTGCCGCATTGACCTTACCAATACCGCTGCGCACTACAGTCACCTCTTTACCTTCCAGCTTACCTGCCACAAATTGCATAGAAGCCCGGTCTGTTACCTTCTCCACTTCCATCTTCTCTTTTAATGCTGCTACTTCTTCATCCATAGCTCCGATAATACCGATCATATCTCATCCTCCTTTTCTACCTCCGATAGTATACCATGTTTTTCATGACGACTCTATAATTCTGTGCACATTTTTACTCTGGTATTTTCTATCTGCTTCTGTTATAATGCCGATAGTCTTTAATCAAGACTCAATATTAATTATGATAGGAGGATTTAAGATATGCAGTATAAAACACGCGGCACCTGTTCACAGCTGATCAATCTGGAACTGGACGGTGATGTAATAAAATCAGTAGAATTCATCGGTGGATGTGACGGCAATCTGCAGGGCATCTCAAAACTGGTGACCGGCATGAAGGCCGAAGATGCCATCAAGCGTCTGGAAGGAATCCAGTGCGGATTCAAACCAACATCCTGTCCGGACCAGCTCGCAAAAGCACTTCGTCAGGCATTGGCACAGTAAGCATTCATAAATACGTGTAACCTGATTTAAGAAAAAGAGACCGTCTCCCTCGGTCTCTTTTCCTTTTTCGTGCTGTTTACTGTTCACTTTTGTCTCTCCACTTCCAAAAGCCACAGCAGCACTTTTCCATATTCAGTTTTCATTAATACAAGAACAGATGACGCTGCCAGGCTCTCCGGCTGTTCCGTCCACCTATGATTCGGGGCGGCCGCATATATCCCTACGACCTGACATGTTGTGTGTAACCCAGAGAATCTGTCTCCTGTTTGTTCTCTACTATCCTCATAGACTTCCGTTACAGCTTTCCTGCCAGAACTTATGCATCAACGTCAGGAATCTGCGGTTCCTGTGGGGAATGTGACGTCACTATGGTTCCTCCACATATAGGCCATCCGTCGCTGAGCTGCTCATGTCTCCATCCGCGGAATGAATACATTTCACTCGGTAATACCAATCGCCCTCTACTTCCAGCTTTTTACTGGTACTTACAAGATCTGCATCAGTATTCTCTTTATGCCAGCTAGTCACATACTCCCATTCTTCGTCTTCCCACTTTGCGCGTTCCACGATAACGGTAATCTGTATCGACTTACAGGTATGTTCACCGATAGTCGTTCCACCGGCATAAATCACACCCGCCTTGACTTTACGTATCTTCGAATAGCCTATCTGAAGGTTTTCCCCTCTAGTAATCTTAGTATCTGCGCTTGTAGATTCAGTTTCATTTGTCAAATAAGAACCATCCAACATAGGCCTGTTGTCAGATGCTTCTGCTGACATACCGGTACTTGTACTCAGCAGTAAACAGATGAGCATTGAAAATGCACAGATTGTAGATATCGCTCGTTTCTGCATAATATTCTCCGCAGCTACCAACTCTTCTCATATATATAGACAACCGAACTTGCAAAACCTGTCGTTTTTTAGGAAGGAAAATGCAAATTTTTTAATATTTTTTCAAAAACGGACTTTTCTGTAGTTCCCGTAAGTTGATAACACACTCCTTGATATTCAAATGATGCTGAATATTTTTTTTGTTTGCTTTTAGGTAATTCATATTCTGTAACTTCTGCTTTTAATTTTCCTTCTTCAAAATTATATCTATTTGTAACATCATCCTCCAAATCTGCACCCACTAATTCTTCATGGTAAGCCAAACTCATTATGTATGATATATTTGTATCACCACATTTATATAAAAATTGCGCCATTTTCATATCTTCATCAATTTCACAATATTCATATGTCATATCCTTATGTATAGCTACTATCCTCACTGGTTCAAATCCCAATTCATCTTTAATTTGTTGGTACACCTGTTCTTCTTCACTGTCCGCTGTATCTTTGGTCTCCTCTTTCGATACATTCACTCGTGAAGCATCTCTTCCACCAAAAGTCCCTTCCACCATCTCCACGATTCTCTTTGGTCCACCTACTCCTGTTGTTCCTATTCCTATCACAAGCACCAATACTGCTGCCGCAACTGTGATCCGCTTCCGGTGATGTCTTCTTTTTGCTCTGGATTTTTCCTCTTCTTTCTCTTTTCTCCGCTTCTGTAACTCTCTGCCCAGACGTAGTGCTTCCTGGTCTTCTTCTGACAAGCTCTCCATCGCCGAATCTTCCGAATCTGCATCTTCATGACCTGGGATCATCGCGTAGATTTTCCGATCCATTTCTTCACTCGGCTCCGCAGACATCGCCTCAGAATCCGCTTCCACCATTTTTATAATTTCTTCTGCGTCCTTATCGATTCCTTCCCATATTCTCTTTTCGTAATCGTTCAAATGCTCTTTCATAACTTCCTCTTTTCACTTGACCATCGCACTCCCCTCGTTTACAATTACTTTATTGATATTGATTGGAGGCGCACTATGAAACGTATTATCTTAACCGGCGGCGGCACTGCCGGGCACGTCACGCCGAACATTGCTCTGCTGCCGCGTCTCAAAGAACTGAACTATGATATTCACTATATCGGTTCATATAACGGAATTGAAAAGGAGCTGATCGAACAGCTCGGCATCCCATATCACGGGATTTCTTCCGGTAAGCTGAGACGTTATTTCGATCCCAAGAAC
>OLVT01001562.1_pt1 | contig 18533 bp, 17 predicted proteins | sample 1673241 | NCBI WGS metagenome assembly OLVT01 (sample SAMEA3178936, study PRJEB25190) | human gut metagenome | biome: human gut; feature: human-associated habitat; material: faeces | place: Austria | collected 2013 | reverse complement strand
CCAGGCACCAGTCGGTGTTGATGACGGCTTTGCCGATGATGGTGTTCTCCTTCGTGGCGCCCGCCGGCAGCTCCAGCGCGCGCGTGGGACAGGCCGAGACGCACAGCGGCGTGCCGCCGTTCTCCTCGGTGCACCAATCGCAGTAGCTGTCGCTGAAATCGAACGTCGGCGTGCGCATGTTCAGGATGCCGTTCTCGATGTGCGCCGGGCGGATAACGTCGCGCGGGCAGATCTCGTAGCATTTCTCGCAGCGGATGCAGGCGCCGATCAGGCGGTCCTCATCTTGTCCTCCCGGAGGGCGGATGATCGCCTGCGAGTTCGCCAGCTTCAGCCCGCCCAGGCCCAGCATTACCGCGGCGCCGCCGATGCCCAGACACAGCGTGCGGCGCGTCATGCCGCCGGTCTTCGCCTGCTTTCCCGCGGCGGCCTGCGTTTGCGTCTCGTCGGCCGCTCTCCTCGTCTGTTCCGCGCGGCCTTCGGGCAGGTTCGTGCGGTTGTCCGTGTTGTCCATCTCTCCTTCTTTCGCTCGCGCCCGATGCTGGCCTCCCCGTATCCGACGCCCTCCACGCCGGGAAGCCTGGCGGTGCAAAATCGCCGACGCGCTGGCTTCGAAGCGCGTCGGCGGGCGATGCCCGTTACTCGTCTTCGGTCAAAACGTCGTCCAAAAACGCCTTATCGGTGTTCAGGAACCCATCGGTGAGGTAGGCCAGGCCTTGATACAGGTCGGTTTTCGCGAAGCGCTTCATGTCGGCGGTCATCATGGGAACCCAAGACAGCAGATGGTCTTCCAGGAAGTTTCTCTGCGTGGTCAGCAGCGCGGCGGCTTCCTCCTCGTCGCCCTTGCGCAGCGCCTCTGCGGTGCGGTTGGCAAGCACCTGCTCGAATTCCAGCTCCAGAGCCACGTGGTCCTCGCCTTCCTTCCAGCTGTTCTTCTTGTCAAGGCCGGCGGAACGGTAGATGGCCAGCACCTCGTCGCGGGCATCCTGCATGAGCAGGCGCTTCTCGGAGGTGTACACGCTTTCGAACGGGTAGGCGGCGCTGTAGGCGTCCACGCCGTGGCCGATGAACACCCGGGTGTAGTCCACGGCCAGGTCGGTCAGGCTGTTCTCCCAGGTGTTGGACAGGTACTTCGCCAGGCGCAGGTAGCCCTCGTCCACGTCGGCATTGCCCGTGGAGGCGGGGAAGCGCATGCCGTGCAGCTCGTCAAGCAGCTGTTGGTCGATTTCCACGCGGAACAGGCGGCTGAGCAGGCTGTATGTTGCGGCGCGTTGCTCGATCAGCTTGATCAGCTCGTCCATGGAAGCCTGCTCTGCGGCGGTGTTGGCGTTCTTAGTCATGGTTAGTCCTCCTTGGAATCGGTCGCGGACTCGTCCACGACATCTGCCAGCATTTCCAGGCCCTGCTTTCCCGTTTCGGTGGTGAACCAGGCCTTGCGCCATTCCAGCGCGTCGCATTGCTCCAGCTTGTCCACGAAATGCGGGGCGTACAGGCGGGGCTTTTGCACCAGCGGGTCGTTGTCGACCTTGCCGTTGATGGTCGGGGTGGCGGCGCCGTTTTCGGCTGCGCACAGCGTGAGGATGCGCTTGTAGATGACCGCGTACGCCGCGTCCTCCTCAAGCAGGGCGCGCAGGCGCTCGATCGGTTTGTCGGAATCAAGTTTTGCCTGACCAGGCTCGGTGATGCGCCAGAACACCTCAACAGGCTCGGTGGCTTCAAGATACTCCACGCCGTCCACGACCACGGTCTTAGGCTCGTTTGCCGTGTCATCGGCGGGCTGGCCGTCGGCGGTGATGCGCTCGATGGCGCCGGCGCGTTCGAGCAGGTTGCACAGGTTGGCGGCGGTGTAGACGCTGAAGTTGTCCTGCTGCAGCTTATCGACGTGGGCGTTCACGGCCTCGGCGCTTTGCGGTTCTTGCACGAAGGACAGGATGCCCAGCAGCACCTTTCGGCGCGGGGCCATGGATTTGAACAGGTCGTCGATGCGCTCGGCAGGCGTGCGATCATCGGTTTTCGCTTCGGATTGCTGTGCGGGTGCATCGGTTGCCGAGCTGATGGCGGTGTAATCGCCGCCCTCGCTATCATCGTCGTCCGCGCCGGTGTCCTCCAGCGGGTCGAACTCGTCAAGCTCGGATTCAAAGGATAGATCGAAAGTGGAATCAGACATGCTCCGCCCCTCCCAGACATTGCCAACAACAAAACAAGCGCCTGCCTTCTGGCATGACGCTACAGTGCCGGCCCGTAAGACCGACTCCGGGAACTTCACCCCTGAAGTTCCGACTTTTTGCAAACAATGTCTGCCGCACGCATCTGGTGCGTCGGCGGACTCCCCGCGACGATGATATGCGCGCCACGTCGACGATGTCAAGGTCTGACTTTCCGCCTTATATTATTCGACTTTGGGGATAGTCGTTTTCGCGTTTGACAATGCGCGGAGGGTTGCGCCATACTGCGCGGCGGGGTTTGGGGAAGAATGCAAGTGGACGACGGACCTGGCCGCGTGGGGACGTGCGCCGGCCCGCTTTGGTTTGGAGAAAGGAAGCTGAAGCCATGACCGCTTTTATTCGACCCTCTTTGATTCTTCGCATGGACCTGGACGAACGTTTATTCAACGACGAGTGCGTCTCCGATATCAAACGCTCGTACTCCTATGTGGCGCCGTCGCTTGTGCAAGCGCACAAGCCGGTAGACGGGCAGCGCCCGGAGAACGTGATGCGCTTCATGATCAAGCTGCATCGTGCCTACTGGGACAAGTCCGACGAGGCAGCGCAGCAGCTGTGGGAGGGCGTCATGCCCAAGTGGCTGCACAACATGTTCTCGAAGGTGTCCAACACCATCACTGCCGCCAACAACGTTCGCGCCGAAAACGGCCAGCCGGCGTTTCCGTATCACTGGCTTGAGCTGGAGTTCGGCGACAATGCGCTCATCGCGGTGAAGACGGGTTCCGATTCGTCGTTTCCCGCCGATGGGGTGGACATGGTGGAGCGCGTGCGCGACCTCATGAACGCCGGTGCGCTGGGGCAGGATATCGCTTGCGTGCGCATCCCGTCGCGCGCCAGCTACGAGGCGCAGCTTGCAGCCGCCGAGCAGGCGCAGGCGGAAGCCGTCGTTGCCGCCGAACAAGGCGACTCCGCAGGTCAAGTGGCCGAGCAGGCTGAGCTCGCCAGCGTCACCGCCGAGCAGGCCGTCGATGTTGCCGGCACCGCCGCCGAGGGGCAGGCCGATTCCGCCGACCCCGTCGAGCCTGCCTTCGCCATTCCCGAGCTGCCCGCGTTCGACGTGGACTACGGCACCTGGGGCATCGAGTACGCCGACGGCTCCGTGCGCGAGTTCAACGTCGCCGCCGGTGCGTTCTCGTAGGCGAACGGCTATACTAACCAATTGCAAGGGGGGTAGACGAGAAAGGGGCAGCAATGCCAAGTGCCAAGAATTTCCTCGGTCTGCTCGAAAAACTTCAGAGCGCCGATATCACGGTTCACCAGAACCGCTGCGCCGTCGTGCGCAATCGCAACGCCACGTGCATGAAATGCGCGGAGGTGTGCACATCGGGCTGCATCTCCTATAACGACAACGAGCTGATCATCTCGCCGGAGAAGTGCATCGGCTGCGGCACGTGCGCAACCGTGTGCCCCACGTGCGCGCTCGAGGCCCATCGTCCCAACGACGCCGAGCTGCTGCATCGTTGCATCCAGGCCATGCGCGCCGCCGACGGCGAGGTCGTCATCGCGTGCGAGCAGATCGTGAACGCTGCAGAAGGCCTGCTTGACCTGGAGAAAGTCGTGTCCGTCACGTGCCTTGGGCGCGTGGAGGAAAGCTTGCTCGTCACCCTGGCCGTCGCCGGCGCAAAACACGTCAGCCTGGTCGAGGGCAAGTGCGCCTCCTGCGAGCACGCCACCGGGCTCCACATGGCCGAGCAGGTGCGCGACACCGCCAACACACTGCTGGAAACATGGAACAGCGACATGCGCGTCGACCTGGTGAAGAAGTTCCCGCACCAAGTGCGCCTTGAGGGCAAATCCAGCTTCGATGCCGGCAAGCGCAGGTTCTTCGCGGAGGTGGGCTCCGAGGCGAAAGCCGCCGCCGGCACCACCGCCGACTACGCCGTGAAGGAAACGCTCGGTATCGAGGAGAAGCCCGAATCGCGCTTCCAAAAGGTGATGGAGGACGGCACGCTGCCGCACTTCATCCCTGATCGCCGCGAGCTTCTGCTGAACAGCCTGTCAAGCCTAGGCGAGCCGAAGGACGTCATGATCGAGACGCGCCTGTGGGGCCATGTCATCATCGACCCGGAAAAATGCAGCAGCTGCCAGATGTGCGCGACGTTCTGTCCGACCGGCGCCATCAGCAAGTTCACCGACAAGGACGGCACGTTCGGCGTGGAACATTTCCCCGGCGATTGCGTGAAATGCCGCTGCTGCACGGATATTTGCCCGCAGCAGGCGCTCACGCTCTCCGACGAGGTGTTCGCCGTCGACCTGCTCTCGGGCGCGGTGGAGCGCTACGAGATGAAGCCGCCTGCGCATCCTGTGGACGACCCGCACCAGATCTGGCGCACCATGAAGGACCTGCTCGGCTGCGATCAGGTTTACGAGCGCTAAATCCGCTTCCATAGCTTCCGCACGCGGGGCCGTCCTTCGGGGCGGCCCCGTTCTTTAAGCCCGCTTTCAGGCTGCGCCGTATACTGTTGATTGAAAGAATGCACGCCTGTGCCCTGCGGTGCGGGTTCGGGAATCGACGGAAGGCACACCATGCAGATCCTCATCGTGGAAGACGATGTGCGGCTTGCCCGCGCGCTGGCGCACATCCTGGAGGAGAACGGCTACGGCACCGATGTGGTGCACAACGGCGCCGACGGGCTTGCCTATGCCGAAAGCGGCATCTATGACGTGGTCATCTTGGATGTCATGCTTCCCAAAATGGACGGTTTCACGGTAGTGGCCGAATTGCGCCGCAAGAACGTGAGCACGCCGGTGCTGCTGCTCACCGCGCGCGACGCCGTGCCCGACAAGATCACCGGTTTGGATAGCGGCGCCGATGACTACATGACCAAGCCCTTCAGCCCCGCCGAGCTGCTGGCGCACCTGCGCGCCCTCACGCGCCGCCAGGGCGAGGTGATCTTCGAGAAGCTCGACGCAGGCGACCTCTCGCTGAACCTGGAAAGCTACGACCTGACGTGCGGGCAGAAGGCCATCCACCTGTCGTTCAAGGAGTTTTCCCTGGCGAAGGTGCTCATGAGCAACGCCGGTCAGGTGGTGTCGAAGGAGCTGCTCATCGAGCGCGTGTGGGGCGTGGAATCCAGCGCCGAGGACAACAACGTCGAGGCCTACGTCAGCTTCCTGCGCAAGAAGATGCGTTTTTTGGGCTCGAAAGCGTGCATCGAGACCATCCGCAAAGCGGGCTACCGTTTCGCCGCCGATGGCGCCGCGGCCTAAGGCGGTCATCCCATGCTGAAAAAGCTCCGCATCAAGTTCATAGCGCTGAACATGGCCACCGTCGCCGTTGTGCTGACGGTGGTCTTCGCGGCCATCTGCGTGGTGAACCATCGGCAAAGCGTCGCCACGGTCGACGGTGCGCTCAACCAGGCCATCGCGCAGGCCTCCGAGCATCAGGGCAGGCAGATGGGGAAGGAAGTGTTTGGCGAAGGCGAGCCGGAATCCGGCAACGGCCAGGCTGCGCCCGACGGCGTTGCGGCGCCGCCGACCATCGGCGGGCGCGAGCGCAGCGGGGAGCAGGTCATCCCCGTGGCGCTGTTCTCCATGTCCTTGGATGGCGATATGACCGCGCTCAGCCGCTTCAATACGGCGTCCATCAGCCAAGACGTGCTCGAGCAGGCGGGCGAGCAGCTCGCCGGCGCCGACGAGGGCTTCGGCAGCTTGTCCGACCTGGGCCTGTTTTACATGAAGCGCCAGGCGGGCGGCGTCATGTACCTGGCGTTCGCCGACATGGGCAGCGCGAGCGGCTGGCGTGCTCTGGCGGCAACGCTCGCCGTGGTGGAGATCGCGGCGCTGGCCGTGTTCCTCGTCATCAGCCTGTTCTTTAGCCGCTGGGCGCTGCGCCCCGTCGCCCGCGCCTGGACGCAGCAGCGCCGCTTCGTGGCCGACGCGTCGCACGATCTGAAGACCCCGCTCACCGTGATCCTTGCCAACACGTCCATCGCGCTCGAGCATCCCGAGCGCAGCGTGGCAAGCCAAAGCCAGTGGCTCGAGAGCACGCAGCACGAGGCCGAGGCCATGCAAGAGCTGGTGGGCGACCTGCTCACGCTGGCGAAGATGGACGAGGAGGAGGCCGCCGCGCAATCCGGCGCCGCGCGCCCGGCCCTCGAGGAAGTCGACCTGTCCGACGTCATCGAGGGCGAGGTCCTGCAGTTCGAATCGGTGGCGTTCGAGCGCGGCGTGAAGCTGGGATCGCAGGTGGAGCCGGGCATCAAGCTGCGCGGCAACGAGCAGCGGCTGCGCCGCTTGGCGGGCACACTCATCGACAATGCCTGCAAATACGTCGACGACGGGGGAGCGGTCGACGTGGCGCTTTCGCGCGCGGGCAAGCAGGCGAAGCTCGAGGTGCGCAACACCGGCGCGCCCATATCCCCCGAGGACCTTCCCCATGTGTTCGACCGTTTCTACCGCGCGGACAAGGCGCGCACGGGCGGCGCCGGCGGGCACGGCCTGGGGCTTGCCATCGCGCGGGCCATCGCCGAGGAGCACGGCGGCACGCTGACGGCTTCCAGCACGCAGGCCGAAGGCACCGCGTTCACCGCAACGTTGCCGCTGAAGTAAGCGGGCGAGCGCCCCTCCCCGCGCCGCTCGCCGCGTTGCTTTCGTGGAAGCTCCGCCGGGGCGCTCATCGGTGCTATCATACGTGTTTACTTGCAAATCACGGAACAAGCGAGGCAGCCCATGCTTTTGTGCGCGCAGTACGTGCTTCCCATCACGTCGGAACCCATCCACAACGGTGCGGTGCTCGTTCGCGACGGCGCCATCCGCGACGTCGGCGACGCCGCCATGCTCAAGTTGCGCTATCCCGATGAAGAGGTCTCCGATTTCGGCCAGGCGGCGATCCTGCCCGGCTTCGTCGACCTGCACACCCACCTGGAGAACGCGGTCATGCGCGGCATCGTCCACGATGTCCCCTACGCCACCTGGATCATGACCATGCGCGAGCTGTCCGCTAAGATGGACGTGGCCGATTGGTATGATTCGGCCATCCTGGGCGGCCTCGAGTCGCTGTCCAGCGGCATCACCACCGTGGCCGACATCACCACCTCGGGCGCCAGCTGCACCGCCATGCAGAAGCTGGGCATGCGCGGCGTCGTATATCGCGAGGTGGGCGCCATGGACCGCCGTCGCGTCGACTTCGCCATGCATCAGGCCGAGAGCGACCTGGCCCATTGGCAGGAAGAGGTCGATTCCGACCGTCTTACCGTCGGCCTGGCCCCGTCGTCGCTGTTCACCTGCAATCCGGAGATCTTCCGCAAGGTCGCCCAGCTCGCCTCCAAGGAGAACCTCCCCGTGGCGCTGCGCCTGGCCGGCGACCGCGAGGAGTGCGATTTCGTGCGCTACGGTTCCTCGCCCTTCTCCGTCCATTCCATGGACACCACGCGCTGCTACGTGGAGGTCCCGCCGTGGCTGCCCACGGGCACCACGCCGGTCAACTACGTGCTGAACTGGGGCGCGTTCGAGAGCGACAACGTCATGATGGTGCACGGCGTCTACGTCGACGATCATGACGTGGCCAAGCTCAAGGAGTACGACGTCTCCGTGGCCAGTTGCCCTCGCATCAACGCCCAGCTGGGCATGGGCGTGGCCCCGCTCGCCGAGTTCCTGAACAACGGCCTGCGCGTGGGCCTGGGCACCGACAGCCCTGCCGCCACCGACTCCACCGACATGATCTCGGAGATGCACATCGGCATGCTCATCCAGCGCGCCGTGAACCCGCGCAGCTTCATGAAGTCCTCCACCATGCTGGAGATGGCCACCATCGGCGGCGCCCGCGCGCTGCGCATGGACGACAAGGTGGGCAGCCTGGAGGTGGGCAAGCTGGCCGACGTCATCGCCGTCGACCTGTCCGGCTCGCACCAAACGCCGGCCACCGACCCGGTTTCGGCCGTGGTCAACGCCTGCAACGGCTCCGACGTGCTCATGACCATGGTGGGCGGCAACGTGCTGTATGAGAAGAGCAGCTGGCATGTGGGCGTGGAAGTGGCCCGCAGCATCGCCCGCGTCATCGAGATCCGCAGCAAGCTGAGGTAGCGCGCCATGGGAACGAATCAGAAGCTCACGGCTAAGCAGAAGGCCGAACGCATCAAGGCGGCGCAGGAGCGCGAGGCGCGCGAGAAGGCGCGCCGCGAGGCGGCGGCCCGCACCAAGAAGATCTTCACCGTGGTGGTGTGCGTCATCCTGGTGCTGGCGCTCGGCATCCCCACCATTGCGCTTTCCGTGCTGTCCATGTAGCAACCCCTTGGCAACGGATAACGCCCCGGTCCCCGAATGCGGCTTCTCGAGCAGAACTTTTCTGTAAAGGAAGTGCGCGCGAAGGGGGTCGGGGCGTTTGTGTTACCATGAATGGCTGTCGCGCGCAAGCGTGAAAAGAGTAAAGGGAACGCACGCAAAGGGGAATGCTTTGTTTGGTATCGGTGGATTTGAGCTCTTTCTCATTCTGCTGTTCGGTTTCCTGCTGTTCGGCCCCGACAAGCTGCCCGCAATGGCGAAAACGCTTGGCAAGGCCATCGGCAAGTTCCGCAACGCGCAGGAGGAGATGAACAAGGTTATTAAGAACGAGGTGTACGACCCCGATTCCGACGAGCCGTTCAAGAACCCGCTCGACGTCATGGAGAAGGCCGCCGATGCCGGCAAGAAGGCCGCCAACGGCGCCAGCAAGGCCGTGAGCAGCGCAAGCAAGGCCGTGTCCTCGCATAGCTCCTCCGCCACGGCGCCCAAGCCGCGCCCGGCGGGGCAGCAGGAAAGCTTCAGCGAGCGCAAGGCCCGCTACGATCGCGAGCGCGCCGCCAAGCAGGCCGCCGAAGCCGAAAGGGCCGAGGCCGCCAAGCAGGCCGCGCTGGCCGCAGCCGACGCCCAGTCGACCGAGGCCGCAGCTCCCGAAACCGCCGCGCAAGCGGCTCCCGCGGCGCCCGCCGCACCGGCAGCGCCCGCTGCCCAGTCTTCCGAAACCGAAACGAAGGGGGAGTAACCGATGCCTATCGGACCGGCGCGAATGCCCCTATTCGATCATCTGGGCGAGCTGCGCATGCGCTTGGTGCGCATCGTCGTGTGCCTGCTCGTCGGCGTGTGCGTGTTCTACTTCGCCACGCCCACCATGGGCCAGTTCCTGATGATCCCCATTGCCGAGTACCTGCCGAAGGGCCCCGACGGCCTGCCGTCGTTCATGGCCATCGACCCGTTCGAGGCGTTCTCCACCCGCTTCAAGATCTCCATCTGGGCGGCCATCGTGGCCTGCTCGCCGGTTATCCTGTGGCAGCTGCTGGCGTTCTTCCTGCCGGCGCTCAAGCCCAACGAGCGCAAGTGGTTCATCCCCACGTTCGTCGCGGCAGTGGTGCTGTTCATCGTGGGCACCATCTTCTGCTACTGCATCATCCTGAACCCGGCGTTCCAGTGGCTCACCGACCAGGCCATGGGCCTGGGCACCGTCACGCCGCGCATGGCCAGCTACGTGGACATCATCATCAAGTTCGAGCTGGGCTTCGGCGTGGCCTTCGAGCTGCCGCTGGTCATCTTCTACCTGGTGGTGTTCAATGTGGTGCCGTACAAGAAGCTGCGCGGTAGCTGGCGCGGCATCTACGTCGGCCTGCTGGTGTTCTGCGCCATCGTCACGCCCGACGCGTCGCCGGTCACCATGGCGCTCATGTTCGCCGCGCTGATCGTGCTGTACGAGGTATCGCTGCTGCTGGCCCGCATCGTGCTTGCCGGCCGTATCAAGAAGCAGAACCAGGAGCTTGCGAAGGAGGAGGGCGCTGCCCAGGCGGCCGCTCCCAAGACCAAGAAGCTCAAAGCCGTGAAGCGCAAGTAGCTTCGCCGGCAAACATATATGGTTAACCTGAAGGCCCGCTGCATGCGGGCCTTCTTGGGATAGTATGGGGTTCGTACCAATGGCGTGCGGCGCGGGCGCCGCACGGTTTCGCGGATCGAAGGAGCTGCATGCACGAGCTAGGTATCATGACCGGCGTCATGGAGGCGGTGGAGAAGTCCGCCGTGCAGGCGGGCGCCACGAAGGTGCTCAAGGTCACGTTGTCCATCGGAGAGATGACCGAGGCCATCGAGGACTCGCTGCGCTTCGCGTTCGAGGTGCTCACGGAAGGCACCATGAGCGAAGGTGCGGAACTTGAGATCAACATGGTGACGCCCCGAAGCCTTTGCTTGGACTGCGGCGCCGAGTACGAGCACGACCGTTTCCATATGGTGTGCCCCGAGTGCGGCGGCTACAACACGAAGCTTTTAGCCGGTCGTGAACTGCAGATCGATTCCATCGAGGTCGACCTGCCCGACGACTAACGAGCGTCAGCGCGTCGCTGTGCCGGCGAAGCCGCGGTCGTACGCGGGGAGGCGCTTCCCCATAGGGCACAGCCGGAAGGCAACGTGCATTCGCCGCGCCTTTCCAATCCGGTTCATAACTGAAACCGCTGCTTGATCAATAGGAGGATTCAGCATGCAAATCGATATGAAACAACCCATCCTTGACAAGAACGACCAGCTGGCGGCGCAGCTGCGCAAGCGCTTCGCCGACAACCATGTGTTCGTGCTCGACCTGCTTGCCAGCCCCGGATCCGGCAAGACGTCCACCATCCTTGCTACCATCGAGGCGCTGCGCGACGAGTTCAACATCGCCGTCATCGAGGGCGACATCGCCAGCAACGTGGACGCCGAGAAGATCAAAGCCCAGGGCATCGCGGCCGTGCAGATCAACACGGGCGGCGCGTGCCACCTGGAGTCCAACATGATCAGCCGCGCCATCGACGTGCTCGACCTGGAGCGCCTGGACCTGATCATCGTGGAGAACGTGGGCAACTTGGTGTGCCCGACCGACTTCGACCTGGGCGAGAACGCCAAGGTCATGATTTTGTCCGTGCCCGAGGGCGACGACAAGCCGCTCAAGTATCCCGGCGTATTCCAGGCGGCGAAGGTGGTCATCCTGAACAAGGTGGACACCATGCCCGTGTTCAACTTCGATCGCGAGGCGTTCGACGCCAGCGTGCGCCAGCTCAACCCGCAGGCCCCCATCTTCCCCATCGCCGCAACCAAGGGCGAGGGCGTCGAGGAATGGGCAACCTGGCTGGCAGAGCAGATCCGCGCCATCCAATAGCACGGCGAACCATATCCGGTTCAAGCGGGCGGCATGTCGCAAGGCATGCCGCCCGCTTGCGTTTCGGGGGCTCCCAATGCCGTCCCGCTTTAACAGGAGGGGTGACAAGATTGAGCGCTGGCGTACGCGGACGGCGGCAAGGGCAAGCTTTACGCTGCCCGCCCGCCGTCCCTGGTTCGCTGGTCGCGCGATTCGACCGGTTGCCAAGCTGTTGCGTGCTGGCAATCACCTTGAAACACTGCTTGGGCATACTCGTATCTGAAGGAATCCCGCTTGTGCTGAAAGGACAGCTATATGCGAGCGAATGATATCTACAAGGCGTGCGCCGACGCGCTGCGCGCCTATGCGGAGGGCGCCGGCTTCACCGATATGGTGGTGGGGCTTTCCGGCGGCATCGATTCAAGCGTCATCGCCGTCTTGTGCGCTGATGTGTTCGGCCCCGATCATGTGCACGGCGTCATGCTTCCCGGCCCCTATTCCACGGAGCATTCCCTGGACGATGCCCGCGAGCTGGCGGACAACCTGGGCATCGAGACGCACGTCGTGTCCATCTGCGAGCCGTTCGAGGCGTTCGAGGCGGTGCTGCGCCGTTCGGGCTGCGGCAAGCTTTCGGGCACGGCGTCGGAGAACACGCAGGCGCGCTGTCGCACCGTGGTGCTCATGGCGCTTTCCAACGCCAACGGCTGGATGCTCGTGAACACGGGCAACCGCAGCGAGTCCATGATGGGCTACTCCACGCTCTACGGCGACACGGCCGGCGCGTTCGCTCCCATCGGCGGCCTGTACAAGACCGACGTGTACGCCATCGCGCGCTGGCGCAACGAGCGCGCCGAGCGCGACGGCCAGGTGCCGCCCATCCCCGAGCACGTGCTGGTCAAGCCGCCCAGCGCCGAGCTGGCGCCCGGCCAGGAGGACGAGAAGTCCATGGGCATCGACTACCCCACGCTCGACCGTATGCTCATCGCGCATTTCGAGCACGGCGTCAGCGAGAACGGCCTGGTGGAGGCCGGGTTCAACCGCGCCGACGTTGAGCGCGTGCTGACGAAGGTGCGCTCGCAGGCCTTCAAGCGCGCCCTCGAGCCTTCGTATCCCGATGTGAAGTTCTACGAATAGGGAAGCGCCCGCCAGCGCCCGCATATCGAGAAGATGTGACGCGCGCCGAACGGCCGGCCGCGCGCGGGGCGCGTGCGTTACCATGGCTGCGATATCGAAATGGGGGACGGTGCCCAAAGCCGGTTGCACGGCGGCGGGCGCCGTCCCTTCGCCATCTAGTGAAAGAGCATGCCCTACATGAAACGCCGCGATTTCTTCAAGCTGGTCGGCGCCTCCGCCGCCTTCGCCGCCGTGCCCCTGCTGTCATCGTGCAGCTCCGCCGCGGCACCCTCTGTCGAGGGCGCCGGCGTGCTCGGCCAGCCCCAGGTGTCGTTCTCCACATCGGTTGACGTGCTCATCCTGGGCAGCGGCATGGCGGGCCTTTCGGCGGCCATGGACCCCTCCGAGGCGGGGCTGTCGGTCATGGTGGCCGAGAAGCTCGATGTTCTGGGCGGCGAAAGCTACGAGTCCAACGCCGTCATGGAGGTGTGCGGCAGCCAGCTGCAGAAGGACGCGGGCATCACCGAGACCTGCGACGATGTGTGGCCCGAGCGCAAGGAGGCCCTGAAAAGCGCCGGCGTTACCGACTTGGATTTCGCGAAGCGCCTGTTCTACGCGGCGCCCGAGTGGGTCGACCGCATGAAAAGTTCGTACGGCGCGCAGTTCGCCGACCCTGCCAGCTATTCCGCCAACGAGGCGAACCGCCGCCGCGTGCTCCCGAAAAACGGCATCGGCGACACGGAGAGCATCATGATGCCGCTGCGCGACAAGCTGGCGGCGAAGGGCGTGCAGTTCTCCACCGGCTATTGCGCCACCGGGTTCATCTTGGACGAGGCGGGCAAGGTGTGCGGCGTGCGCTTCTCCACCAGCAAGAAGGACCAGTCCGGCGTGGTCGACGTGCATGCGCGCGCCGTGGTGGTGGCAACGGGCGGGTTCGCCAGCAACCAGTCGCTCGTGCGCCAGTACCTGTCGGCGTGGGAGCGCATCGGCTGCTACACCGCCGCATCCATGGGGGAGGGTCATAAGCTGTGCCAGGCGCTTGGCGCGCAGCTCAGCGACATGAGCGTGACCCCGTCGGTGATCAGCGACCTTCCGCAGGCGGCTGCGTGGGGCATGTTCGCGCCCACGCTCGTGGTGGATGCGCAGGGCAACCGCTTCGCCAACGAGGACTACATGCGCGACCTGTGCGCCGCGTGCTTCACCCAGGAGCGCGGCTATTTCTGGACCATCTTCGACAGCGGCATCTCGGAGAGCGGGCAGGCCCGCAGCGCGGCGCAGGTGACGGCGAAGCACGCATCGCGCCTGGTCGGACCGTGTGACACGGTGGAGCAGCTGGCGTCGGGCATGGGCGTGTCCGGGGATGTGCTGGGTAAGACCGTCGACCGCTTCTCCAGCATGGTCGAGGCCGGCAAGGACTCGGATTTTGGCCGCAAGCAGTTCCTGGAGAACCTGAAGCCGCCGTATTACGCGCTCAAGCAGTTCCCCGTGCGCTTCCGCACGCGCGGCGGCGCGGTGGTGGACGGCGGCGGGCGCCTGCTCGACGCCAACGGCAAGGCCATCGCGGGCGTGTACTGCTGCGGGGCCGCCGCGCAGGGCGGCGGCGAGAGCCTGACCACCAACGGAGCCTTCGGCATCCTCACCGGCAGAGCCGTGACCGAGGACCTGGGAGCGGCATAGCCGCGCGCTCGCGCTTGCATGCCCGTCACAGTCCCGGGGCTCTGGGCGGTTCGCTGCATCGAGCTGTGGCGTTCCGTCCTGACCCCCTGGGTTCTGGGCTGTTTTGCAGCTTTTCGACCTTGAAATTGACATGCTTTTGGGGTTCTGGGCGGTTTCAAGGGTTGATTCGGGACGTCTCTCGGCACAACCCCAGGTCGGCATTAGCGCGGAGGGCGTCATCTCCTCCAAAACCGCCCAGAACCTCGAGGTTCCCCGCATCTCTCGTTCGCGCGATTACCCCGGGCGGCGTATGGCGCGCTTGGCGTGCTCGGGATACCATGGACGGCATGGATAACCTTCTTATGACATATCGCGACATGACGACGCGCGACTGGCTGGTCGACGCCGCGGTGGCGCTGGCGGCGTTCGCCGTGGGCTGCCTGCAGCTTATGCTCACGGCGTCGTCGATCATCATTCCCGACCTGGCGCTTCGCCAATATCTCGGCGTGGTCAACGTGGTGCCCGACCTGCAGGTGTTCGTGGGCCTGGGCATGACGGTGGTGCCGCTCGTGCTGCGCCGCCGCTTCCCGCTGCCCGTGTTCGCCGCGTGCCTGGTCATCTTCCTGGGCCTGCAGGTCAGGTTCTCGGGTTTCTCCATGACGGTGGTCGGGCCGCTGGTGGCGCTCTATACCGTGGCGGCCGAATGCGGCACCGTGCCCGGCGTCGCGTGCGGCGCGGCGGCGGTGCTGTCGCTGCTGTTCGCCGGCGCGCCCATGCAGGCGGCCAGCATGGTGTTCTTCGCGCGCTTCCAGAATATCGCGCTCATGGTGGCGGCGGTACTCGCCGGTTACGCCTACCGCACGCATGTCGCGTACGTGCGTGCGGTGGAGCAGCGCGCGGCCGAGGCCGAGCGCACGCGCGAGGAGGAGGCCGCCCGCCGCGTGGAGGAGGAGCGCGTGCGCATCGCCCGCGAGGTGCACGACATCACGGCGCACTCGCTTTCGGCGGTGAGCATCCAGCTTGCCGCGGCCGAGCGGCTGGTGGAGCGCGATCCTCAGATGGCGAAGGAGGCGGTGTCCACGGCGCGCGCCACGGCGAAGGCCGCGCTCGACGACATCCGCTCGATGATCGGCGTGCTGCGCCACGGCGACGACGCGGCCGAGACCATGCCCGCCGCGGGAACGAACCAGGTGGACGAGCTGGAGTCGTATCTGCGCGGCGCCGGCCTGGACGTGACGCTCGATATGGCGGCGTACGATCGAGCCCGCGTGCCCGCGCACGTCGACATGGCGCTGTTCACCGTGGCGCGCGAGGCGTGCACGAACGCGGTCCGGCATGCGCGGGCGCAGCGCGTGTCGCTGCGGTTCGCGGTGGAGGACGGCGCGGCCACGTTGTCTGTGATCGACGACGGCGCCGGCTGCGGCGTGGCGGCGCAGCCGGCAGATATGGCCGCCCCCCAGCTGCCGCGGGCGGCCGATGGCGCGGGCCACGGCGTGGCGGGCATGGCCGAGCGCATCCACGTGCTCGGCGGGTCGTTCTCGGCGGGCGATGGCGAAAACGGCGGGTTTTGCGTGCGCGCGAGCATCCCGCTTCGCGGAACGGAGGCATAGCGAATGGAACAGACGCTCGACGGCGAAGGCGCGGCAAGCGCATCCTCGCAGGCGGCCAACCCGGCAGGCCCGGCCAACCTTGCAAACGCGGCAAGCCCCGCCAACCCGGCAACCCCGGCCAGCGAGTCCGGTACCTCCCCGCAGGCGGCCAATCCCGCCAGCATGGCGAACGCACCTTCGCAGGCGGCGGGTGCGCAGCGTCCCGTGCGCGTGCTGGTGGCCGACGACCAGGACCTGGTGCGCAGCGGCTTCCGCATGATCTTGTCGTCTTACGACGGCATCGAGGTGGTGGGCGAGGCGCGCGACGGCGATCAGGCGGTGCAGCTTGCCGAGCGCCTGCGTCCCGATGTGGTGCTCATGGACATCCGTATGCCGCGCGTCAACGGCATCGATGCTACGCGCGCCATCCGCTCCAACGCCGTCCTCGCGGACGTGCAGGTGCTCATCCTCACCACGTTCGACCTGGACGAATACGTGTACGACGCGCTGTCGGCGGGCGCCGGCGGCTTCCTCCTCAAAGACGCCGAGCCCGACGAGATCGCATCGGCGGTGCGCGTGGTGGCGGCGGGCGAGGCGCTTATCGAGCCGTCCATCACGCGGCGGCTCATCGAGACGTTCGTGGCGGCGCGCCCGGGCGTGCCCGCGGGCGCCGCGGCACGCGGCATCGACCAGCTCACCGACCGCGAGCGCGAGATCCTCACGCTGGTCGCGCGCGGCCTTAACAACGACCAGATCGGCGAGCGTCTGTTCATCAGCCCCGCAACGGTCAAAACGCACCTCGCGCGCATCATGGCCAAGCTCGATGCGCACGACCGCGCGCAGCTGGTGGTGCGCGCCTACGAGAGCGGGTTGGTGAAGCCCGGCGTGATGTGAAAGCTGGCGAAAGGGGGAGCGTCGGCGGCTATCGGCCGCCGGTGCTCCTTCTGTCTTATGCGCTTGCACAAGAACTTTTCGGAGCGTGCCATAAATCACCGTAATCCACTTGCAATCGGACGGTTGGCTGCTATAGTAGGCAATGTGTTTAGCACTCGTTACCAAAGAGTGCTAGCACTCAGAAACACAGAGTGGTTAAATAACGGGTATGCGAAACCAATCTCGCGTAATCGATGCGAAAGGAAGGCAGCGTTATGAATCTGAAACCCCTGGGCGACCGTGTTATCGTGAAGGCCGACGAAGCTGAGGAGACCACGGCTTCCGGTCTGTTCATCGCATCCGAGGCCAAGGAAAAGCCTCAGAGCGGCGTCGTTCTGGCAGTCGGCGCTGGCAAGCCCGATAAGGACGGCAACCTGGTTCCCGTTCCCGTGAAGGTCGGCGACAAGGTCGTCTACGGCAAGTTCGGCGGTCAGGAGATCAAGGTCGACGGCGAGGATCTGCTCATCCTCCGTGCCGACGATCTGTACGGCGTCTTCGAATAAGTTTCGATCGTTTCACCTCGTCAGTAAGCATGGGCCCGCGCCCGGTATCTTGGAACCGAGCGCAGGCCGCATTCGAAAGGAAGCTTTAGAATGGCTAAGGATATCAAGTTCGAGGCTGATGCCCGCAGCGCTCTTGCCGCAGGCGTCAACAAGCTGGCAAACGCCGTCAAGGTCACGCTCGGCCCCAAGGGTCGCTACGTCGCCCTTGAGAAGTCCTTCGGCGCTCCGCTGATCACCAACGACGGCGTCACCGTCGCCAAGGAAGTCGAGCTGGAGGATCCGGTCGAGAACATGGGCGCCCAGCTCATCCGCGAGGCCGCTGTTAAGACCAACGACGTCGCCGGCGACGGCACCACCACCGCCACCCTGCTGGCCGACGTGATCGTTTCCGAGGGCCTGCGCAACGTCACCGCCGGCGCCGACGCCCTGGGCATCCGCCGCGGCATCCAGAAGGCGACCGACGCCGTGGTCGAGGCCATCAAGGCCGACGCCACCCCGGTTTCCACCACCGAGCAGATCACCAACGTCGGCACCATCTCCGCCGGCGACGCCGTGATCGGCGCCAAGATTGCCGAGGCCATGGACGCCGTGGGCAAGGACGGCGCCATCTCCGTCGAGGATTCCCAGACCTTCGGCCTGGACATGGACATCGTCGAGGGCATGCAGTACGAGCGCGGCTACATCAGCCCCTACATGGCCACCGACATGGAGAAGATGGAAGCCAACCTCTCCGACCCCTACATCCTGCTGACCGATCAGAAGATCTCCAACATCCAGGACATGGTCCCGCTGCTGGAGCAGATCATGAAGACCGGCCGTCCGCTGTTCATCGTCGCCGAGGACGTTGAGGGCGAGGCTCTGGCCACCATCCTGCTGAACAAGCTGCGCGGCACCTTCACCGCCGTGGCCATCAAGGCCCCGGGCTTCGGCGATCGCCGCAAGCGCATCCTCGAGGACATCGCCGCCGTCACCGGCGCGCAGGTCATCGACAAGGACTTCGGCATGACCCTGGCCGATGCCAAGATCGAGATGCTCGGCACCGCTAAGACCGTCAAGGTCACCAAGGACCGTGCCCTGATCGTGGACGGCGCCGGCGACAAGGCCGCCATCCAGGAGCGCATCTCCCACATCAAGAAGGAGCTGGAGCGCGTCGACTCCGACTTCGACCGCGACAAGCTCCAGGAGCGTCTGGCAAAGCTGTCCGGCGGCGTGGCCGTGCTGAAGGTGGGCGCTGCCACCGAGGCCGAGCTCAAGGAGAAGAAGTCCCGCATCGAGGACGCCCTGCAGGCTACCCGCGCTGCTGTCGAGGAGGGCATCGTCGCAGGCGGCGGCGTGGCTCTGATCAACGCCATCCCGGCTCTGGACACGCTCGAGATCACCGATGCTGACGAGAAGGTCGGCGTGGAGATCATCCGCAAGGCCATGGAGGCCCCCATGCGCGCCATCGCCCAGA
>OLVT01001536.1_pt1 | contig 18875 bp, 19 predicted proteins | sample 1673241 | NCBI WGS metagenome assembly OLVT01 (sample SAMEA3178936, study PRJEB25190) | human gut metagenome | biome: human gut; feature: human-associated habitat; material: faeces | place: Austria | collected 2013 | reverse complement strand
GGAATAGCAGTTCCGCAGTAGCGGAACTGGCATTCCGTTTGAGCGTAATTTGCAAAACATGACGTAGTGACCGACCATCCAGATCTTGATATACTGTAAAAAACAGAAATCAAGGGAGGGCTATACTCATGGCAAAAACAAATCAAGAAACTGTCACAGCGTTTGGAGAAGTTGTACGTTCATCAAATACTGCACACACTTATTGTGCAGCGAACAATACTAAAAATCGGACTACATCGAATGATAATCGTCTGATGATTTACTATCAAGGAATGAAACTTTACATCCCAGATGAATTTCAGTCAGATGCACTTTTACAGCTTTTACGCACATTGAAAAAGTTATGATGAAACGCATTGCAGAAGGCGCAAGCCGCATTTTTCTTGCCTGCGGCAGTACAGATTTCCGAAAACAGATTCCCGGATTAGTTGCAATGGTTACTCTTAATTTTAAGTTGGATCCGTATAATGATGATTATGTCTTTATCTTTTGTAACAGAAAGAGGGATGCCATAAAAGTCTTACGTTATGATTGCAATGGTTTTGTGCTGGCAACGAAAAAGCTGTTGGACGATATGAAATTTCAATGGCCGAAAACAGCTGATGAAGTAAAAGAGATTACTTTCCAACAAGTCGAATGGCTTCTGCAGGGATTGGAAATCGAACAGAAAAAGGCTCATCATCAGGTGAATATAAACGTAAAAAATTGTTGCTTTTAATCTTCGTGATAACGCTATAAAAAGAGCGTAAAAAGCTTATAAAATCGGCATTTTTTAGTGCTGTAATTCCTGCAAAACAGTAGAGAAATACCGTGAAAAATGGTATAATATTCTTATTGAAAATGAAAAGGAAAATGGCATGACAGAACACGAAGAATTACTGATGTTGAGAGCTCTTGCAGCAAAACAGGCGCAAGAACTGGAAAACAAGAATAAGATCATAGAAAAGCAGGATGCAAAGATTAGAAAACAGAATATCCAGATTGATAACATGATCCAGGCTCTGCTTCATGCTAGAAAAAAGTTATTTGGCCCATCTACTGAAGTTTCTAAACAGGTAGATGGGCAGTTGTCGTTGTTTGAATCTACTCAAGAACTTGCAGAGCAGCTGAATCTTTCAAAAACAAAAATCGCCGTGAAGCCACATGAGCGGAAACCTCGTCAGCCGGGAATCCGTCAGGAAATGCTGGCCGGGCTTCCAGAAGAAATCGAAGAATATGTGATTCCAACAGATGAAACATGCGGGATCTGTGGTGGTAAGATGAAGGTGATCAGCAAGAAGCTAGTACGCACAGAAGTTGAATACAGACCTGCTAAGATTGTTGTGAAACATGTAGTTCAGCAAATCGCAAAGTGTATGGAGTGTGGTAAACCGGGAAGCCCAAATGAGAAGAGCAATTTTCGGAAAGCTTCTGTTCCAGTATCACCACTGGCTCATTCCATTGCAACGCCATCCCTGGTTGCCCAGGTAATGTATCAGAAGTTTGCGATGGGACTTCCACTTTCCAGACAGGAAAGAGACTGGTACCGATTAGGTTTGGTATTGTCCCGGAGCAATATGGCAAACTGGGTGATCCGATGCAGTCAGGACTGGCTGGAACCTGTTTACTGGCGGATTCATGAAAAGCTTCTGGAATGTGGGCTGATTCACATGGATGAGACTAGAATCCAGTGCAACAAAGAAGAAGGAAAACGTCCAAGCAGTGATTCCTTCATGTGGGTAATGCGAAGCGCAGCGAGTGAAGCGATTCAAGCTGCATTCTTCTATTATTCACGTACCCGTAGTGGTGATAACGCCAAAATGTTGCTGGAGGGATTTAACGGTTATCTGATCACAGATGCTTACGCTGGTTATGACAAAGTGCCGGATATAAAAAGAGCATTATGTTGGTCACATGCTCGAAGATACCTGATAGAAAGCATCCCGTTAGATGCGAAAGGAAAAGAAATCCCGGGATCCAAAGGAGCAGAAGGAAGAGAATATATCGACCTTTTGTTTAAAGTCGAAAAAGAGATCAATGACCTTCCTGCTGAAGAGAAGAAAAGAAAGCGTCAGGATGCTTCCGAGCCGATCCTAGAGGCTTTTTGGTCATGGGTTGAAGAGACCTCTGCCATGTATACCTCAAACGAGAAACTCACCAAGGCACTTGGATACTGTCAAAATCAGAGAAAATATCTTGAAACATTTCTCGAAGACGGACGTATCCCGCTGAGTAATAATTATTGTGAAGCAAATATAAAACCATTCGCAACAGCAAGAAGAGCCTGGCTGTTCGCTGACACACCACGAGGTGCGTTCGCAAACGGAGTTTTATATACTCTGGTTGAAACTGCCAGAGCGAATGAGCTGGATGTATATGAATATTTAAAATATCTACTTTTAGAAATGCCAAACAATCATCATCAGGAAGACCCGACTGTGATCGATCGGTTATTGCCATGGTCTGAAGACCTTCCAGAACAATGCTATTTGAAAAAGAGACGTAAAAAGTGCCTCCATTGATGATGCGGCTAGTATAGCAGAAAAACTGCTGTAATACTAGTGCGTCATGTTTTGAGGCACTTACAATAAAAGGTGTCAGGCACTATTAAATTTCTATAGTTTTCAATTATCATATAATAGCAGAAAAGGCGGCGCTCGTGAAAGAGAATATAAAATTACTAATGGTAATTTATATATTCATGAAGCGAAAACAGATGGATCATATGATGAATCTTGGATTGCTACAGATGAGGAAGTTCATTGGTTCTTGTCAAAATATTTATGGAAACATTCTCTTAATGATGTAATTATATGAAAGAATATGCTTAGAAAATGGAAAAGACAAAGGAGCTGGTTACAATTGTATGTACTCAGCTCCTTTGTGTATAATAACACAAGGAATGAATCCCTATAGGAACATAGAATATTTTGAGAAACGAAAAGAATTCATCAGGAGAAAAAGAAAAATAGCAAAGAATCGAGTTGCCGCTACTAATCCTACTTATGTATAAAAGGATTAGTAGTCATCAAGGCTCAAGCCGTATACAGGGAAACTTGTAAAAATATAATGGATGGCTGCAACTTTTTTCATATGACTTTTGTATATAAGGTAAAGAGATGAAAAGAAGGTGGGAGGTGGAACGTATTGAGTAATTATTATGATGAGAATGAACTAATTAGACGAATCCAAAAAGGAGATGAATCAGCGTTAGCAATAATAATTTCGGAATATCATGCTTATGTCGGAAAAATTGTATACAGTATCTTAGGCAGTTACTCTCATAAAATTGATCTTCAGGGTGTGGTTAATCAGATCTTTTTTACCTTGTGGCATAAAGCTAATAAAATTGATCCATCGAAAAGCGTTACAATAAAAGGTTATTTAGGCACATTGGCCAGAAATACAGCTATAAATGAAAAGAAAAAATGCATACCAGATTACCAGATAAATGATGAGGTCATAGCAGATATTTCCGATGATTTTAACCAGGTTGAATTGAGATTACTGCTGGCGAATGCTCTGAGGAAACTGAATAAGGATGAGCAGTTAATATTAGTTCTGTTTTATTTTCAAAATGAGAAAATAGCCGATATTTCCCGCATTACAGGTATTCCGGCATCCACAGTAAAAAGCAAACTCAAACGCTGCAAAGAGAAGATGAAAAAATTTTTGGAAGAAGGAGGAAATCAGTATGAAAATTTCGTATAACGATATGTTTACTAACATTTCAGATGTTGCTTATGAAATATTAGAAGAAAATGATATGTTTAATGATGAAACCGATGATATGTTTTCTTCAGATAGAACTTGTAAAGATGTAACAGATATGATCCATGATCAGAAAATCGTGAGAAAAAGGCATTTTGCTATCAAGAGTGTTTTACTGGTTGCAGCTCTTGCTGCAATGTCGTCTATTCTTGCTATTGCTCACAACTACGGTGCAGCATTAATTGATGACAGCAACCGGCATTTAGTTGGAAAAGGACTTCATGGAGAAGGACAGATAATAGGAGCTGATGAAGAGATAGAGGTTCCGGATGAACCTTCAGATGGAATTTGGGAAACAACAGCTCGTATTAAATCATACAAAAACGTAAGCATTAGTCCAAACAGTATAACAGAATTTGCTGTATCCGGTGACGCCGGACAATATATTACTCCGGAAATTATATTTGGCAACAATGATTTAGTCATTTTTGAGCAGGAAGACGGATCAGGCTGGGAATTAAATGAGGGAGAAACCTTAATGATTCAGGCAACGGAATATGAAGCGGAAACAAACGGTGGAAATGGCCAGGGAATCATGTATTTTTATATCTGTGACGGTGAAATATTAGATGGAAAATCAGAGCCTCGTAAAGAATTAAATCAAACCTTTGAATTAACTGCAGAAAAATCCGGAGAATATTATATCTGTCTTTTAGGTGTAAGCTCAGATCCTATATCTTTAAAGGAAGGAAAAATAGTTATTAAATAGTAAAAAACGGTTATGAGAGAGAGTGCGATTACCAGGTTAGGTGATCGCACTCTCTCTCATTTTTTTATTATAGGAAACTTCAATTTTTTTTTAAAATTATGCAACTTTTTTTAATGTTCCATTGTATATATAGGTAACAGGAAGTGTGGGAAATAAAGGAGGTAAATGTTTGGATAATCAAAGTTTTTGAGGGTTTAGTTTGAGGGGCTGGTTTGAGGGACAAACTTGAGGGGCGAGTTTGAGGGTCTGGAATAATTCCAGGTCCTCTTAAATAATTAGTCAAAATCATATTCGTTGGGATGTGGGATATCATTATCTGATAAGATTTTTTGCAGTGTTTGAATATATTTGTATTGACGTTCAATTTCAATCCAGTTGCCATGACATAGTGAGTTTGCCTCTTCTAATTCATAACATGTAAGTTCATAATCTGTCCAAAGTGGACAGGAATGATTCTTGCTAAAAGCACAATGGTTTTTCATAAATTCCTCCTAAAATTCATTTAAAATCTGTCGGCAATCATATCACAGTCTTTGGATTCGATAGCGCATATTATGGAATCGTCATAGGAATCGGAATACTTGCGGGACTTATGAGGGCGGTCTTGCCATATACGGCGGTGTGATCACGGCAATTGTTGTAGTATTTATATTTGCAAAAATAAAAGGATTATCACCGTTCCTGTTATTTGACACAGGCGGATTCGGTCTGATCACCGGACAGATGATCGGAAGATGGGGGAACTTTTTTAATCGAGAAGCATTCGGCGAATATACAAATGGCTTATTTGCCATGAGACTTCCGGTGGATGCAGTAAGAAGTTCGGATATCACAACAAAGATGTGGAATCATGCCGAGACAGTCAAAGGAGTCATGTATATTCAGGTTCATCCGACCTACCTGTACGAATCCCTGTGGTGTATGATGGTGCTGATCATCATGCTGTTGTACCGCAAGCATAAGAAATTCGATGGGGAAGTCTTCCTGATCTATCTCTTGGGGGATGGTCTTGGCAGATTCAGGATCGAAGGACTTAGAACCGATCAGTTGTTGCTGCCAAAAGTTGGACTTCCGGTCTCTCAGCTGTTGGCAGGCACGATTGTAGTGATATCCGATATACTGATCATTGCAGGAAGAAAAAAAGCAGCAGCTTTACAAAAATAGTCCGGCTGCCGCAAATATAATCGAATACAGAAAAAGATCCCGGTATGTGAAAGGACAATGAGCTGGATGCTCAAAAATGTCTGATTCACATACCGGGATTTTTTATTCATATTACATATCAATCTTACTGAGTGCTGCTTCATCAGCTACAATCGTAACATCATTATGTAACTGAAGAATAGAAGCAGGAACTTTCGGAGTAATTGGTCCGTATAAGACCTCTTTTAAGATATCCGCCTTATCTTCTCCGCTTACAACAACCAGAATTTTCTTGGCCTGCATGATATTCTTGATTCCCATTGTATAAGCCTGTCTCGGAACATCATCTTCAGATTCGAAGAAACGCTTATTGGCTTCAATTGTACTTTCTGTCAGATCTACGCAGTGTGTCTCTTTCTCAAAAGCGGCACCTGGTTCGTTGAATCCGATATGTCCGTTGTGTCCAAGACCGAGAAGCTGGAGGTCTACACCGCCCTGCTTACGGATGACTGCATTATAATCGTTGCAGGCTTTCGCGGAATCTGCTTCCAGTCCGTCCGGAACGAAAGTACGGGTTTTGTCGATGTTTACATGATCAAAGAGATTGGTATTCATGAAATATCTGTAGCTCTGATCATTTTCAGGACTGAGTCCTTTGTATTCATCGAGGTTTACACTTGTAACCTGGGAAAAATCAAGATCCCCTTTCTTATACCATTCGATCAGCTGTTTATATGTACCGACCGGTGAAGATCCGGTTGCAAGTCCAAGTACACAGTTTGGCTTCATAATAATCTGTGCAGAAATGATGTTTGCGGCCTTACGGCTCATATCCTGATAGTCTTTTGCTTTATAAATTACCATAATAAAATCTCTCCTTATTCTATTGTTTTTTTGTTTCTGAATATTAGTATATACATTATAAATGAATTTTCAAGTAAAATAGCATGAACTGAAACTACTTTCAAAAGTGGAAAGAAATTACCTGGAATTGTGCATATTGCATAAAAAACGGATTTTAAAATAGGCAAAACAGAGAGAAGTATTGAAAAGAATGAAAGAAGTTTCAAGAACCGCAAAGGTACTTGAAAAATAAAATCGAACAATACTATACTGATTGCAGAACGAAGGAGGGAACAAAAAATGAATCAGAAAGTTGAAAATCTGAAGGGCAAATTAATTGTATCATGTCAGGCATTACCAGATGAACCATTACATTCTTCATTCATTATGGGAAGAATGGCACTGGCTGCAAAACAGGGAGGTGCAAGTGGAATTCGTGCAAATACAAAAGAAGATATCAAGGAGATCCAGTCACAGGTTGATCTGCCGATCATCGGAATCGTAAAAAGAGATTATGATGACAGTGATATCTACATTACACCAACGATGAAAGAAATCGAAGAACTGATGGAAGTAAAACCTGAAATCATCGCTATGGACGCTACTATTTCAAAGAGACCTGGCGGAAAGACATTAGATGAGTTCTTTAAAGAAGTAAAAGCAAAATATCCGGATCAGTTATTCATGGCAGATTGCTCTACAGTGGAAGAAGCACTGCATGCGGATGAACTTGGATTTGACTTCATCGGAACTACAATGGTTGGTTACACAGAGCAGAGCAAGGGCGATAAGATCGAGGCAAATGATTTCGAAATCTTAAGAAAGATTGTCGCAAAAGCAAAACACAGAGTGATCGCAGAAGGTAACATCAATACACCGGAAAAAGCAAAACATGTGATCGAGCTTGGTGCGTACAGTGTTGTTGTAGGATCTATTATCACAAGACCGCAGCTGATCACAAAATCATTTGTAGAAGAAATGGAAAGATAATTCTGCAAGGAATTTATTAAATTAAATTTATATAAAAAGACAAAGAAAAGGAGAAAGAAACCATGAGAAATCTTGAAAAGTACAAAGGCGTAATCCCTGCATTCTATGCATGCTATGACAACGAAGGAAATGTAAGCCCGGAAGGCGTTCAGGCACTGACAAAATACTTTGTAGAAAAAGGTGTGAAAGGTGTATATGTGAACGGTTCGTCAGGAGAATGTATTTATCAGAGCGTAGAAGACCGTAAGATCATCCTTGAGAACGTTATGAAAGCAGCAGAAGGAAAGCTTACAGTTATCGCACACGTTGCATGCAATAACACAAAAGATAGCCAGGAACTTGCAAGACATGCAGAAAGCCTTGGAGTTGATGCAATCGCAGCAATCCCACCGATCTACTTCCACCTGCCAGAGTATGCAATCGCTCAGTACTGGAATGACATCAGTGCAGCAGCACCAAACACAGACTTCGTAATCTACAACATTCCACAGCTTGCAGGAGTGGCTCTTACACAGGGACTTTTCGCAGAGATGAGAAAGAATCCTAACGTAATTGGTGTTAAGAACTCTTCTATGCCGGTACAGGATATTCAGATGTTCAAACAGGCAGCAGGCCCTGACTACATCATCTTCAACGGACCAGATGAGCAGTTCATGAGTGGACGTGTCATCGGAGCTGAAGGAGCAATCGGTGGTACATACGGAGTTATGCCGGAATTATATCTGAAATTAGACGAGTATGTAAGAGCCGGAAAGATGGAAGAAGCAAGAGAAATCCAGTATGCTTGTGATGAGATTATCTATAAGATGTGCTCTGCACACGGAAATATGTACGCAGTAATCAAAGCTATGTTAAAGATCAACGAAGGTCTGGAACTTGGCGGAGTAAGAGAGCCACTGCCAGCATTAGTAGAAGAAGACATGGCTATCGTTGAAGAAGCAGCTAAGATGGTTCGCGACGCAAAAGCTAAATATCTGTAAGATTATATAAAAAATAGATGAGAGAAAAATATCTGTAAGGAGAGAGACGATGCAAGGGTTTACCGTAGTAGATTTAGTCATTTTAGTAGTTTATCTCGCGGCTGTACTGTTCGCCGGCCTTCATTTCGCAAAGAAAGAAATGAAAGGAAAAGAGTATTTTAAAGGAGACGGAACTGTACCGTGGTGGGTAACTTCCGTATCAATTTTCGCAACACTGTTAAGTCCGATTTCATTCCTGTCATTAGCAGGGAACTCATACGCAGGAACATGGATCATGTGGTTCGCACAGCTTGGTATGCTGTTAGCTATCCCGATCACGATTAAATTCTTCCTGCCAATCTACAGCAAACTGGATATTGATACAGCATATCATTATCTGGAACTGAGATTCGGAAGCAAAGGACTTCGTGTACTTGGAGCTGTAATGTTCATCATTTACCAGATCGGACGTATGTCAATCATCATGTACCTTCCATGTATGGTACTTGGAAGTCTGACTGGAATCAGCGTAAACTTACTGATCATTATCATGGGTATCATTGCTATTATTTACTCATACACAGGAGGTCTTAAATCCGTACTTTGGACAGACTTCATCCAGGGATCTGTACTTCTGATCGGTGTTACATTTGCACTGATCTTCCTGTTAGCACACTTAGATGGTGGATTTGGAGCAATCGCACATGCACTGATAACAGAGCATAAGTTCCTTGCTGTAGATCAGCCAATCTTCAATGCTAATATTTTTAAAGACAGCGTATTCATCATGATCGTTGGTGCCGGATTCAATACAATGGCATCTTACGTATCAAGCCAGGATATTGTACAGCGTTTTACAACAACAACTGATACAAAGAAACTGAACAAAATGATGCTTGCAAACGGAGGATTATCAATCTTCATCGCAACAGTATTCTACCTGATCGGTACAGGATTATACGTATTCTATCAGCAGAATACACTTCCACCGGCAGCAGCTCAGGACCAGATCTTCGCATCTTACATCGCATTTGAGCTTCCGGTTGGTATAACAGGACTTCTGTTAGCAGCTATTTATGCAGCAGCACAGTCTACACTTTCTACAGGTCTGAACTCTGTAGCATCAAGCTGGACACTGGATATCCAGACAAGACTTTCTAAGAAAGAATTAAGCTTTGAGAAACAGACAAAGATCGGACAGTATGTATCTCTGATTGTTGGTATCTTCGCAATCGTAGTTGCTATGGTACTGGCTAACGGCGGAGTAAAATCTGCATACGAATGGTTCAATGGATTCATGGGACTGGTACTTGGTATCCTGATCGGAACATTTATCCTTGGAGCATTTACAAAGGTTGCCAATACATTTGGTGCAGTATGTGCATTCATCGTTGCATCAGGCGTAATGGTATACATCAAATACTTCGTACCTGCTGATCACGTATCAATCTGGTCATACTCAATCATCTCAATTGTAGTATCACTGGTAATTGGTATCCCGGCAAGTATCATCTGGAGAAAGGCAAAAGGAGACAATTCCGTACCTGCTCCTAACACAACCATTTACAAAAACTAAGAAGGAGTGACGATTTTCGTGATTTTTGGAAATATCAATAATTTATCAGAATTCCCATTCTTAGAAGAACAGGTAAAAGAGTGCTTTGAATATGCAAAGACACACGACCTTGCATCTTATGAAAAGGGAAGTTATGAAATCGATGGTGACAGACTGTTTGTCAATATCGTAGAATATACAACAACAACACCGGAAGAACGTTTCTGGGAAGCACATAAAAATTATCTGGACGTCCATGTAATGATCCATGGAAATGAACAGATCGATCTGAACTTCATTCAGAATATGGAATTAAAAGATTTTGTGGAAGAAGATGATTTTCTTCCGATGGATGGGGAAAAGAATTCTTCCGTAGTCCTGACAGATGGAGATTTCCTGATCTGTTATCCGAGTGACGGACACAGAACAGCGGTTCAGGTTCAGGAACCGGAAACCATTAAAAAGGCAATATTTAAAGTAAAGATTTAATCAGAAAAAGTCGAGGGCAAACCATAAAAGAACGGTTTGCCCTTTTCTGGCTGAACGAGTATAATGAAGGAAAATGAAAGAGGCAAAGCAGAGATGAAAAAATATATTAGTATTGACATCGGCGGCACAGCAATCAAATATGGTATTGTGAGCGAAGATGCAGAAGTATTGTTAAAGAAAGAAATGAAGACAGAAGCGCAGAAAGGCGGACCGGCGATCCTTGATAAAGTCATCGGTATCGTAGAAGCATTAAAAGAAGAGGCAGACGCAGGTGTGTGTATTTCTACAGCCGGTATGGTTGACATTGAGAAAGGTGAAATCTTCTATTCGGCACCGCTGATCCCGAATTATATCGGAACGGCATTCAAAAAGACGGTAGAAGAACGATTCGGAATTCCATGTGAAGTGGAAAATGATGTGAATTGTGCGGGACTTGCTGAGTACAAAGCAGGAGCGGCGGCAGGAAGTAAGGCGGCTGTGATGCTGACGATCGGAACCGGAATCGGCGGCTGTATTTTGCTGAATGGCGAGGTGTTCCACGGATTCAGTAACAGCGCATGTGAAGTCGGATATATGCATATGGATGACAGCGATTTCCAGACACTCGGAGCAGCCAGTATTCTGACGAAGAAGGTTGCTGCATGGAAGGGAGAACCGGCAGAAAATTGGAGCGGATATCGCATTTTTGAAGAGGCAAAAAAAGGTGATAAGATCTGTAACCGTGCAATTGATGAGATGACGGATGTACTTGGGAAAGGTATTGCCAATATCTGCTATGTAGTGAATCCGGAAGTTGTCGTACTTGGCGGCGGAATCATGGCGCAGGAAGCATTCCTGAAGGACAAGATTGAAAAGGCAGTGGAAAAATACCTGGTGTCCAGCATGTGGGAGCATACCAGTATCGCATTTGCCAAAAACCAGAACAATGCCGGTATGTTAGGCGCATTCTATCATTTTCAGGGAAGACATGCATAGTCTGGAGTTATAAAATAAAGAAGCAGGAATAGTAAGATATGGAATATTATGTAAAATCAGTCGTTCCGATTATAGAATCGAATTATGATAAATTTACGACAGTGGAACGGAATATCGCAGATTTTTTTATACAGAACAGAAAGAAAGTGGATTTTTCATCAAAATCCATTTCCGAGAGACTCTTCGTATCAGAAGCGTCGTTATCCAGATTTGCGAAGAAATGCGGATATCGCGGATACAGAGAATTCATCTATCAGTATGAAGAGACATTTGTAGAAAAGCAGGAATCCATTACCGGTAATACGCGAATGATCCTGAATGCGTATCAGGAACTTCTGAATAAGACTTACAGTCTGGTGGATGAGGCGCAGATTGCAAGGATCAGCAGATATCTGAATCAGGCGGAGCGTGTGTTCGTGTGCGGAACCGGAAGTTCCGGTCTGGCAGCAAGAGAGATGGAACTGCGTTTTATGCGAATTGGTGTGGATATTGATTCGCTGGTAGAAAGAGATATGATGCGTATGCAGGCGGTATTCCAGGACAGAAGAAGCCTCGTATTCGGAATCAGTATCAGCGGATCCAAGGAAGAGGTCTTGTTTCTTCTGAAAGAAGCATATCGGAAAGGTGCGAAAACGATTCTTTTTACGGCGAACAACCGGGGTGGCTTCGAGCAGTTCTGCACAGAAGTTGTTCTGATTCCATCACTCAGACACCTGAATCATGGGAATGTAATCTCACCGCAGTTCCCGATTTTGGTCATGCTTGATATTATCTATTCTTACTATTTGGAACAGGATAAATATGAAAAAGAAGTTCTGCATGATAATACACTGCGTGCACTGGAAGAAGGAGAAGGGATGCACAGGAGTTTTTAGAATGTTAAGAGGTATGTTGGGAAAAAATAAAATGGAGGATATATAAAATGATAATCAAAAATGTAATTGTCTATACAGAAGACAAAAAATTTACAGCAGGCGGCATTGTTGTTCACGATGACAAGATCGAAAGCATTTACACGACAGAAAACGTACCGGATATGCCGGGGGAAGAAGTCGTTGACGGACAGGGGGCATACGCAATTCCGGGACTGATCGATCTGCATTTCCACGGGTGTATGGGAGATGACTTCTGTGATAACAGTAAAGAGGCTATTGAAAATATTGCAAAATATGAGGCTTCTGTGGGTGTTACAACAATCGCACCAGCAACGATGACACTTCCGGTAGAAGAACTGGAAGATATCTTAAGAACAGCAGCAGAATACAAAAAAGAGCAGAATCCGAAGGGAGCGGATCTTGTAGGCGTGAACATGGAAGGCCCGTTCATCAGCCCGGTGAAAAAAGGAGCGCAGGATGAAAGAAATATCATGCCTTGTGATACGGACATTTGTCAGAGATTCCTTGATGCTTCGGAAGGCCTTGTGAAGTTTGTAGGACTTGCGCCGGAAGAAAGCGAGGACGCAGTTGCATTTGTAGAAGCAATGAAAGATAAAGTGAACATTTCGCTTGCACATACCAATGCGGATTATGCACATGCGAAAGCAGCATTCGATGCCGGAGCAAATCATGCCGTACATCTCTTTAATGCGATGCCTGCATTCACTCACCGTGAACCGGGTGTTGTAGGAGCAGTGTCCGACAGTGCACATGTAATGGCAGAGATTATCTGTGACGGTGTACATATCCATTCATCGATGGTGAGAGCAGCGTTCAAGATGATGGGAGCAGACCGTATGATCCTGATCAGCGACAGTATGCGTGCGACCGGAATGCCGGACGGACAGTATACACTTGGTGGATTGGATGTAAAAGTAGTCGGTAATCATGCAACACTGGTATCTGATGGAGCACTTGCAGGATCTGTTACAAACCTTGCAGACTGTATGCGTACGGTAGTTAAGAAGATGGAGATCCCGCTTGAGACGGCTGTAGCATGTGCGACGATCAATCCGGCTAAGAGTCTTGGAATTGAAGATACATATGGTTCGATCGCACCGGGAAAGAAAGCGAATATCGTATTATTAGACGAGAATTTGGAGCTTAAGATGGTAATTAAGGACGGACAGGAATTATAATTCATGCAATTTATAGTATAAGGCCATTTGGTGTTAAGGACAGATGAAAAAGATTATATTTTTTACCATTGGTGTCAGGCACCAATAAATTTCCAATAATTGCTGCTCGGCTGATTGCGATAATAATGGTCACAGAGGAGGTAAAAATGGGAATTTTTCAAAAATCTGATATAGGTGCACAGGCTGCTTGGAAAGGATTTTCATCCCAAACGCTATATATTTCCTCCAGACTAATTTCCGACAAAAATGGATATGAGTACTACCCAGAAGATGTTGAGGATTTGGTGGTTAAAAAGGATGGAGTCGTAGTAGAGGCTGTTCAGGTTAAAAACATCTCTGCCGACCTAACACTTTCAAGCCTTGCAGCAACAAAAACATCCAAAGGCGGCGAAGGATTTTTCAATCGCATGTGTAGCTTACATGCACAAAATCCATCCTTCCACCGCATTAAGGTTGTCTACTTTAATACTCTCGGTGTTGAACTACAGGAAATGCAATCTAGGAAAGCTGTCACCAAAAAGGCTTTAACGAAGAAGCTTGTAGACAAACACGGATTGTCTGAGTCAGAGGCTGTATGGTTGATTGATTCTTTGTGTTTTGAGAAAGTCAATCTTGATGATTTGGATTTAAATATTCAAACTCAGATCAGCGACTATGTTCCGGTAATGTCTGCGCCTGCACTGGCCAAAGACCTATTGATTCAATATATTTCTGTACTTTCTAAAAGCAAAGGGTACACCACACTAAAAATGTGGCAAGATAAAATCCACGAAATTGGAACAAATATTGCTGCAATAGATGGATTTTACAAAGAATACAATAAATCCCTTGTTCGCTTAAGTGAACTGCAGCTAAATGGCGATAATGAACAGCTGAAACAAGAGTATTTGCAAGGTGTGTCTGCGCATCCTACGCATATTCGTAACAATTTAGATTTCAAGCGAAACTATTGGATAGGAGAAATCCAAGCAGTAATCAATAGTAAAGGTGTCGCAATCCTTAAGGGTGTTTCTGGACAAGGAAAATCTACCCTTTGTTACCGCTACTTAATTGATACATATCCTGAAGGCTGTGTATTTTGTGTGCGTTCCATTGCTAACGAAGGACAGGCACAGAATTTGGTTACAGCGTTAGATGGGCTTGGCAAGTATAATAAGAATTTAATCATCTATATTGATGTACAGCCAGGTGAAACACTTTGGGCATTTTTGCTGCAAGAGTTACAATCTCGTGGTCTTTCCATTCCAGTGCTTATTTCCATTCGAGATGAAGATTATAATCTAACACCAATTAGCGGAAAGGCGATCCAATATGGGATTGTGGAATTGGCTTTATCTAAGGAGGAAGCTGCACACATTTATAGTTCTTTTACAGAAACACAGCCTCATACTGAACACAGAACTTTCGAAGAAGCATGGCAGTCTTTTGGTGGACAAGGCCCATTGATTGAATTTGTATATTTGTTGACAAATAATCAGACTTTGACTCAGCGCCTCCAAGGGCAGATCGATGCGTTGCTACAAGAAGGTGTTTCGGATGAATGGTTAGAATTACTCCAGTTGGTTTGTTACGCAGGGCGATTAGGATGTGCTGTTAATCTTACTGCCGTAAAAAACGTAACTCATTGTTCTACAATGCACGCTGCCATTAGACGTCTGAAAGATGAGTACCTCATCAGAGAAGTTGATGAAAACACCATTGAAGCACTTCATCCTGTCCGTGCGAAAATTGTTTTTGATGCGTTGTGCGATCAAATTTGCACTGGAGCAAGAGAGGTTGTGTTCAAGGCTCTTTCGTGTATATCTTCACAAAATGTGAGAGTGGTTTTGTTGGATTACTTCTCTAACCAGCAATATGACATTGAAGATGTACAGCGTCTCTCTCAAATAAGATTCCTTGACTGGATAGGATATGCAAATGCTATCAGGTCAATGCTTTGGTTAGATGCGAAGCGTTATGTTGAAGGAAACATGACATTCATTAGCTCTCTGGTAAAAAAACGTGGCAAAGGTTGGCTCTGTTTTTTACCCATTGATCTTTCTGGTATTGAACGATCAGATGAGCTAATTGCAGATGGAATGAAAGATTTATCTATTTTCAATAAAGTAGATTTACAGAATGCCATCGATGAGGTCAAGAAATCTCTAACCTCACTCTCAATCAATTATCAAGCAACAGACTGTTTTGTGAATAATTGTGTGGTGCCATCAGTTTTGCCTAATACAGACGCTGAGCGATCATCATTTGGATATGCGCTATTTTGGATGGCAAAGCGTGATTTTAATGTGACATTACCATTCAAGACTGATGAAATCGTTGCCAGCGTATGTGCGGGCGAACTCCAGCCGTCTGCTGATGCGATACGTGGACTCTTTGAACATCCTACATTGCTGGAAAGCTATCAGGTTGCCGTGGATGTATTAGTGGAAAAGCTCATCTATGAAATGCAAGTGCTTACTTTTTCGATTACAAATGATGAAGTGTCTTGTAAATTCATTCCGCCTCTTTCGACAGAAACAGGGGTTCCGGAGAACACGAAAAATACAAATCAGTATTGGCGAATTAAAATGCTGGATATTTTAAAGCAACTGTATCCAGAGAAAGAGTATATTGATATTGAGTTGATTGGTGTTGATCTCCTTCAGGATTTGGGAATTGAAGCTTTGGATCACAAACTTCATATCCATAAGAGCAAGCGCCCAAATGCCTGGGTATCTGAATTGAACGGATGGACAAAGATACGAATAGATTATAGCTTGCGTCCTTCTTCTTGGCAGGAATATGTAGCTGATATTGATGAAATAAGAAGTGGTGTCAACGATTTGATAGTCGAAACAATCAAACTCATTGATGATGTATACAAAAAAGGGAGATATACACAGGATCGTGGAAAAAGGATTGATAATCGGTTAAAAGTGTTTAGAAAACACACATTTGCCGAAAATCGACTCCCATATTTTGCTGTTGACCCATACTGCCTCTATTCTGAGGGAAACGCTAAAAGCCCTGTTGCAGAGTATTTCCCAATGCGTCAATTGCTTTCGGTTGGAAAGTATGAGAATTTTAGAAAATCTCTGAATGATGTGTACTCCTCATTAGACAATTTCTATAATCAATTTGTAGAAATTCTGCGTGTAAGAATTAATAAGCAGGATATTAGCATTGTAAAAAATCCAAGACTTGCAATGTATAATCTGTATTCGGCAGCCAAAGCTTTTGTAGTTTTTCAGAAAGAGTATGATTTATTGTTTTCCAATTATAGTTCGCTTGACAAAGATTTTGCAAAACAAGAGCTTGAAAATGTTCTTACTTTAGTTAATGTCTGGCGTTATGTACTGGATAATCAGCCCAAAGGTTGCGCCATTGCTTATGATTCAAAACAAAAATATCGCAAGGGAACGAACTATTTTTGTGATACGCTTTCAAAAGCAGTTACGGCGGTGAACGGTACCCTTCTTAAGGGTAATAAATATGCCTACATCATTGTTGATTACAATATAGAAGAGGATAATACCTTTGAAAATGAATACACCAGAATCGTGATGACAATCAGGGATGTATTTAAAAACAGTATTTTGCCATCAAGTGATAGATGGTATTTGGAAACGCAATCCTTAGAGTTAGCGTATGTACCTGTTTTTTCTGGTGTGTTCTCGCCGGTAGTGTACTCGATTCCGTTCTATAAACTTTTAGATACGGAAGAATCTCGCATAGCAAAACCGATGTATCCATGTGAAACAGAGCCTGTGCTGATTGAAAAAATGAATGCAACTAAATCTTTGAATCTGTGGATTGAGTCCATGAAAAAACTTAGTGAAATGAAGTTATACATTCAGAGGTATCAGCAAATTGTTCAAGTGCCTGTTGATGACAACTGCCTTGGCAGTATAACTGCATACACAGAATTGCTGATTAATCAAATCAACGCATTGTGGAACGACTTTATTTCGGTCGAAGATATCGTAAATGAACTGATTGAAGATGCAGATGAGCAAAATAGTGAACTACTAAATGTCGTGCAGCTTTTCTTCGATTGTTACGAAGAAATCGAAACTGTGATAATAAATAAAAATGATCCGAGCGAGCTTATACAGATAATTGAAACGGTATCTGTCATAATGTTTGTCTTGCTGCCTTTCGTGTCAGAATATAGTTCTAATTACGATTGTGCTTGAAAATCAGCCGAGTGGTATTGACTACTCGGCTGATATTTTTATGGACTTTAGTCTGTTGAGTCCATTGGAGTTTTTGTAAACGGTGAATTGCAAATTCCGCTTCATCGGATTACCGATTCCGCTAGCAACGGATCAGTGTTTCCGGTTGTAACGGAACACTTTTCCGCTTCGTCGGATCACGCATTCTTATAAAGTGTTATAGTTTTTTCGTAGTTATTATTTTTAGATTACGAGGGCAAAACAGGCGTTGTATGATGCATACGTGGAAAGCGAGCGTTTATTGGATGAAATCATTGACTTGATTCGGAATGCCGATGAATGGATATAGGCTGGATTTAGTTGTAAAATCTCTGGAAGTTCACATTCAAAGGGCCAATCATATGTAAATTTTCAGCTTAAGATGCTTCTAGGGCTATTTCAGACTGAAAATCAAGGAATAATAAAAAACGATTGTATAGCTGTAAAAATCCACGTTGAATTTTACAGCTTTTTATGTATAATAGAAGTAGCAGAAACAATTTAAAATCAAAGGAAGGAGCTGAAAGAATATGGCAAATATTTTACCGGTATCGGATTTGAGAAATTATAATGAAGTATTAAAAAAATGCAGGATAGACGAACCTGTTTTTCTTACTAAAAACGGCAGGGGACGCTTTGTAGTGCTTGATATAGAAGATTACGAAAAGATTCAGGCAGAAAAGAAACTTCTCATGAGGCTGAAAGAAGCAGAAGAAGCCGTGAAAGGCGACGGAGATTGGCTCAGCTTGAAAGAACTGAAATCAATCATGGAGGATTAAGTATGCAGAAACTGCGGATCAATCCTTTAGTTGCAGCAGATCTAAAAGAGGTTTGTAATTTTATCGCAGACAATAATGAAGCTTATGCTGTAAAAACGATTAGTGAAATATATAAAAAATTTGAAATAATACAACATTTCCCTGAGATAGGGGCAAAACTTTCTGAGAGAGTCACTTTAGTACAGATTACAGATATTTGCCCTAGGGCGATTATGTGGTCATTTATAGGATAAGAAAAGAATTCATAGAAATTCTTCGTGTGTTAAACAGATATCTGGATATAACAAGGATTTTAGACTGATTTTTAAATTTTCAGAAAATTCAGAAAATAACTATTGACATCAGACTGCACATAATGTATCATAACCATAACACTAAAAGGAGCAAGGTTATGTCAAACAGAAAGCTAAGACCGG
>OLVT01001534.1_pt1 | contig 18898 bp, 16 predicted proteins | sample 1673241 | NCBI WGS metagenome assembly OLVT01 (sample SAMEA3178936, study PRJEB25190) | human gut metagenome | biome: human gut; feature: human-associated habitat; material: faeces | place: Austria | collected 2013 | reverse complement strand
ATGCGCTACTGCGTGGCGGAATACCTCAAGCGAATCGAGGAGCGGGAAGCGGAGGAGAAGAGCGATGAGTGACTACGGCATCAAGACCTACGCCGACCTCGCCGAGACGTGCGGCGGGATGGTGCTCGCGAACGAGATTGCCAGCCGCCCGCTCGAACCCGTGAGCGGGGACTGGGCACCGTGGGAGGAGATTTTCCAGTGGTACATCGTGCAGGACCCGTCGTTTATCATGGAGCACACCGACGAGCCGGTGTTCCACGACGAGGAGCTTGACCTGTACGTGTGGGGAATCACGCACTTCGGGACCAGCTGGGACTACGTGCCGGCACCTGAAATCCATTGAGAAAGGGAGCAGCTTGACGCTGCTCCCTTATCTTTTCGGCTACTCGCCGAACTGCGTGTCCTTGTCCGCCGACCTCGGCGTGCTTGGGCTGGCACTTCGCGCCCTGGCATAGCGCGCCCGCATGGTCTTGGCATGTGCCTTGGACTCGCGCTCGTCCTCGTTGGACAGCGCCTTCTCCGCTGCCTTGAGGCGCTTCTCGGCGTCCCACATGCTCTTGCGGGACTCGTAGACGCGCCTCTCCGCCTCCTCGCGCTGCCTGCGGGCCTCCTCCGCGAGCGCCTCCTTAATCATCATGCGCAGCATCAGGGCGGTCATGTCGGCCATCATGCGGGACACGGGGTCCTTGGCGTCGCGCCCCGCCTTGGCGAACACGTGCATGCCGGCCAGAAGCCCCGGACACGGGCTTTGCAGGGTGTCGCGCGCCTCCTTGGAGGCATGGAACTCGCGCCTCGCGGCGTCCACGTCCTCGCGCAGCTTCGCCAGCTGCTCGTCCGGGTGGTTGCGCGCCTCCACGAGCGCCTCGTAGCGCTCGCCCATGAAGGACTTGCCCGCCTCGCGTGAGCGGTGGATGTGCGCCTTCTGAAGGTCGGACGCCATCTCCGACACGTACGCCCGGTCGAGGTCGTACACGTCGATAGCGGAATCCGCAGAGGGCTGTTCCTCCGGCGCTGCCGTCTCGGGCACGTCGGGAAGGACTTCCGGTGCCGGGGCGTCCTGCTGCGGTACCTCAAGCTCGCGCTGCTTCGCCTCGAAGTACGCCTCGATGCCCTCGCGGGTCAGGTCGTCGGCGAGGTTGGAGGCACGGCGCTTGCGGGTGCGGCGCTTCGGTCCCCACTCGTCCACAGCCTTGTAGGACCATCCCGTCGTGGCCTCGCCGGTCTTCCCGTCGGTCTTCGTGGTCTCCTTCAGCGTCACGCCTCTCAACTCAAGATTGCGCCTGAACTCGTCCAGCGTGCTGGAGCGGTCGCGGGCATTCGCCACCCTGTCGCCGAGACGCCGGTCGAAAGAACCGGGCCGGAACGTCTCGCGCTTCTGCTTCCAGAGGGACATCTCCTTGTCCGCCCCGAGCACCGAGAAACCATTCTCACGGCTCAGCTCATCATTGACCGCCTTCACACGCGGAGCGTAGAGGCTCGTGTCCCCCTTGTTGATGACCTGTCCGGTACGGGCGTCGTGGTTCGCAATGGTCGCGTGCGCATGCACGCAGCCTCCCTCGCCGTCCACGTGCATGGTGACCCAGCACATGGAGTCGGGGGCAAGCTCGTGGCACAGCGTGTACGCGTACTCCATGCCACGCTGGATGTCGTCGGCCTTGCTTGGGTCAAGCTCGTCGGTCGCCCATGAGATGCGCAGCTCGTAGCCCTCGTTGACCGCGTTCGGGTGGCGATGCTTCTGCCCCTCGCAGTAGACAATGAAGTCCCCTCTTGAGGCGGCGTCACCCATCTGCGCGGCGATGCGGTCCGTGCCGTTTTCCAGATGAGCGCGTCTGCGCTTTCCCTCGCCGAACTCGGTGTACGACATACGCCCGCGCACGTTCGGAAGCGACTGCACATGCGTCGTTGACATCAGACATCACCTCCCGTCTCCACGTACGCGCACAAATCCGCACGCAGTCCATCGACTTGCGCCCGGAGCTTGTCCATCGAATCGCGGAACTCGCGGAACGCTTCCGCCTCGTCCTTCGTCCTCATTTCCTCACGCGCCGCGTCGAGCACTCCCATGCCGCTCAAGCGCCGGTTGCGCGCGCGGGCAATCTGATTCATGTTGACGCCGATGCGGTTCAGCTCGACACGGACACGGTCCAGGGCCGGGACGTCCAGAACCACCTCGCGGCTGGGCGGCGCGTACCGACTCGCGTACAGCTCACCGCGAAGAAAATTGGAACGCGAGCACGTCCCGCGCTGCTCGTCCAGCAGGGAAAGCTCCGCGTCGTTCATACGCACCTGAACCACCTTGTCACGGCGGTCTTTCACGTACTTCTGGCGCGTCGCCTTCCCGCTTCTTTTTTCATACGTTTCCGCCATGCGGAACACCTCCTTTGCTGCTATCCGAAACGCCCGCCTGCGGCGGACAATCCGAAATGCCGTTTTCGGCTAATCTCACAACGTCTCTGCGCAAAGGGGAAAAGAGCAAGCATTGACTTCGTACGTACAAATTGCGATTCTCGCAATTTGCCCTACTCCGTCAGCTTGCGAGGGGGCGGCTGCGCCGTCCCCTTCGAACCCCCGCCTTTTGTCCACCGAGCCTCGCCCGTCCATGTCGGACACGGGAACGACTTCCCCTGTCCGACATGGAACCCGAATCCCTCGGTGGAACCCGGCACGGCTACCCTTGGTAGGCCGCGCCGGAAAAACCGCCGTGCGCTTCCGACGACTCTCCAGCTTCTGCGGTAGGAACATGACCGGAATCCGCAGCGCCAGCGGCGCGCGCAACCGGCGTTCCGTGTCCGGTGCCCGGCTTCAGTCCCTTGACGAAGTCAAGGACCTCTTCCGCCGAACCCATGCCCTTCACTTCAGGGAAAACCGTCACGAGCGCGTCGGCGTAAGCCTTCGTCCTCGCGGCCTGCGCTTCGCGGCGCAGCTTCTTCGCCTGAGCCTCTAACGCACGTGCCTTCTCGGCCACATCATCAAACCTCTTCGTTGCCATAATCTATTCCTCCTTAATCGTTGAATCGTTTATGTCATAACCGCCGTCGAAGAAGGCGGTCGAGATACGTACGTATCCGCGATAGCTGTCTTTCAGGTCCGGGGAACACAGATGGTCGGGATTCGACCCGCGAAAACCCGATTTCATCCACTCCTTGACCTCGTATTCGAGAATCAGCGGCTCGGGGAAATCCATACGCCCGGTGCTTCGGACACGCTCCTGCAACTGCCAGCCCTGTTCCTCGGCAAGGCCCTCGATTGATTCGTAGAAAGCGTTTCGGCCGAGCATGCGACCGGAGGGCTGATTGCGCTGGAACCAATGGCGGTACAGGTCGTACAGGAACTTGCAGGGGAGCAGATGCCAAGACGCCGCAGGGAAAATCTCGTCGGCGAACTGGCGCAGGGGGTCGTTCGCCACGCGGAAATCATCCAGAAGCGCCGAGCAGGCATCCGGTTCGGCAAGCTCGTAATAATCGGTCTCGGCGAGCACGTGGTAGAGCACGTACTCAAGAACGCCCCGACGGTTCAGGTAGTCGTCCTTGATGTACTTGCGCTCGCATCCCTGAAAGCGCTTGTCGAACGGAATCACCAACAGGCGGCGGTACATGGATTCGGACTTGTCGCGGAGCTTCGGCAGCTCGTTGATGCACTGAATCATGAACCCGCGAAACAGTACGTTGCGGGGTGCCTTGAACTTGCGATTCAGCTGGAAGGGGTCGCCCGTGATGACGCTCTTGAGCGCCGCCGCGTCGTCCACGAACGTCCCCGTGTCGTTCTCGTCGGTGATGACGGCGGACACGCGGGTCAGAGGCTCCAACATGAACGGCTCCGAGAAGTTCTTCAGGGGAATGGATGCCCAAGCCCCCGACCCGCATAGGTTACGCAGCAGGACGCACAGCGTGCCCTTGCCGTTGTTGCCCAGCTTCGAATAGAACCATGCGCTCTTGTTCCAACTCACGTTCGGGCGGATGACGGCTCCGATGATTTGCCATAGGAGCTTGACGATTTCCGGGTCGTCGGAAAGCTCGTCCATCCAAGAGACGACGTCCCAATCGGTGCCGTCATCGCCGTTGTGGATGACGGGATTTTTCGCGCCGTCGACGAAATCAATATGGGATTTCGCCAGAAAGACCAGCTCGGGGTCAAAACCCATCAGAATCTTATGGCCGTAGTCATAGATGCCATTGTTCACGGCGACGAGGTCTTTGTCCGTGCATGCCCTCTTCTTCTCGCAGATGTCGCGAAGGGTGGCAACCGTCTCGGCGACGCCCTTCGTGGTGATTGCCATGTTGTAGCTGCGAATCAGGCGCGTCAGGACCTCTTCGGTCGTGTCATAGCACCCCTTGTTCGGACCGCTCTCCTGATAGACGCCTATGTCGAAGTTGCCGTCGTCGTCAGCCCTGTTGCAGGGTATCCCGATAGCGTGATGCAGCTCGCGCAGGACAATGGCAATCTGCAAGAAATGGAGACCCGACAGGCGCTTGTAGCGCTCCGCGCCCTGCTTCTCATCCGGGTAGGCGTCCTTATGCTTCGCGCCGGGAGCCGCGTTCTGGTCGCGCTTGCCTAAGTTGTACGCGTCGATGCAGCGGTTCGTCAGCGTCAGAAGCTCGAACTTGAGCGTATCGCGCGAAGGCGGGTTCTCGGGGTCGATGCCCTGAAGGTAAGACAGGGCGGCGTACGCGAGAAGATTGTCGTACGCGATGCTCTGCTCTTCGCAAACGGCGACCACATCTACGCAATCCTCGGGCAGGAACAGCCATCCCGTTTCATCTTGAATATCAGTCGCATCTGTGCTAAAATATTTATATATAGATTTGGCCGTCCCGGAAGCTGTGCAGGCATCGAGGCGGTTTTCTTTTGCCTCCATGCTCTCACCTCCTTAATTCGTCAGCTCGACGTGCTTCACGTTCGCGTTCTTCCACGCCTCAACGTCGTCAATCTTGTAGCGAACCGCGTTTCCGACCTTGTAGTAGCTCGGACCCTTGCCCTGATAGCGCCAGACGCAGAGCGTCCCCGCGCTCAAACCGAGGAACACCGCCACCTCGCGCGTCGTCATGTAAGAGGGCTTTACCTCTTTTACCTGCTTCTTTCCTTTAGCCATAACCAGCCACCTCCATGTTCAAAGTCCTTTTCGCGAAACAAAAAAGCTCCCGTGGAAACCAGAGAAGGACAGAGGCGCAAAGCCTTGTCTATCTCGGTTTCCACGGGAGCTTCGTGTTCGTTGTTTCGCCCGTGACGCACGGCCTATTCGACCGAGCGCTCGGCTCCTATTCCCGATAGCAACCCCGCATCGAGGACGGGACGGGTGCTGAGCCATTCATCTATATGCATTTCATTATACGCCATTAGGGCAATTAAAGCAATATCAATTTTCCCGTCGCCGCAGGTCAGAGCCTATTTCCGCTCATTTATGGGCAGAAATAGGCTCAAATAATCTTCTGCCCGCGCCCCGAACGCATCGGTGGGGGAAGAAGACGTACGCCAAGGAATGCGAGGTCTGTTCCAGTTTGTTCCAAAAAAGTTGGAACAAGTTTTTTCCGTGTTTACCTGCGTCTTTGCGCGATTCGCTGAATCTTGTTCCAACTCCGTTTTTCAAATTGGAACAGGATTTTCCCGTGTTTACCAGGCATTATGCTCATTTGTTCCAATTGTTCCAGTTTTCAACAAGTGCTCTATATATAAATACATATATAGAGACCCCTTCCTGTATTCTTTTTCCGCGCTTTAGGTTTGAAAATAATTAGAACAAATGGAACATTTAATGAAAACCCCAGTTATTACGGGAAAAATCTTGTTCCAACTCCGATTTTGCGAATTGGAACGAATGGAACAAATGGACCATTTTCAGAAAAATCCCCTCATAAATGAGCATGAAATCGAATTTCAAAACTGGAACAAACCTTCTATACGTTAATACGCTTTAATGAACGAGGCCCATGCCGCATCCCTTCTGTACGTCCACCCACATCCAACCGCCGCCCGCAGGGCGGCCACCCTTGCATCGAGCGGACGCGAGATGCACATGGGCGCTCAAACGTCCCCAGACCGCTTCAGAGGCGTTTTAAGGCACGAAAAAGCCGAGGGGTACACGAGTTCCCCAGCGGGCTTATAACATCTTAGAGCGCAAAATACAGCGTCCTATTTCTCCGTCTCGCCTTCTCCTATAAGTCCGAAATGACGGAACGCATCCAGAATCGCCTCACGCTTTTCAGGTGGGCACTTCGGTCTCTTCTCGGCTGACATTTCCGCCTCTTCGTAGGAGAACTGCTTATCCAAGCCAAGCTCGTCCTTGAGGTTTGCGATGTACAGCGACGAGACCTTCAAGCCATGATTCTTCAGAACGTATTCTTGAATCTGCTTATACGTCGGCTTCTTTACCTTGCCGCCCATACCAAGCTCGGACGGAGAGATGTTCACATAGGCATAACTCTTGACCGATTTTTCTCGGGTTAAGATAGCTACCGTCTCGATGTGGTCGGTGTGCGGGAACATATCCACGGGCTGCACCGTTCGCACGCCGTAGCCGAATTGCTTGAGAAAACCCAGGTCACGGACCTGCGTTTCCGGATTGCACGAGATGTAGGCGATGCGCTCGGGCGCCAGCTGCACCGCGGCGCGCAAAAACTCCTCGGTGGAGCCGGCGCGCGGCGGATCCATGAGCAGCACGAGTGGTCGGCCCTCCTCGTCGGTGCCCGCACGCCCTGCCGCCGCGGCCTGCGCCGCCATGTCGCGCATGAACGCACCGGCGTCGGCCACCGCGAAGCGCGCGTTGTCCACGCCGTTGTGGCGCGCGTTCTGCCGCGCGTCGCGGATGGAGGATTCCACGCAGTCCACGCCCGTGACCTGCGCCGCGCCCATGGATGCCGCCACCAGGCCGATGGTGCCCGTGCCGCAGTACGCGTCGATGGCGTGCTCGGCGCCGGTGAAGCCCGCCAGTTCGATGGCCTGACGGTACAGCACCTCGGTCTGCACGCTGTTCACCTGATAGAACGACTGCGACGAGATGCGGAAGCTCAGCCCGCACAGCTTGTCCAGGATGAAGCCGGGGCCGTAGAGCACCTGCTCACGCTGGCCGAGCACCACGTTGGTCTGACGCTCGTTGATGTTCTGCACCACCGTGGTGATGAACGGGCAGCGGCGCACCAGCTCGCGGCAGAAGCTCTTCGCGCCGGGGAACTGCTGGCCGTTGGTGACCAGCGTGACCAGCACCTCGCCGGTGGTGTGGCCCACGCGCACCACGGCGTGGCGCATGAAGCCGGTGCCGCGGTCCTCGTCGTAGGGCGGGATGCCGAACTTCAACATAAGGCTGCGCACCGCACGGATAACCTGCTTGGCCTGGGCGTTCTCGATCAGGCACTCCCCCGTGTCGATGATGCGGTGTGTGCCGGCGGCGTACATGCCGCACAGGATGTCGCGCTGCGGGGAGGCAGGGCGGCTGGGGCGCTTGCCGCCGCCGCGCTTGCCGGGCGCGGCCTTGCGCGGCGCGCCGGGGGCAAACGGGGACATCACCTTGTTGCGATAGGCGTACGGATCCTGCATGCCCAGGATGGGACGCAGCGCCTCGGGGCCTGCCACCTGGGAAAACAACTGGGCCACGCGCTCGTCTTTCGCCGCAAGCTGCTGGTCGTAGGGCTGGTTGACGTGCTGGCAGGCGCCGCACTGGCGCGCAACCGGGCACTGCGGCAGACCGTTTGCCGCCACGTTGCCCTCCTGCCCGCGCTCCCGCTGACGCCGAGGACCGGCCTGGGGCCGTGCCGCCTGCCGCGGGCGCTTTCCGCCCTGCCCGCCTGCGCGCTTCTGGCCGTTTTCCTTCATGAGCTCCCCTTGTCCGCTTGCATAAAACCGTAACTACCCAGTATACGCACATGCGCGGCCAGCGAGGCTGCGCCGCCGACAACCTCAAGGCAGAATCCACGCCTCCCCGTAACGGGCCGGCAACGGACGCGGCACGGTTCGGCGCACGTTCGCCCGCGCCGCCGCATGCCGCGCCCGGCGCGCATATGATGATGCGGACGGCGGCTCGCCCAACGCATGCGCGCCAGGCTCGTATGCGCGACGGGCCCGGCGCGCATACGTCGGCACCCGGCGCCGAAACCTTTCGATACGTCCCGCGCGGGCATCGCCCGCGCTTGCCCGAAACGAGGTCCCATGCAACGACGATCCCTCGCCGCCGCCATCGGCATCGTCATCGTGACGCTTGCCTGCGTGTGCGGCTTGTACGTCCATTTCATCCAAGAGAAGGTGCACGACGAGAGCGCCGACCACCTGAAGGAGATCTATTCCCAGGTCAACAACACGTTCTCCATGCTGGTATCCGACAACTGGAACCACCTGAGCACATGGAACACCATGCTCGAGGACTCCGCCGCCCACTCGCCCGACGGCTCCGTTTCCGGCGACGATGCCGAGCAGGCGCGCGAGTTCATCGACGGCGAACAGGCAAAATGGGGCTTCACCGACTTCTATTTCATCAACTCGCAGGGCGCCTACGCCACCCCCGACGGCGAGCGCGGCACCCTGAACCTAGGTCAACAGCTCGATCGGCTGAACGGCGGGAGCAGCATCGTGGCGGATACCGTCCCCACCAGCGGCACGGGGCTGACGGTGTTCGCCACGCCTGTGGCGCCCGCCTCGTTCGACGGGTTCGAATACTCGGCCATCGCCATAAGCTACAACAACCATGACATGGAAGCGGCCCTTGACGTGAACGCCTTCGACGGGCAGTCCAGCTGCTTCGTCATCACGCCGGCCGGCAACCTGCTGTTCTCCGCCACCGACCAGTACTCGCAGTCGTCGAACCTGCTCGACTGGCTCGGCCAGATAGCCTCGTTCGGCGCAGACGACGGCATAGATTCCCTTCGATCCGACGTCGATGCAGGTCAGAGCGGCACCACGCAGTTCTCCACCGCCACCGACCAGTACTACCTCACCTACATGCCCGTCGGGTTCCAGGACTGGGTGATGGTAGGCGTGGTCCCGAGCAACGTGGTCAACGCCAGCATGTCGGAGGTGCAGCTGCTCACCATCGCAACCGTGTCGGTGGTGCTGTTCGCGCTTGCCGCGCTGGTGGTGGTCATCCTGGTGCAGCACGGGCGCCGCGTGCTCGACCAGCAGGTCCGGGAGGTGAAGTACCGCGAGCAGCTGTTCAGCGCGCTGTCGGGCAGCACCGACAACATCTTCATCATGTTCAGCCCCAATGGCGGCTCGGTCGATTACGTAAGCCCGAACACGATGCGCATCCTGGGCATCCCCGCCGCCGACATCGCCAAGGACGTGCGCAACATCGACCGCTCGCTGGAGCCGGGATCGGTAAGCCTGCTCGAGACCAACATGCATTCGCTTCCCAGCAACGACCACCGCGATGGCAACAGCACGCGACGCCATCAAGAGACCGGCGAGCTGCGCTGGTACCACGAGACGCTGTTCCGCGCGAAGGTGGGCGACACGGAGAAGCTGGTGTACGTGCTGTTCGACCGCACGAAGGAGACCGAGAGCCGCGAACGCCTGCAGCAGGCGCTGGCCATTGCCAAGCAATCGAACCAATCGAAGAGCACGTTCTTGGCGAAGATGTCCCATGACATCCGCACCCCCATCAACGCCATCATGGGCATGACGCAGATTGCGCGCGACAACGCCGGCGACTGGGACAAGACCGACGAATGCCTGGCCACCATCCAGACCTCGTCGCAACACCTGCTCAGCCTGATCAACGACGTGCTCGACATGTCCAAAATCGAAAGCGGCGCCATCGAGCTGCAGGAGGAATGCTGCGACCTTGATACGCTGCTGCGCGACGTGGACGCCATCATGCGGCCGCAAACCGCCGCGAGGGGGCAGCTGCTCACGCTCGATGCGGTGAACGTGCAGCACCGCAGCTTCGCCGCCGACCAGCTGCGCGTGCGCCAGATCCTGCTGAACCTGCTGTCGAACGCGGTGAAATACACGCCCGACGGCGGCATGGTGGCCCTGCACGTGGAGGAGCACGAGCAGACCAGCCCGCATTTCGTGCGCCTGAGCTTCATCGTGCGCGACAACGGCATGGGCATGCCGCCCGAGTTCATCGATCACGTCTTCGCCCCGTTCGAGCGTGCCGAAGGTAGGCAGATGCAGGGCATCCAAGGCACCGGCCTGGGCATGACCATCACGAAGGCCCTGGTAGATGCCATGGGCGGCACCATCGATGTGGAAAGCAGGGAAGGCCACGGCACCACGTTCACCGTGAAGCTGAAGTTCAAGCTGGGCGAAGGCGAAGGCGCGAAGCCGTGCCCGTGCAAGGCCGCCGAGAGCGACCCCGGCAAGGAAAAGCGAACGGGCAAGAACGCCGAGCGCGGACGCGCGAGGGGCGACGCGGATGAGAAGCGCCCCTCCTACACCGAGGTGTTCAAGGGCCGGCGCTACCTGGTTGCCGAGGACAACCAGATCAACCGCATCATCCTGGCCGAGATGCTCACCGAGCGCGGGGCGACCCTCAAGCAGGCGCAAAACGGCAAGGAGGCCGTGGAGCTGTTCGCTGAAAGCGAGCCGCAGCGCTTCGACGCCGTGCTCATGGACGCCATGATGCCCGTGATGGACGGCTACGAAGCCACGCGCGCCATCCGCAAGCTGCCGCGCCCCGACGCGCAGACCACGCCCATCGTGGCGCTGACCGCCAACGCCTACGCCGACGACGTGAAGAAGGCGCTGGACTCGGGCATGAACGCCCACGTGGGCAAGCCGTTCAAGATCGCCGACCTGGCGAAGGCCCTCGACGAGCTGCAGCGCGACGACGATCGATAGCGGCGGGGCGGCGGCGCCCCACGGCGGAGCCGCAACGCCACGTGGCATTGCCCGGCGGCGCCCCGCACGCCCCTGGGCAATGCCACGGCGGCGCCCCGCACGCGCCGCGCATAACGCGAGGCTATAATCGGAAGCGAACCACCTTGGCCTATGCCCCACCGCATCGAAAGGAGACGCCATGCAATTCATCATCCGTTGGCTGGCCACCGCCGTCGCCGTAGGAGCCGCCGTATGGCTGGTTCCCGGCATCGCCGTGCTGGGCACCACCGAAAGCTGGATCGCCGTGGCTATCACCGGCCTGGCGCTGTCGCTCATCGACATGAGCATCAAGCCGCTGTTGCAACTGCTCAGCCTACCCATCACGTGCCTGACGTTCGGCATCTTCTACCTGGTGGTGAACACCGCCATGCTGTACCTGGCCGCCTGGCTGAGCAACGGCATGTTCAACGTGGGGTTCTACATCTCCAGCTTCGGCAGCGCGTTTTTCGCGTCCATCGTCATCAGCATCGTGTCCGCCATCATGAACGCCATCGTCGCGGACAACTAGGCGAACGCGTCCGGGCGCGTCACGATGCGCCCGGACGCGGCCCCGGCAACTACCCTGCTGCCCCGATCGTCGCCCAAGCAAGCGAAACCCGCTGTTGCCCGAGCAAGCCCTAAAACCCACCGAGCTGCGCTCTCCCACATCAAGTTCTAAAACCCACCACGCTGCGCTCTCCCGTAGCAAGCCGCACGCGCCGAAACGCTGCGCGCACGGTTCGCCGAGCTCAAACGAACAGCCGACAGAGCGTTCCTGCAAAAATAATCAATATAAAATCTTGTTAAGACTTCCATTTCCTCGTTTCGCGACGTATTATGTTACTAGTTTAGTAGCATATGAACATAGGAGGGGGTTCTCATGGATATGCTATCCGACGTCGCGCTGCTCTCGCGAATCCAATTCGCGCTGACCGTGGCGTACCATTTCATCTTCGTCCCGTTATCCATCGGCCTGGGCCTGATCTTGGCCATCTTCGCCACCAAGTACCATCGAAGCCGCAGCGAGGCCGACGGCAACGCCATGCGCTTCTGGGTGCGCATCTTCACCGCCACCTTCGCCATCGGCGTGGCCACGGGCATCACCATGGAGTTCTCGTTCGGCACGAATTGGGCCGACTACTCGCGTTTCGTGGGCGACATCTTCGGCGCGCCGCTTGCCGCCGAGGCCCTGTTCGCGTTCTTCCTGGAATCGGTGTTCCTGGGCGTGCTGCTGTTCGGGCGCAACAAGGTGTCCAGCCTGTTCTACACCGTGTCCGCGTGGCTGGTGTGGGCCGGTTCGTGCCTGAGCGCGCTGTGGATCCTCATCGCGAACTCGTGGATGCAGACGCCCGCCGGCGCCGAGCTGGCCGCCGACGGCTCGAAAGCCGTCATCACCGACTTCCTGGCTGCGGCGTTCAACCCGTCCACGCTGCCGCGCTACACCCACGTGGTGGTGGCGCTGCTGATCCTGGGCGCGTTCGCCTCCCTGGCCGTGGGCGCATGGTACCTGCTGCGCGGCAAGCACGCCGACTTCGCCATCAAGACCATCCGCGTGGGCGCCGTCGTGGGCATCGTGGCCTCGTGCGCCCTAATCGTCACCGCACACTCCTCCGCCGTCGAGGTGTCGCAGGAACAGCCCACCAAGCTTGCCATGATGGAGGGCATGTACGACGACGAGGTGCCCCCGCTGTACGCATTTGGCTGGGTCGACGAGGAGAACCAGCAAGTCGTCACCCCGTTCTCCATCCCCGGCGGCACCAGCTTCCTGGCAACGGGCACGTGGGACGCCCAGTACCAGGGCCTGAACTCGTTGGCGCAAACCGAGAAGTACGGCGACATGGACGTTGCCGACCTGCCCGTGAACCTGGTGTTCCAGTCCTACCACCTTATGGTTGCCATGTACGGCCTGATCATGATCACGGCGATCCTGGCCGTGGTGTTCAGCCTGCGCGGCGGCCGCATCCGCTCCATGCGCTGGCTGCAGAAGCTGCTGCTGGTAAGCCCGCTGTTCCCGTTCATCGCCATCCAGGTCGGCTGGATCACCGCCGAAGTCGGCCGCCAACCCTGGGTCGTCTACCCTTCCACGTCCGGCCCCGACGGCGTGAGCCTGCTGACGAACAACGCCATCTCGCAGTCGGTTTCCGCCCCTGAGCTGCTGCTGACCCTGGCCCTGTTCGCAGCCGTGTACGTGTTCCTGTTCGTCGGATGGGCACGCGTGATCTCGGGCTTCATCAAGCGCGGGCCCGTCGACGATGCCGCCGCCTCCGCGGCCGGCTCCGCCGACGAAGCAGCCGCCGCCGTCAAGGAAGGGGAATAACCATGAGCGCGCTTGCAGTCCTTTGGTTCTTTCTGATCTTCGTGCTGATCGCCGGGTACTTCGTGCTCGACGGGTTCGACCTGGGCGTGGGCGTCCTGTACCGCGCGCTGGCGAAAGACGAGCGCGAACGGGCGCTCGTGCGCCGCAGCATCGGCCCGGTATGGGACGGCAACGAGGTGTGGCTGCTCACCGCCGGCGGCGCGCTGTTCGCGGCGTTCCCCGCGGCGTATGCCACCACGTTCTCGGGCTTCTACCTGGCAGTCATGCTGGTGCTGTTCGGCCTGATCGTCCGCGCGGTGTCGCTTGAGTTCCGCGCTCACGACCCGAAATGGGCGCGCGCATGGGACGTCTGCTTCACCGTCGGGTCGCTCCTGCCGGCGCTGCTGCTGGGCGTGGCGCTGGGCAACGTGATCGCCGGCATCCCCATGGCAGCCAACGGCGATTACGCGGGCGTGCCGCTGCTGGGCCTGCTGTCGCCGTTCACCCTGGTCGCCGGCCTGCTCGGCCTGGCCATGTGCCTTTCGGCGGGCGCTGCGTGGGTAGCGCTGAAAGTGCCTGCCGGCTCCGCCGTGCATAAGCGCGCCGCGAAGCTGCGCGTGCCCTGCCAGGTCGCAGCCCTGGTGCTGTTCGCCGTTGCCACGGTCCTGGCGTTCGCGGTGGTGAAACCCGTGTTCGCGCCGGGCATGCTTGCAGCCGGCGTGGTCATCGCCCTAGTGTTCCTTGCGTGCGTCGTCGCGTCGATCGTGCTCGGCCATAAGGGCAACGACCTGGTGGCGTTCCTTCTGCAGTCGGCGGCGGCCGCGTGCCTGGTGGCGCTTGCCGCGGTCACGCTGTTCCCCAACCTGGTGGTGGCAGCTCCCGGCAGCGTGGGCGCATCCATCACGCTGATGAGCGCGGCTTCCTCCGACACGTCGCTGGCGTGGATGACCGGCATCGCCTGCGTGGGCGTACCGCTGGTGCTGGCCTACCACGTGATCGCGTACCGCGTCTTCCGCGGGCGTCTGGACGACAAGGATGTGAACTACTAGATGGACGCGCGGGGTTACATGAAATGGCTGAGCATCCTGTGCCTGGTCATGGCGCTGTTTGGCACGGCGGTCATGCTGGTAGGCTACAAGGTGCCCACCATAGGCCTAGTGGCAACGGTGGCAACGCTCGTCATAGCCGCGGCCGCGCTGGGATGGAAGGCCCGGGAGCGCTAACGCCGAAACCCGACAACCGATCCGCCAACTTCTCAAAGGGGGCGATGGGAACCGATTCCCATCGCCCCCTTTCGCATGCCCGGGTTTTGTGAGGTTCCGCTGCACGGCTTATGCCGGTCGCGTGGATTCCCCGGCAACTTTTTGAAATGTCGGGCAAGCGTCCTAGTATGAAATCCGAGACAAACGGTATCCATTCCCAAAATCAGGCAAGGGGTTGTTCCACACATCATGAAATCGAATAACGACGCCGCAAGCGTCAAGTGTTGTGCGCGCAAAATCTGGGCGCACTTCAAGGAATTCGTCGCTTCAGTCAAAGGCGATCTGAAGGAAACGCACGACGAGATGTTCCAGGGAGCCGACACCCCCAAACAGCGCCTGCAGCGCTCCGTCAAGCACGGTTTGTTGCTACTGGCCCAGTTATGCCTGATCATGGGCGTATACGCAGCCGGTTGCGCACTGGCATCCGTGCTGCCCATCACGCTTCCCGGCAACATCTTGGGCATGGTGCTGCTGCTGGTGCTGCTGGGCACGCACATCCTGAAGACGAAGTACATCAGCGAGGCGTGCGACTACCTCATCGACAACATGTCCGTGTTCTTCATTCCCGCCGGCGTGGCCATCATGGGCTGCTTCTCCATACTGGAAGCGGCGGCGGCGAAGTTCGCGTTCGTCTGCATCGCCACTACCGTCATCGTGTTCTTGGCCACGTCCTATACGGTGTTGTTCGTGTCCTGGATCATGGCGAAGCTGGGCAAGGACACCGCGCTAGCCCCCGCTGTTGAGGCGGAAAACGCGGCGAAGGCGAATATCAAAAACGCCGATTCCGGCAACACGCATGGCGAGGGTGCCGGCAAGCATCATCCGCATACGCCGGGAACCGGCATCATCTCCCCCATCGCCGGCAAGGAGGCTTAACCTATGCTGAACCTCATCGCAACCCTGGCTGTAGGCACCGTCATCTCCTTCATCGTGTTCAAGCTGGCCGTGGCGCTGTACAAGAAGGTGCGCTCCCCGCTGCTCAACCCGCTGCTGGTGACGGTGGCGGTTATCATCGTGCTCCTGTGCGTCTTCCACATCCCGCTGGATTCCTACGAGTCTAGCGTGCAGCTCGTCTCGTTTCTGCTGGGACCGGCGACGGTCGCCCTGGCGTATTCGGTCTACCGCCAACGCCAGATCCTCAAGCAGCACTTCATCCCCATCTTCTGCGGCTGCCTGGTAGGCTCGGCCGTGTCGATGATCAGCGCATACACGCTCTGCGAGCTGCTCGGCCTGGGCGACGAGATGGCTACGTCGTTCATCCCCAAATCCGTGACCACCCCCATCGCCATCGCCGTGTCGGAGCAGCTGGGAGGCATCACATCCATCACCGTGGCGGCCGTCATCATCACCGGCATCCTCGGCGCCATCTTCGCGCCGCTCATGTCGAAAATCTTCCGCGTGAACAACCGCATCGCCAAGGGCGTGGCCATCGGCACCTGCAGCCACGCGGTGGGCACCACGAAGGCCCTTGAGATGGGTGAGCTGGAAGGCGCCATGTCCGGCGTGAGCATCGCCGTATCGGGCCTGCTCACCACCGCCATCGTGATCATCGCCGGCTGCTTTATGTAGGCGTTCGGCGCTTGCATCGTCGTGACCGCACAACAACACCTCACGGCACAGCCTCTCCGCCTAACCGGCGCCCGTGGCGATTGCCGAGACCCTGGCGCGCAAGCAGCAGGCCGAGGTCATAGCTCCAGCCCCTTCCTCAGCCCCCCAAAAACCCGCAGAAAACCACGAAGGGCCCTGCGACTTCCCGAATCTGCTTCCAACCACAGCGCCGGCATTCCGGCCACGCCATGCGGTTTGGGAAGCGAACGGAAGCCGCAGGGCCCTTCCCCATTCGCAAACGTCCGCCTGCCGACATTCGGCAGGCGGACGTTTTTCCTTACAGCGCCAAGCGGTAGATCTCGGCGGCATCCTCCATGGTCAGCTTCTTGAAGCTGCCGAACGGCTCGCCCTTGTTCTCACGCAGGGTGGGGATCATCTCGGCGATGGCGTCCTCGATGTTGTCCTCGTCCAGGCCGAGCTCGCCCAAGCTGATGGGCATGCCCAGGCTGGCGAAGAACATGCGCGTCTCGTCGATGGCAGATAGCGCGTCGGATTCGATGTCGCCCGTGGGCGCCAAGCCGAACACCTCGTAGCCGTACTGCGCGAAGCGCGCCGGATTGGCGTCGTAGACGTACTCCATCCATGCCGGGAACAGGCAGGCCAGGCCAGCGCCGTGCGTGACGGTGGTGTCGTAGGCGGACAGCTCGTGCTCAAGGCCGTGCGTCGCCCAGTCCTCGTGACGGCCCATGCCCAAAAGCCCCTGATGGCACAGCATGCCCGCCCACATGATGTTCGCGCGGGCATCGTAGTTCTCGGGCTCGGCAAGCACGCGCGGGGCCTCGGCGCGGATGGTGCGCATGACGGACAGGTTCATACCGTCGGTGACGGGCACGGCGCCCACGTCGTCGAAGAAGCGCTCGAGCAGGTGGCAGAACATGTCGGTGATGCCGGCGGCCGTCTGGAACGGCGGCAGCGTGAACGTGAGCTCGGGGTTCATGAACGCCAGCTTCGGGCGCTGGTAGTTGCTCGCGTAGCCGGTCTTCATGCCCAGCTCGTCGTTGCTGATGACGGTGTTCTTCGACGCTTCGCTGCCGGCTGCCGGGATGGTGAGCACCACGGCAATGGGCAGCACCTCGGTGTTCGGGTATTTCTTGGTGATGAGCTCCCACACGTCGTAATCGATGCAGGCGCCGTTGGCGATGGCCTTCGCGGAGTCGACCACAGAGCCGCCGCCCACGGCCAGCACCCAGTCCACGCCGTTTTCCTTGCACAGCGCGACGCCCTCGCGCACCAGGCCGATCTCAGGGTTGGGACGCACGCCGCCCAGCTTCACGTACTCGATGCCGGCCTGCTCGAGCGATGCGCACACGCGGTCGATGAGGCCCGACTTGATGGCGCTCTGCCCGCCATAGTGCAGCAGCACCTTACGCGCGCCGCGCTCAGCCAACATGGGGCCGACCTTGCTTTCGGCGTTGTGGCCGAACACGAAATGCGTAGGGGAAACGAACTCGAAGTCTTCCATGGGAACCGCCTTCCTCGGTTTCGGGATGCCGCGCCGCCCACCTTCGCCCGCAAGCAGCACGATGCGCTCAGTATAACGCGCAAACCCGGCGCCTGGCGCTATCGGGCAAAGATTGCCCCCGCGCAAGCGATAAAGGATTGTTGTGCGATGTCGCATAACCGCCCCAGCACCATAGATAGTTGCGCGATGCCCGGTACGAAAAAGCGGTTTTGCAACGCCGCAAATCGCCCAGCACCATGGCATACGAGCGCGAGTCACGCAACTGCCTTCCAGAACGACCAACCGAAAGGAAGATGAGATGTTCCGAGCGCGGCCGCGCTATCATCCCCTCCTTTTGGTACGGGGATGCGGACGTTTCTCTATACCGGCTATGCAGCCAGCCGCCGGTACGGCTACTCCTTGAGCAGAGACACGTCCAGGTAGCGGCGGGAGCGAACGCTTTCGGTAGGAGCGAACGCCGGCGCAAGGCGAAGCGATTTCTTGCAGGTGCACAAGGAAAAAATAAAGCCGGGTAGGAAGGACCCGGCTTTCGAAAGGAATCCCGACAGGCAATGTGCGGGGTCTTGGCAACCCGCGTTCCGCTTGGCGACGGAACCTGCAAACCCGAGACAGTCGATTTGGCGAAGATAGTCGTTTGAGTTTTGCAATGTTATCCGCTGTCGGACAATGAATATTCTTGCATGCCATATTGATTCATGCAACCTTTCGAATCGCCTGTTTACCTGGTCGAAACAGTCATTTTTCGCTATTTGACCTGGTGTTATAGCCACGGATACAGGCAATTGTGAGTTTTTATAGAAATGCATAATGCTTCATGATTTATGCATAAACCACTCAAAAGGACACTCAATCGATAGCCGCTGTGAATGATGCAGCACGCTCAATCGATAGGCGCCGTGAACGACGCAGCGCGCCCAGTCGATTGGCACCGCGAAACCGCGAGGCAGCATCCGGCAGGGCGCAGGATATGCAACAGCATCGGGATTTGCCCGCTGTCTATCACCGGAACGCGAGCACAGCGACCCCAAAACCGCAAATCGTGTCCGACAAGGCGCGGTGCGTGCAGCACCCCACACACTCTCAACTGTTTCAACCCGAACGCAAAAGACGCCCCGATTCGCATCGGAGCGTCTTTTCAGCGTGGTTTTGCATCCGGAATCGCCAGAGCGGAACACCTTGTCGGCATGCATTCGGAATCGCCGGGTTCGAACACCTTGTCGGCGTGCTTTCGCGTGTGCCGGATTCGAACGCAATGCCAGCATGCATTCGGAATCACCAGAGCGGAACGCCATGTCGGTATGCATTCGCATTTGCCGGAGCCGGACGGAACGCCCGCAAGCCAGGCAAGACCGCCTTCGCCGTGAAGCTACGCGTTGGCCAGCGGGCTGGGAACGGTGTACACGCGAGCGGCATTTTCACGGTCAAGGTCGTAGAGCGCCTTGGCATCGCTGCCGAACAGCCTCATGCGCGACACCTGCTTCTCGGCGT
>OLVT01001533.1_pt1 | contig 18914 bp, 10 predicted proteins | sample 1673241 | NCBI WGS metagenome assembly OLVT01 (sample SAMEA3178936, study PRJEB25190) | human gut metagenome | biome: human gut; feature: human-associated habitat; material: faeces | place: Austria | collected 2013 | reverse complement strand
GGTTTGAAGACAGCCGCGTTACCGGGCCGGATTCCCTGCGCGTTTCCCGCCTTCCCGCCGCCGACAAGGGCGGCAAGTGGGAGGTTTGCGGCATTTGCGACGGCATTGAACCGGCCGTGTTTAACAGATTGAAGGTCCTGCTGGATGCCGGAAGGCGTGAAGAGGCCTGGGAGGGATGTCTCCAGTACGTCCTGGATAATACCGCCGCCGTACGTTCCTGGCTGGGTTCTGACGCTTTTCCGGCCACGGAGTTTATGTTGCGGGACCATTTTTTCAATTCCGGGAGCAGGAATGCCGGGAAGGTTTTGCAGCGCGCGCTGAACATCCACGGCGCCGGGCTTGTGGTGGACGGGATTGTCGGCCCCAGGACCCGGCAGGAGTTGCAGGACCAGCTGGCCGCCACGGGTGAAGCGGTGTTCCTTATCGCTCTGCAGGAGAAGCGTCAGGCATTTTACCGCTCGTGCAGGCAGTTTCCGACCTTCGGGAAGGGTTGGCTGAACCGCTGCGACGATGCGTTCAGCGTGGCGCAGGAGCTTGTTTAGTTGTTTACCATTAGTTGTTATGAGTTCAAATCCATTAAAAGCTGTCGGAGGGGCCCTGGCAAATATCGCCACGTTCGGGGGATATGGAGCCAATAAGGCGGCCAAGAAGCAGGCAAGCGCCGCCAACGCTATGGCCGATGCCATGGCGAATGCCCCGGAGCAGAAGGTTATTACTACGGAAACCAAGGATGTTTCCCAAGCGGAGAATGCGGTGAATTCGTCTGCCCGCCGCCGCTTGAAGCTTAGTAATACGACGAACCGGAGTAATCCTCTTTCTTCCCTGGCTGGCCTGAGGAAGACGCTGGGTTGATTTTTACACAGGAGATCCATGGAAAATGTTAAAGATTTATTGAGGACGGCAGACGCCCTGTTCACGGAGATGAATAAGAATTCCGGGGATTGGGATGAATTGCGCCGGCGCATTATGCCGCGGATGGAGGGGAAAGCCCGCCAGCAGGAACAGGCTAATGAGATGACGGCTGCGTCCAGTTTTTCTCCGGTGGCGCATAAGTCCCTTTTGAATTTGGCGTCCGCTCATCTTCTTTTTATTACTCCCATGGATCAGAAGTGGTTTTCCCTGCGGCCGCAGGAGGAAAGGGATGATTACACCGATGAGGACGATTGGTACAGCAGAGCGACGGAGGCCGTCTACCGCGCGCTGGCGGATTCCAATTTTTATGCGGCGGCCCACGAGGTTTACCTGGACCGTTGCCTGACAGGGACAGGCTGCATGTTTGCAGATGTTTCCCGTGACGGGTCCCTGGTGTTTAAACACGTCCCTACCGGGACTTATGCGATTGCCGAGGGAGCCCACGGGGAGGTGAATACGCTGGTGCGGACGTTGAAGTTTACTGCCCAGCAGGCCGTGGAGATGTTTAAGCTGCGCAATCTGCCTGTCAAGATTCAGGAGGCGTATAAGGATGCGGAGAGGCGGTACACCGAGATGTTCGAGTTTGTTCACCTTGTACTGCCCAACAGCCGGGCGCAGTTCGGTTCCGACATGGTAAGTCCTGGCCGCCGCAAGTGGTTGGACGTGTATATTGCCAGGGAGGCGGAGAAGATTGTTTTCCATGGCGGCTTTTACGAGTTTCCTTTTTTGGTGACGCGCTTTTTGAAGGGTGGCGTTTCTTCTTACGGCGAGGCTCCGGGCAAGGCTGTGCTGCCGGAGATTAAGGCTACCCTGCTGATGGATCGGGTGATGGATGTGGCCGGCAGCCGGGCGGCAATTCCCAGCGTTATTGTGTCGGCTAAGATGGCAAAGGAGGTTGATTTGCGGGCCGGAGGCAAGACGGTTGTTCCGGATGAGCTTATTGGTTCACAGTTTCCGAGGGAATGGGCGAACGTGGGGGATGTGAGGTTTATGCTGGAGCGGCAAGATAAGAAGGAGAAGTTGATCAGGGAGGCGTTTTTCAATGATATTCTCCAGGTGGTTTCAAGCGTGGACCGCGAGATGACGGCTACGGAGGTGAATGCCCGCGAGTCGGAACGCATTATTTGCTTTTTTTCTTCTTTCATTCAGTTTTCGCAGGATTTCCAGACGATGATGAATCGCATTGTCTGCCTGATGTTCCGCAATATGCAGGGGGCCGTGCTTCCGGGCGACGCGCCTGATGAGTTTTTTGTCCGTTCCGCCGATGGGGAGAAGTTTGAGTTGCGGACTCCCCGCACCCGCTATCTGGGCAAGATTGCCCAGGCATTTGACCGTTTGCAGAGGTACGGCCTTGAGGGGGTGCTGAATGGGTTGGCGAAGTATATCCAGGTTTCGGGCGATACCCGCATTGCCAAGCGCATGAAGGCATGGGAGGTGTTGCGGTTTATGTGGGACAGTTCCGGCGCCCCGTCCAAGTGCATTGTGTCCGCGTCCGAGAATAGCAAGATGGTTGAGGAGGAGAGGGCGCAGGAGGATCAGATGCGTCAGGCCGCCCTTGCGGAACAATTGGCCAAGGCCGGCAGGGATAGTGCCGCGGCGTCCGCACAGTTTAATACGGAATGATGATGAATATGTTTGAAGATAAGCCGACACCGGAACAGGTTGAGTTTCTCAAGAGGCTCAACCGGAGACGAGCCGCGCTGAAGGAGGCTTTTACTCCGGAGGTGCTGGATATTTTAGAGAAGGAGTTCCAGACGAATTTGCCCTGCTTTCAAGGGAAGGCTGGTTCCTACGATCCCCTTGACGCAATGCGCCGAGATGCCCAGCGGGAGGTTCTCCTGTGGGTAAGATACGAGATTGAACAATATAACCCTGATTTACATGACCTATAGTAGACTATTCCATAACAGGTTCTTATACGAAGAGGCCATTCCGGAAGGGGGTTCTGGAGGCAATGGCGCTCCGTCTCCCACGAATGACGCCCCTCCTGCGAATCCCGCGGGAGATCCGCCTCCCGCGGATCCTCCTGTCCCGTCCAATCCCTACGATTTTTCAGGGAGTACGGAAGAGCCCGATCCGGTTCCCGGCAGTCCTCCCCCGCTTTCTCCGCAGGAGGAGACCGAGTATGAGATTGATTTTGGGGAGGGGTTTGTGGAGAATGATGCCCTGCGGGATATGTTGAAGGGACATGCCAGGGCGGCAGGGCTGCCGGCCGATGCCGCCGGGAAGTTTCTTTCCGAGGTGGCTGCCAGCATCCGCGCGGACGAGGAGGCGGCTTTTAAGGAGGCTGACGAAGCGTTGAAGGACGAATGGGGAGCGGAGTATGAGACGAATGTTTCTGCCTCCAAGGCTTTTGCCCGGAAGCTTTCCGTGGAGTCCGGCGTTCCTATGGAGAAGATGGCTGTGTTTGCGAGTCCGGACGGGTTCCGCGTTCTGCACGCCATTTCCCGGATGATAGGCGAGGGAGGCTTGAAGGGCGGCGGTCAGATTCCGGCGAAGACGGACCCTGCCGACGAGGCTCAAGCTGTTTTGTCCGACCCCAATCACCGTTATTATAAGGCAATCGCCGATCCTTCACATCCACAGTGGCGGGAGGCTACCGATTATTATAATAAGCTGGTGGGGATTTCCGGTTAGTTTTTTTTGCGTTGACTATTGGTTCGGAGGGGTGTCCTGCTGTGCGGGGCGCCCTTTCTTTTTTTCATTTGTTCAAGTTACGGTTGTATTCATCAGGCCTGGGGATGTGGCATGATGCCTCAAATGGATAAGGTGACCGTTTTTAACCAGGCTTTGGCCCAGTTGGGGGACCGGGAGTATGTGAAGGGTTCCCCAGCCGGTCGCGCCGTTGATTTGTGGTGGCCTACCGTGTTGCAGGAAGCGCTGTTGTTCGGGGCATGGACCTGGGCAACCAAACGGGTTGAGATGGAGCGCTCTGTCATGAGGCATCCGATTCCGGATGATTGCCTGCGCGTGCTGTATGTGGGGGCGGATTTGTTCCGCATTGAGGGGCGTGATTTGGTGGTTGAGCGTTACGGGAAACGCGCCGCCGGGACCGATAAGCTGGTGGTGGATTATCTTTCCGACGAGGTGGCCCGCTCCGAAGTGCTGCCGGATCATAGTCCGTTTTTCATCAAGGGCGTTGTGTTTCTTCTGGCTGGCAGGTGCGCTTTGAAGCTGGCTTCTTCTCCCCAGCTTGCAGCCGCTTTGGAGGCACAGGGTGAGGCGTTTTTAAGCAAGGCCCTTTATTGGGACACCTGCCAGCATGCTTCCAATGACCAGGATCCGTTAACAGAGATTTTAAACAGTTCCATTTTCTGATGTTATGAGTTCCGATTTCGGGGTTTCCCAGCAGTATAAGTATCAGGGGCAGGCGGCTTTGAGCAACGGGCGCGCCACACAGGCGGCTTATGAGAAGAAGGCCCGCGCCCTGGAGGCAGAGGCGGTTTCCGATTCCCACCTGGCCGCCCGCAATATGAAGCGGATGCGCCAGAATCAGAATGCCGCCATGGGGTCTGCACGGGCACAGCGCGGCGGATCCGGTTTTACTTCCGAGGGTTCCGGTAGCCAGGCGGAGGCGGCGGTGGCGGATGTGTGGGAGAGCGCCATTGGGGATGCGGCCCTTTCCAACGCGGTTTCCGATGCCAATAAGCGGTTTGCCGCGGAGTCCGCCCGATACCAGGGTGATCTGGCCATGATGGCGGCACACAGCGAGGCGGACCAGTATAAGATGCTTTCACAGAATGCCCTTGGTTCTGCCATGATCCAGACGGCCCTGACGGTGGCGGGGGGAGTCATGGGGGCGGCAGGAATGTCCGGTGGAGGATTGCTGGGGGGTGTTACCGAGAGCGGGCAGACGTGGGGTTCCGCCGCCGGGGGATCCCAGGGGGCTTTTTCCGGGATGATGAATGCTTATTCCCTTTCCGGTTCCCTGGGGGGGATGGTGCCGGGGAGCATGCAGTCTTCCAACAGGTTGAGGGATTCCCTGCTGGCTAATTTCATGGGTTTTGGAAAGAGATGAGCGTTTCTCCCATGCAGCAGGCTTTTTTACTGATGGAAGCCCAGCGCCCCGGCTGGTTCCGGGAGACCGTTTCCCTGGCGGATGCGGGAGGCGGGGTCGTGTGGTGCTGCCCTTCGTTGTTTTTTGCGGGGGTGCCAGATCCGGAGTCCCCCAGGACGTTGATTATTCTTTTTGCCCACGGCCGCATGGAGGCCGTCAGGGAGCTGGCTTGTCTGGTGCAGGGGCGTTTTGACCGGGCAAGGTGGCAGCGCTGCATCCGCGGACGCGAGGACTGGAAGGAGATTTCCATCCCAAGGTTTTTAAGTTTTAACCGTTTCAAGATGAACGAAGATGAGTGATTTACAGCAACCCTTGTACGGAGGAACCCGGATGAATGCGGCTTCCTCCACCCCTTCCCCGGTCCAGATGCCGGATGTTTCTTCCAAGCCCGTTCAGAAGGCGCTGCAGAATGCCCAGGAGTTTGTGTCTGATGTTGCCCACCAGTACCAGCGCATGAAGGATTTCGGCGAGCAGACGCGGCTGGAAGGCCAGATGAATGATTTGGCCAGCGAGTTTGAGCAGGAGATGACCCGGAGATTGGGGGTTGCCCGCGGTGATAAGCTGTCTTTTTACGATCGTGACGGGAGGCTGAAAGAGAGCGCCCTGAATACGTTTGTGCGGAATTACGAAGGGAAGTTCCGCGGGTTGAAGGGGAGTTTTGTTTCCCAGGAGGAGGCTTCCAGGTTCGGAGCCAGACAGCAGGATGTGATGCGCCGACTCCAGGGGCGGGCTTCCGAGTTGATGCTTAAGGGGCAGATTCAGGAGTCCAGGCAGGCTTTTGAGGAAGGGTTGAAGGGGGATTTGCTGCGGAGGGATTTCCAGGGAGCCACCCGTAGGCGCATTCAGGCTTACGAGGCCGGCATTATTTCTGAGAATGGAATGAACAACGGTATTCTGGAAGATACACGGAACGGCCTTTTGGACGAATACGAGCAGGATATGCTGATTAACCCCAGTGTTGCTTTTACGAAGCTTGGGGACGGCTATTTTGATGCTCTGGGCGCAGGAGATGTTTTAAAGCTGAAGGAGAAGACCAGAAGGTTTTTACGTTCCGCGAACCGCTCCGAAGGTGAAGATGGAGCGCCCGGTTACAGAAAGGGTTCTCTTTGGCCGAAAGCTTCCCTCCGTTACGGAGCCACGGAGCAGGAATACGACTGGGTGGAGCATTATAACCGGACCGGCAGTTACGGGAAATACGCCCCTTCCATTAAGTTTGCCTTTCGGGAGGATTTACGGAATCTGCCTCCCGCCAATTCCGGCGAAGAAAGAACGAGGTACGTCAATGACATGTTGAAGAAGTGGGGGCAGTATGGACAGGTTCTTGGAGATGAAAGGAAGCTGCGCCTGTTTGTAGAAGACCGGATTGACGCCATGGGGAGACCCAATACGAACCGGAATAATATAGAGGCCGTTTTGAAGGCCATGCCGGATCATGTGTATATTCCTTATTTTTCTTACCAGGTAGCTAATGCTTACAAGAGTGGCGACCAGGAGCAGATTAAGAAGGCAGAGAGTACGCGGGATGAGGTGGAGGCAGATATTTTGTATAAGACGGAACTTTCCATGACGGAGTGGAGACAGGCTCATCCCAATGCCACACTTGCCCAAGATCTTGCGCAGATCCATCAATTTACCGCTTTTCATGCCGGGAACAGGTTTGCCTATCGGCCTATTATTGAAGAAGATAAGAAAAGATCTGACGAGAGCCGCATGAAGAAGGCGCTGGAGTCCATGCCTTTGTATTCTTTTGAGCAACAGGAAGAGTTGAACGTGTCTCCAGAAGAGAGGGAGGCCCAGCAAAAGAAGGCGGCACAATATATTAAGGGCCAAAGACCTTATTTGCCTTCCCCTCTTGAGAACCACCCTGTTTCTTTTGTCCGGCATGCTACATCCGGAGCGTATGTTTCCAAGCAGGCTTATGAGGCTATCAAGGCTAAGTTTGGGAATAGACCTTTTGCCCGCATTTCTCTGGGACGCAATGGAGCTTTCCTAAGGGTTCCCGTCGTCGGGGTCTATGAGGGAACCCCGCGGGGAGTTGAGGTTTCAGGACCGCTTTATGAACGCATGGCGTTAAGGTTTCCCGGTGAACAGGCCAGCGGGAATGTCAGCATTTACGACGGGAAGGATGAACCGGAAGCGCCGGAAGATGGATACGGACCAGGGTTGCTGCCTCCTTTGCCGGGTGGAGACGATACTTACACGCAGGTGAACGATATTGGCGACTCCGCCCTTCTTCCTCTTTATCAATAGTTTTAAGCACAAGAATATATGTTTGCACAGGATGTTTTTGAGAGGTTGGGGCTGTCCCAAGATATGGATTTATTGAAAGAACTCCAGAAAGAGGCATTGTCAGAGCCAACGGAAGCGGCGCAGAGCCCCTATATGGACGACCCGGCATATGCCGGTTTTGAGACCTTGCGCGGTTTGTTTGGTTCCAACCATGGAGATAATCCCTCCATGTATTGGCTGGCACAGGGAAAAGAGATGCCTGAATTTGCCACCGTGGCGGACGCACAGGCTGCCGTCTGGAAGGATTTCCAGAAAAAAGCCCGTGCTTATCAGGCAGAGCAGGAGCGACAGCAACAGGCACGGGAGGCATTGGCTGCTACGATTGATCCCTTCATTGACCGGTACGTGCGCGGGGACACTGTTGTTCCCTCCCCTGAACAGGTAATGATGATGCAGGAGGCGGGCATTTCCTGGGAGAGTGTCAGACGAGCCCGCAGAGGGATGCAACTTGTCCGGGAATATGATGCGCAGGGCACCCTGTACGACGACAGGATTATCAATAATCTGGCGGAACAGGTGGGAGATGATGAGCTGGCACGGCGCATTGTGCTGAATATGTTTTATAATGACGCCAGGAAGTACGCCAAGGATAAGCACGGTGACGAGTGGACCGGGATTGACTGGATAGATAAGGCAGCCCAGGGGGTAACGGGGATGGTACGAACCGGGGGCGTGAAGGGATGGCGGACAGGTCAGAAGGCCTGGCGGAATTTACAAGTAATGGGAGAGGTGGATGCCGTTACGAATGCAGCTAAGCGTCTGCCGGAGTTGATTGCTTCCGGAATGGATGTGGATGAAGCACGCGCTCAGATTGAAAAGGATGCCACTTTTCTTGAGATACGACGCCGCTGGGCTGCCGATCTGGTTGAAACTATGGAAGCCGGGGAAAAGGAATATCTGGAAGGGGAGGACCGTCATTTGGTTGGCCGCATTGGTTCGCAGCTTGGTTCCATTATCGGAGATACGGCTCCCTGGTTCATTCCTGCCATTGGTCCTGCTATCGGAGCTTCCTCCGCCATGCAATCCCGCAGGGATGAGGGGGTAAACATTGGGTTAACGATGGAGGAAACGGAGAAGAGGGCCATGATGTTCGGCCAGGCAGATGCTCTGGAAGAGATGATTGCTTTTTCCCCCATCGGGCGGTTGACGCCCGGATATAAGTGGTTGAAGAAGGCGCTTGGCGGTGGGAAGGCCGCCGGGAAGCTGGCCCCGTGGCGAGCTCGATGGATGGCGAGTCCGAAGGCCCAGTACGCTATTCAAGGGCTTTCCGGCGCTGCGGAAGAGGCCATTTTTGAGCCTACAGCCGGGTATTTGATGCGTACTGTACAGAGCATGAACCTGACGGACGAACGCGGAAAACAGACTTTCCGTCAGTATTTGGACGATATGGGGCAGATGATGCACGGAGAACAGGGTCTTGCCCTGCTGGCATTTACGTTTGGGATGTCCGGCTTTAATTATCCTCAAATCAAAAAGGCGGCCCAAGAGTTTGGCCTTTCTTTGCAACATTACAAGGAATTGGGAGGCACGGTCCAGGGGTATCTGGAAGCCAGGGAGGAAAAGACCGCCGAAGGTTTTTTGAATAAGGCTCTTTCCCATTTGCATGATTCCTGGATGGAGGATCCGCAGGCTTCCATGGAGCGGGCGAGCGCGGCTGCCGGAGAACGCCTTTCCGGGGAGCGCATTGAGTCTTTGCGGGAGCTGGACGCGTGGCGGGCCGCCGAGGATGCCGGCATGGTGCCCAGGGCGGAGCCGGCGGAACAGGAGGGGATGTTCCGGGTGTATGCTCCGGCGCGCGGCACGGAAGCGCCGCGGAAGGATGCTTCCGTTTCCGGAGAGGGGCAGGAAGAGGGCGCCCCTTCCTACACGCTGATGGACGGCGAGCAGATGACGGCTTATTTGCAGGCGTTTGTGGATGCCGATACGGAACATGCCATTGTCGGGGCACAGCATTTGCTGGCCGGGGATGTGACCGTGGGCCAGGCCCTGGCCCAGGGGCGTTTTGATGCGGCGGAGGTGATTACGCGCACAGTGACGGATGAACAGACAGGGGCCGAACGGGTGGTGATTGCCCCGGAGACGCTGGGGCAGATGAAGGCCCGCGCGGATATGGCAATGGCCGCTATCCGCGCCCTGGAGGCGGAGGGGGTGAGTTATGAGGAGGCCGCCGCCCGCATGGATGCTTCCCTGAGCGAGCATATTTCGCTGGGGACCCTTGTGCAGACATGGGAGGAAGCCCAGGAACGCATCAGGACGGAACAGGCCCGGAATCCGGAGTTTAAGGCTCCTGCCATGGATGCCCCGTTTTCCAACGCTTATGTGACGAAGGTGCGCCGGGGAGATACGTTCCGCCGGGTGTTGAGGTATGCCCGCGGGAGCGCGACGGTGGAGGATTTGATGGAGGAGACGATGGAACAGGCGGTCATTTCCTGGCAGGCGGAGCAGGGTTTGTCCTGGGACGAGTTCTGCGCGATGCTCCAGGAGGCGCAGAGGGTGATGAATGAGTTGTTTCCGGAGGCGCGGGGGGAGGAGATGCAGTTTATTCACCTGGACGCCGGGAAGCCGGTGACGGCTCATGACGCGATTGAGGCGTTTTCCAAGATCGGGCGTTCCCGCTGGCTGGCGGACGCGGTGCGGAGTACGTCCCTGCCCTCCTGGCTGCGGAAGTTGCTGAATCACCTGGTGAGGTTCCTGGGGTATTTTAAGGCGCGCGTGGAGCTGGGCGAGATGGTGCGCCAGGCGGAGGAACAGGGCGTGTTTTCCCTGCCGGTGCGGCAGGCCCTGGCGGTGATGCTGGATGCGGGGAATGCCCTGTACCGGGACCAGCAGGGGGATTTGATGGAGTTGTCCATGGAGCGGGCCAGAGCGCAGGCGGGGCTGGACGCGATGTTTGGCGCGGGCGTGGCGACGGAGGCCCGGACGCTGGAGGATGAGCTGGCGGAGAGCAAGGCGCAGGATGAGGCCGACGCGCAGGCGGCAGCGGATGAGGCTGCCGCAGAAGAGAATTCTCCGGAGGCGCAGGAGGCGCGGCGCGAGCGGGAGCAGGCCCGCGTGGAGGCGCTGGGCGAGCCGGATGGGTCAGGGGTGTTTAACGGGGCGTTTATTGAGGTTCAGGAGGGGGTGCGCCAGGGGTTTATTGAGAAGTCCCGGCTGACGCTTTGCCCGGATGTGCCCCAGTTTAAGCAGGGGGCGGATGAACAGACCGGGGTGGTGAATCCGATTGTGGGGGCGTGGCAGCGCAATGCCGCGCCGATTTCCGTGTGGAGGCGGAAGGATGGCGCCCTGCAGGTGATCAGCGGCCGGCACCGTTTTAACGCCTGCACGGATGAGGATATTAATTGCACGGTGTATGATGAGGCGGCCGGGTTTGATTTGGATTGGGCGCAGACGCATGATGTGGAGAATAATATCCGGGACGGGCAGGCTTCCCTGTTTGAGATTGCCCGTTATGTGAGCCGGAAGCGTTTGACGAAGGAGGAGGCGGTGGAAAGGGGGATTTTCCGCAAGGGGCAGTCCCGCCGCGGAGTGGAACTGGGCCTGTACGGCTGTTCCGATTTGCTGGATGCGCTGGGGAATGAGCTTGTTTCTCCGGATGATGCCTGGCGCGTGGCGATGGCGTTCCGCAATCAGAACGAGGTGCAGCGGGCCGGGCTGCGTGCCCTGATGGAGGGGAAGAGCTGGCAGACCGCTTTGGCCGTGATGCAGGTGGCCGCGAATATGGACCGCATCCGCGGGCTGGCGGAGGCGGCCGGGATGACGTTTGAGACGGATTTGTTCGGCAATTCCCACGCGGAGGAGTATTTTTCAAGGCTGGCCCAGTACGCCGCCTCCCGCGTGAGCGAGCTGACGAGGGAGATTTCTTCCATTAGCGGGGCGAGCAGACGCCCGGAGACGGCCAGGAAGTATGGCGTGGATGTGAGGGATGCCGCCGCGCTGGAGGCGGTGGTGAAGGATTTGAAGGCGCAGAGGGCCCGATGGCAGAATTTCGGCCTGCATGAGGATTTGATTAAGGAGGCCAATGACGCCGTGATGGTGGAGCTGGGGGTGAAGACGCGGGAGGAGGTGGACCGGGAGAACGGCGTTCTTCCTTTGGAGGCGCCGGAACAGGAGGCGGGTTCCGCCGATACGGGGATGTTGCAGCTTTCCCAGGATGTGAGCCGGATGCTGGACGCGGCGCTGACGAGGGGGGCCGCCCCTGCGGAAGATGAGGCTCCCGCAGCGAATTTTTCCCTGGTGTCCATTTCTTCCGGGGATGTGGTGAGTTCCGCCGCCGGGATGCGGGCGAGGTTGAAGCCGTTGCAGGGCAAGGTGTTCGTCAATAAGAATACGGGGATCCAGGCCGTGATTGAGGCGCGCGTTTCCGGCAAGACTGTGGGCAAGGCCGGGGCTTCACAAATGTCCGTGGCGAATTTGAAGGCGCTTGGGTTTTCCGCGGAGGAGGCCCGGAGGGTTCATTATACGGCGGCCACCCGCATTCATGAGTTGTTTGAGAATGCGGAGGATGGATTTTTTGAAGAGGCGTATAAACAAGATGCCTCAAAAGCCGGAGCCTATCATTTTTTCAATACAGTAGATATTGAAGGGATAGGAGCGTTTGATGTTAATGTTACAGCAATCAAATACGTTAAGGAACAGGAAGGTAACGTTCTTTACACGCTGGAATTGACCATAGAAAACCCCGCCACTAGGGGAGCTGCTAGCCGGGAAGGCCGCCTACCTACACCCTTCAAGGACGGGGTTTCTACCCGTAATTTATCTTCTTACCGTTCTTTTGTCGAGAAGGAAAAGGCGGCTGTCAGGAAGAAGGCGGAGTCTGACGGGACGTTCATGAAGGCTCCGAATGGGAAGGATACGAACCTGACGGAAGACCAGTGGCTTTCCGTGCGCACGGAGGCGTTTAAGAGTTGGTTTGGCGATTGGGAGCATGACCCGGAGAACGCTTCCAAGGTAGTGGACGAGAATGGGGAGCCGCTGGTGGTGTATCATGGTTCTCCGCATGTTTTTACCGTGTTTGACGTGGAGCGTTCCGGAGAGAATTTTAACCGGAGCCGGGAGGATGGAGGGTTGTTGTTTTTTTCTTCCCTGCCGGAGACGGCGGAAGATGTGCTTCATGATTTAGAGGGCCGTTTTCCGGGGACCGGGTTGGAGAGTGCGCGGCTGTATGCGTGTTTTATGAGGTTGAGGCGTCCGTTTATGCTGGACCTTGGCGATGCTTCACAGCGCCCGTTTTCCGGGGAGGGTGTGCCGGAGAACGTGAAGGGTTCCCCGATGGCGTGGTATTTGTTTCCTCACGAGTTGAGGAGAGGGTTTGATGAGGGGAATGCTCATGGCGCGGGTTATGACGGTGTTGTTTTGAAGGGCAGGAATGCTTATGACGGGAGTCCGGAGGTGTGGGGGATGGCTACGGATTCCCGGCAGGTGAAGAGCGCTGTCGATAACCGCGGGACGTTTGATTCAGATAGTCCGGATATTACGTTTTCCATTATTGGGGAGAAGGCAGAATCCTTCCAGGAGTACCACAATAACGGCCTTTCCTACACGGATCCGGCGGACGGGAAGCGGAAGGCGATCATTGATTCCCGCGGGGTGCGGTTGAGGAAGGAGCACGTCAGCGTGAGCGAGGGGGGGCATGTGAATGTTTCCCTGGCCGCGGCCCTGGATTTTCCGGAACTGTTCCGGGCCTACCCGGAGCTGCGGAGGCTGCGGGTGGATTTTTACCGGGACAGCGGGAGCGGCACGGGAGGGTTTACCGATCCGCAGGAGCATTATATTGCCGTGAATGTGGCACGGGGCGGGAAGAACGCGGCTCCCGGCATGGTGCTGGATACGATTTTACACGAGGTGCAGCATGTGATTCAGGGGTATGAGGGGTTTGCCCAAGGGGCCGGGAGCATGAGCCGGGAACAGGCGCTTGCTTATCTGGGCGGGAGCATGAGCCAGCTGGCGGGCCGGGGCGACGACTGGGCGAAGGCGGCCCTGCCCCGCCTGGAGCGGATGAAGCGGGAGCTGGAGGCTGGGACGTTGCAGCCGGCGTTTGTGTATGTTTTTTCCCACGGGGAGCAGGAGGCGCGGCTGGCCGGGACGTTTGAGAAGAATAGCGAGGGGGTCTTGATGAGCGGGCTGAACGGGTTCCGGCTGCTGGACGCTCCGCAGTTTTCGATTCCGCTGACGGGGGATATTACGGAGCTTGGCGGCATTACGTTCGGGGCCGGGAGGTTTGGACGGATGGCCGGCAGGGTTCTGGCTCCGAACGGGGATTGGCTTTACGATGAGATGGTGTTCAGGATGCGGGCCGCCACGCAGCGGTCCGTGAGTAAGCTGCGCCTGTTTGAGACCGGGGACCGGGAGCGCGGCCTTGAGCTGCTGGCGGAGGCGCAGGAGCTGATTTCCACGGTGGAGCGGTATTTGCCTGATTCTTACGGGTTCGGGCTGGAACCTTACAAGATCTGGCTGAATGTGTTTTCCCTGCTTTACGGGAATAGCGGGAAGATGGCGCCGGGTGATGCGGTGGCCAGCGCGTTGGAAGCGATTCCTATGAGGAGGTGGCCGGAGATTATGGAGGGGAGCATTGGCAGGAGTTTTGTCCATTGGGCGGAGAAGAGGCCGGAGCTGGAGGATGTGGTGGAGGAGGCCCGGAGGGAGATTGCCGAACGGCAGGCCGATTACGAGCTGGATTCTGCTCCGGACGCGGATAACAGGGCCGCCCTGGCGGCCCGCAAGGGGGTGGAACAGGAGGTGTGGCGCCGGTTGTTTGAGGAGCACGGGGCCGAGTTTCTGGAGGAGTACGGGGAGCAGAAGGTGTTCCGGCTTGTGGGGAAGTTTATGGAGCGCGTGGTGGAGCAGATTGACCGCTTCCGGAAGGACCGGACGCTGGGGCGCATCCGCCGCGTGGCGGCTTCCGTGGCTCCGCGGACGAGTCCGCAGGGGAAGCCGATGCGCGGGAAGATGGACGCGGAGAGTTACCGGAGGCTGGAGAGGTGCTTGCGCCTGCTGGAGATGACCGAGAGCCAGTACGATGAGTTTTTCCAGAAGAATTTTCCGGAGGATGCCGAGGAGGGGAAGAGGTGGGAGGATCTGGCCCCGGATGCGCTGGTGCTGGTGACGCTGCCCGACGCGGAAGGGAGGCTGGAAGAGGTGGCCGTAACGCAGCGGGAGTTTGAGGTTTACGCCTGTTATGAACGGATGGACGTGAATACCGCGGAGAAGTGCGGCGCGGCCCTTGGAGAATTGATTGCCACGTCCCGCCATGCCTGGGAGAACGCAGCGGAGAAGAAGAAGCTGGAGGTTGCCGCCATGGCCGCCCCACTGCTGCAGGCCACCGGGGAGTTGGATGATAACAGGATGGCGATGTTCCGCCGGAAGGCGAGGCTGCGGGCCCTCCCCAAGAAGCCCCTTTCCCTGTTTGATTACCTGATGAATTTTAATCAGTATATGCAGGCGCTTTCTTCCGTGGAGCCGTTTGCCGGGGTTGCCCGCCAGTTTGAGGAACGGGCGGCGCGGTTTAATGTGCAGCGGCAGGCGAGCGAGAAGGAGATGCTGCGTTTTGTGCATCATACCGTAGCGGAGATTGCGGGGTCCGCGGACCGGTATGATATTGCCGAGTGGATTTATGAGGGGCGCATGAAGCAGGATACGGGGATTTCCGTTGTGGAGCGGGAACCGGATTGGAACAGGAAGGCAAACGCCCTGTACCGGGAACGCCTTCTTCATTTGCTGCGCCGGAAGGTGAAGTCCCACGGGCTGGAAGCGGTGCAGCTTTATTTGAGGGAGTTTAAGCTTTCCGAGGGTTTGAAGAAGGAGGTGGACGCCCTGTTCGGGCACCGCCGCAAGGATATTTCCGCCAAGCAGGCGAAGAAGGCATTGGAGCACATGGAGCGCGTGTTTACGCAGAAGGAGTGGGAGCGGTACGGAGATCAGAAGGTTTTTGCGAGGGAGCGGGCGGAGATGCTGCGCTCCAGGACGAAGTACGCCAAGGAGGGGTATCAGCCGAAGAGTTTCCGGCTGGATGGCCTGTCCCGGATGGAGGCGGCGTATTTGGTGCTGTTGTCCGAGCAGGCGGATTATACCGAGGCCCTGGCGGAACGCGGGTTTGACGCGGAGGTGATGGACCGGCTGCGCGGGTTTGCCGGGGATGAGGTGATGCGGTTTGCTTACGCCTTGAGAGAGAAATTGAATGAACGGAGCGGACAGGTGCAGGAGATGACCGAAAGGCGCTACGGCACGCCGTTTCCGCTGACGGAGAAATATTTCCGGGCGTTTTTCGATGTGACGATGGAGGCGATTGATAAGTCGATTGCTGATGCGGCGTCTTACGGGGAAGCGGCCACAGGCGGGAAGTTCGGGTTGATTCACGCCCGCCGGAAGCATCAGGCGCACCTGGATTTGGAGATGGATGTTTGCACGGCGTTTATGGCGGCCATGACCGAGCAGGATCTTTACCTGTATGGTTCCGAGATCAGCCGTGATTTGCGGGCCCTGCTGAATTTTAAGGGTGAGGATGGCGAGGCGGGCCGGAGCCTGGAGGTGCTGTTGGGGCGGGATGCCGTGGGCAAGCTGATGGCCTGGGCGGATGCGTTTGACCGCGCCGGAGCGGAGAGTATCCGGGGGCACCTGGATATGAACCGCCTGATGAACCGGCTTTCCGGCGCGGCGGCGCGGGTGCTGCTGGCCGGGCGCGTGGGGACGCTGACCAAGCAGGTGACGACGGTGATTAACGCGATGTATGCTTCCGACGAGATTGGCCTTGCCGAGTGGCTGGGGGCCGTCCGCCGGTATCACGCCGGGAAGCTGGTGAAGCCTGTGCGCGAGATAGAGGTTCTGCCGGAGCTGGACAGCCGCGACAAGACGCGGTTCAGTGCTACGCTGGCTGCCATGGGGGCCGACGAGGCCGGGCGCCGGGTGTCCCGCCTGGAACGCTGGAACCGGGAGGGGATGGATTTGCTGGAGCGGGTGGATATGAAGGGGAATGCGATTTCCGCGGCTATTTTGTACGATGCGGTTTACCGGAAGATGAAGCGTGAGACGCCGGACGCTACGGAGGCCGAGCTTGACGCGGCCGCCATGGTGGAGGTGCGGCGCTCCCTGTCCCGCAAGGGTCAGCCGATGACGCAGCTGCAGAAGTCCCTGGCCGCGCAGCACCGGACCTGGATGCAGGCGGGGATGTTGTTCCTGGGCGGCGAGTCAATCAATACGATGGGCAATGTGTTTTCCCTGGCCCGCAGCGGGCAATGGGGGAAGGCCGGGTTGATGTGGATTTCTCACGGGGTGGTGCTTGCGATTCTGAATGGCCTGCTTAATTTCATGACCGATGACGAGAAGCGCCGCCGGAAGCGGGAGTGGTGGCACGCCCTGTTTGATGTGGTGATGGGGCCCGTGATGGGGATTCCTGTAGTAAGCGGGCTGGCTGGTGAGGGTGTGAGGCAGCTTGCGAAGCTGTGCGGGTATCATGCTTTTATGCCGGGGAATAATTTGCTGGTGCCGTTTTCCAATGCGGCGGATATCGGGAAGGCGTTTTCCAACGCCTGGAAGTTGTTTGACGGCAAGGAACGGCCCTGGGAGGATGACGCCCTTTCTTTCCACGAGCTTTTACGCACCGCAGCGGCGGGGACGGTGGCTTTTTCTCCACGGACAACCAAGGGGGGCGCCGCTGCTGTAGGAGCCGCCCTGACGATGGCGCTTCTGCTGAATGTGACGGAGTTTGCCCTTAAAACAGTCCGCAGCGTTCAGGAGAACGGTGCGGACTGGGATAAGTGGGTTGGGAAGTAGATACAAAAACTTGCCTGTTAAGCTGATTACATGTAATTTGATAATTTTTGGGCTGTTTTTTTTGCTTCAAATTTAGCAATAGCATCTTTAATTGAAATATCAGCAGAATCCATGATCAATATTACAGGGGAACCATACAAGTATGCAGAAACAGGCGACATATAACTTGCTCTATCGTTTTTCACATCAATCCAAGTACGCACTTTTTTATTCACATTAAGACCATATGTTGAAACAAGCCAATTAACAATACCAGCGTTATCTTCTTTTATGGCTTCTATTGCCGCACGCGTTAGATCTTCATCTGAAAATCGATGCCCGTTTTTCATATAATGCTCTAAAGTCATAGTGTTTGCTTTTTTACAAATCTCCATCAATTTTGCAAATTGATGGAGATTTGAATCATTCCCCACAATAGGTATAGTACAATGACCTTTTTGAAAATACGCAATTTTAACAATTCTGTTATTACGTCTAATAACATATAAATTAAATTCACTTATTACCGTATTTGAATATACATTTCCGCCTGATACACGAACTGTGTTTTCAATATTTGTATACTCACCCGACCTGGAAACATCAACATACGAATCTACATATAACGGATCTTGATAGGAAACAGTTTTAGCAAATGGTCTGATACTCCATTTCATCATAGTTTCACCATTTGCATTTACAGATACAATCGGTTTCCCAAAAAGTTCTTTGATTAAATCGGCATCTTTATCAACTATACAGGCTTTCAGATTGTATTCTGTTTGCCATGGGTGAACATCTATACAAGAGCAAAGACAAAGACAATACAATGGTAATAAAAATCTAAGAATAATCATATTTTTTTCTTCATTTAACTATTTATTAGCTCCCCCACAAATCTTGCAATTTACGCCGCTGGGTGTATCGCTGGCTCGTCCTTTGCAAGCCCGGTAGTACCGGCAGTTTTTGTTATGGGTTTTGCCCGTTGAGCTGATCCAGTACGCTTTTTCTTCCGCTGCCGGTTTGGCTGCCGGTTTCCGGTGGTAGTGATATTCCCCTGTTTTGCGGTTGTAGTGACCGCCGTTAGCGTCCAAGCCGCCAGGGTGCGCTTCCGAGAATGAAGTGAAGGAAATAACAGCTAAAATGAGAGAGAATAGTTTCATACAAATTCATAATACCATGAAATAAAGAGAGTTGTAAATAATTTGCTTAACTCTTTCAACGGCATTATGAAATGATTATTTCCAACATTTTAGGAGATATTTCCTTCTCGACTCTAGGTAGTAGTAACAAAAAAGCCCCTGGCCCGGAGGCCAAGGGGCGAAGTGTTCTACGATTCTTCCATCTTCTTTCTTACCCATTTATCAATATCTACCACTTCACCAGGTTTCAGGTGCAACGCAATCCACGCCCGGAGGATGGTGTTTTCCAGTTGCAGGGCTTCAAAACTTCCCGCCTGCACTCCTCGAATTACTCCCAGGGGTTGTTTCACCTCCCCCATCAGTTCTCCAATACGTACTCGTGATTTGGCAGGGATAGAACGACGTGACGACATCCAGCCATAGACCGTGTGAATGCTGACTCCGCATTGTTCGGCCAACCAGTCACAGTCTTTTCCATTTTCCTTGAGCCATTTCTTGATGTCACTTTTTAAGTGTATTCCCCAGAATTATCATACCGGAAAAGGGAAAACAAGAGGTGATGCATTCAACAAAAAAAGGAGCTGCCCCGATAGGGGCAACTCCTGAATGGAGTTATAATAGAATAGAGAAGAAACAAATGGGTATACTTACGGTGTCAAGTTAATTATCAGGATACCGTTCATGTTCTTTTTCAAAGAATTCTTTCATGCGGTCCTGTTCATTTTTTTTACGAATTCGAAGTTCATGATCCAAAACAATCTCTTCCAATT
>OLVT01001523.1_pt1 | contig 19019 bp, 15 predicted proteins | sample 1673241 | NCBI WGS metagenome assembly OLVT01 (sample SAMEA3178936, study PRJEB25190) | human gut metagenome | biome: human gut; feature: human-associated habitat; material: faeces | place: Austria | collected 2013 | reverse complement strand
AAGGTAGGAGTTCAAAGAGGAAGGGAAACCGCAGGTGTCCCTTCCTTTTTGCCCCCGCCGTGGGTACGGTGTCACCCCCGCCGCGGGCGCGGCAGTCCCCCCGCACACTCCGCAGAGCGCAACTTTCCGCGATTTCGGTTGACAACTGCCCGCAAAAGTGGCATAATAGATACGCAATACAGAAAATGCGATGAGGAAACGAGTTTTCCATCCGCCGTTCTTCAGAGAGAGGACATTCGCTGCAAGTCCTTGTCCGGTGCGGAAAACAGCCACTTCCGAGCAGTCTGCGACAAGCAGACCGTCCGATCCCCGATACCGGATTACCGAGATGGATATGGCCTACCCATATTCAAATCAAGGTGGTACCGTGGAAGCATGCTTTCGCCCTTGAAGTCCGGGCGGAGGCTTTTTTCATTTTCTGTTTTATTTCCGTAAATTCTTTTTTGGAGGAATCAATTTATATGCAGTACAGAGGACTCAACGAGCTGCGCGAGATGTACCTCAGTTTCTTTGAAACCAAGGGTCATCTCCGCCTGCCGAGCTTTTCGCTCATCCCGCAGAACGACCCGTCGCTTCTGCTCATCAACTCCGGCATGGCGCCGATGAAGCCGTTCTTCACCGGCGAGCAGGAGCCGCCGCGCCACCGCGTTACCACCTGCCAGAAGTGCATCCGCACCGGCGATATCGAGAACGTTGGCAAGACCGCCCGTCACGGCACCTTCTTCGAGATGCTGGGCAACTTCTCCTTCGGCGACTACTTCAAGCGCGAGGCCATTCACTGGAGCTGGGAATTCCTGACCAGTCCGGAGTGGGTCGGCATTGACCCGGATCGCCTGTATCCGTCCATCTACGTTGACGATAACGAGGCATTTGAGATCTGGAACAAGGAGATCGGCATTGCACCGGAGCGTATCTTCCGCTTCGGCAAGGAGGACAACTTCTGGGAGCATGGCTCCGGTCCGTGCGGCCCATGCTCTGAGATCTACTACGACCGCGGCCCCGAGTACGGCTGCGGCAAGCCCGGCTGCACCGTCGGCTGCGACTGTGACCGCTACATGGAGGTATGGAACAACGTATTCTCCCAGTTCGACAACGACGGCCACGGCAACTACTCTGAGCTGAAGCAGAAGAACATCGACACCGGCATGGGTCTGGAGCGTCTGGCGTGCGTGGTACAGGGCGTTGGCTCCCTGTTCGACGTTGACACCGTGCGCAACATCACCAACAAGGTTTCCGAGATCGCCGGCAAGCACTACGGCGACAGCGACAAGACCGATGTTTCCCTGCGCGTTATCACCGACCACATCCGCTCCACCGTTATGATGATCTGCGACGGCGTTATCCCGTCCAACGAGGGCCGCGGCTACGTTCTGCGCCGCCTGCTGCGCCGCGCCGTTCGTCACGGCAAGCTGCTCGGCATTGACAAGCCGTTTATGTCCGACGTTGCTTCCACCGTTATCAACGAGTCCGGCGGCGCATATCCCGAGCTCGTTGAGAAGCAGAAGTATATCCACAAGGTTATCGAGAACGAGGAAGCCAGCTTCAACAAGACCATCGACAGCGGCCTTGCTATCCTGAACGACAAGATCGCCGCTTCCGACGGCAAGGAGCTGTCCGCTGCGGACGCATTCCAGCTGTACGACACCTACGGCTTCCCGATCGACCTGACCCTTGAGGTACTCGAGGAGCAGGGCATGACCACCAGCCGCGAGGAGTTCGACCGCCTGATGAACGAGCAGCGCGAGCGTGCCCGCGAGGACCGCAAGAAGATGGGCGACCTCGGCTGGCAGAGCGAGGATCTGGGTCTGGACAAGTCCATCAAGACCGCATTCGACGGCTACACCACCCTTGAGGAGTCCGCAAAGATCCTTGCCATCGTAAACGAGGGCGAGGTTTCCGGCGCGGCTGCCAAGGGCGAGAAGATCACTGTTGTGCTCGACCGCACCCCGTTCTACGCGGAGATGGGCGGTCAGATCGGTGACCACGGCGTTATCACCGGCAAGAACGGCGCAATGACCGTTTCCGATGTTCAGAAGACCAAGGACGGCAAGTATATGCACATCGGCGTTGTCACCGAGGGCGAGCTGTCGGTTGAAGATGAGGTCACCGCTTCTGTTGATGCGGCTTACCGCCAGGCCATCTGCCGTGCACACACCTCCACCCACCTGCTCCAGAAGGCGCTCCGCACCGTGCTCGGCGACCATGTTGAGCAGGCAGGCTCCTACACTGCAAACGATCATATCCGCTTCGACTTCACCCACTTTGCATCACTGACCGCTGAGGAGCTTGCTAAGGTCGAGGATATGGTAAACGATGCGATTCTGGCTGGCAGCCCGGTTATCACCGAGGAAATGAGCATCGACGATGCCAAGAAGAAGGGCGCTATGGCGCTGTTCGGCGAGAAGTACGGCCAGACCGTCCGCGTGGTACAGGCCGGCGACTCCATCGAGCTTTGCGGCGGTACGCATCTGGACAACACCGCGAAGGCCGGTTCGCTCAAGATCATCGGTGAGGCTTCTGTTGCCGCAGGCGTGCGTCGTATTGAGGCCGTTACCGGCAAGGCTGTCCTCGAGCTGATGAACGACCGCCAGGCCGTTCTGAACGAGGCTGCCGCAGCCCTCAAGACCAACCCGAACGAGCTGGCTGCCAAGATCGAGCAGCAGGTAAACGATATGCGCGCCCTCAACAAGAAGCTCGAGAAGATGGGCGCAAAGGTCGCTGCGATGCAGATGGTTGACCTGTTCAACGTATCCCGCAACATCAAGGGTGTAGAAGTGGTTGCCACCAAGCTGGATGACGCATCTGCCGACATGCTGCGCACCATGGGTGACGACATCAAGGGCAAAAAGGACAACATGGTTGCCGTTCTCTCCGCAGTCAACGGCGACAAGGTAAGCCTGCTTTGTGTCTGCGGCGCTGAGGCCGTCAAGAAGGGCGCACACGCCGGCAAGATCATCAAGGAAGTTGCCAAGATCGTTGGTGGCGGCGGCGGCGGTCGTCCGGACAGCGCAACCGCAGGCGGCAAGAATCCGGCAAAGCTGGAGGAAGCACTCGAGGCTGTCAATAACATCGTTGATGCAATGCTGTAAACCGTAAATCAGGGCAAAACCGCGGGAAATCCTCCCGCGGCACACCCATTCAGAAAGGAGCGATCATTCCATGGAAGATTGTCTGTTCTGTAAAATCATCGCGGGCGATATCCCGTCGAGCAAGGTGTACGAGGACGACCTCTGCTACGCCTTCAACGACATTGACCCGCAGGCTCCCACGCATTTTCTCGTGATCCCGAAGCAGCACATCCAGTCTGTGGCCGCCGTTGATGCGTCCAACAGCGCGGTTGTAGCGCACTGCTTTGAGGTCATTGCCAAGATTGCCAAGGAGCGCGGCATGGACAGCTTCCGCGTGGTCTCCAACATCGGAGAACAGGCGGGTCAGAGCGTGTTCCATCTGCATTTCCACGTTCTTTCCGGACGGGATATGACCTGGCCGCCGGGCTGATGCCCTTGCGAACTCTAAGGGGGACTCCGTCCCCCTTAGATACCCCGGAAGTTCCGGAGAAGCTTCCGGGGATATTCCCCTCTCGTCTGCACGGCAGACGAAACCGCGCAACGGAGCACGGGCAGTGGAGAAAAAGTCCGGCAAAGCTGGACTTTTCAAGGAATTGAATCGGCGTACTGCGGTACGCCGCTGCCTGCGCTTGCGCGAACGGCAGAAAAAAGGCACACCGTTTGGTGTGCCTTTTTGTATGCGTTGGTTTACGTTTTGCTTATTTCTCAGATGATAATACCCTCGCAATGGTCGATCTCATGCTGGATAATCTGTGCGGTCCAGCCGGTGAAGGTTTTCAGTCTCGTCTGGAACTTTTCGTTCTGGTACTGCACCTTGATGGATTGCCAACGACGCGTTTTGCGCGTGCCGGTCAGCGACAGACAGCCCTCCTCGGCCTCATAGCCGCCGGACTGCTTGACGATTTGCGGGTTGAACATCACCATGTACGTTCCCTCGTTATCGAACGCGATAATGCGCTTGTTCACGCCGATCATGTTCGCCGCCATGCCGACACAGCCGTCCTTATGCGCTTCGAGCGTTTCCAGCAGGTCGGTTGCGGTTTGGATATCGTCCGGCGTGGCCTGCTCGGCCTTCTGCGCTAAAAATTTCTCATCTTTGCAGATTTCCTGAATCATATTGTGCTCCTTATTTATGTTTGCGTTCCCAGTCGGCCATAACGGCCAGCTGCTCCGGTGTGTGGAACCAGTGCTCGCCTTGCGGCACGATGCTTAGCTCCGCACCGGATTTTGCCGTGTAAGTGCGGATAGTCGCCAAGTCAGTCATGCTGTCATTTTCGCCGTAGAGAATGTACTGCGGACAGTACCAGTCCTTTGCCGGATGCGCACGCACCCAGCAAAGGTAGTCCCACGAGAGCATATCCCCTTCCCTTGCGGGATACATGCCGCGCTCGCGCAGGATTTGCTCGGTAATGCCTGCCGCGCATATTCTGTCGCAGATCAAGCGCTCCATATCCACGATGGGCGACACGAACAGCGCTTTTTCCGGTGCGGCAAACGCCAGCCGCGCAAAATACGCCCCGATGCTGGTCGCGCGCACGTTTGTCGCGCGCCAGTGTGCTCTTGCGTAAGCCATCACGCGGGTGAGTTCAGGTGCGGCTGTCCATGGTGCAAATTCCTCATCCCGGTTTTGGCGTGTGCCGTGATTCGGCAGGTCGATGGACAAAACCTGTGCGTCCGGAGACACGATTTCGGCAAACGGCAGGGCTTCTTCCTTGCAGCCGAATTGTCCGTGAACGAACAGCCACAGCGTGTCCGACGGCTCGCCGTACAGCACCGCCGGTGTGTTTTCGATGAAGAGTTGTTCGGTTTTCATGCATTATCCTCGTCTGCCAGCCAGTTCAGCGCGCACCATGTGTGCAGTGCTGCGCCGCGCGGCAGGATATCCTCGTTGAACACGACCCTTTCGTTGTGCATCGGCTCACCGAACGCAGGATTTTCCTGCTTGGTACCTGCACCGATAAGCAGGTATGCGCACGGTAAATCGTAGGTGTAGGACGCGAAATCCTCCGAGCCCATGCCGCCCTCGTCCAGCCGATAGACCAGCTTTTCACCGAACAGCGCCCCGGCAAGGTCTGCCATACGATTGGTCAGCGCAGCGTCATTCCTGAGCGGCGGCGCGGACGCGATCTCTTCCGTGACGGCTGTGCCGCGGAACGCCTGTGCGGTACACTGTGCGATTTCCCCGATGCGGGTGAAGATCTGTGCGGACAGGTCGCGGTCAAAGCTGCGGATGGTGCCCTCGAGCACCGCGGTCTGCGGGATGATATTGGGCGCCTCACCGCCGGTCATGCGGCCGATGGTCACGACAGCAGGCGTTTTTGCGCCGATCTCGCGGCTGATGATCTCCTGCAGCGACAGGTAAATGTGGCTTGCGATATTGAGCGGGTCCACGCCCTTTTCCGGCATTGCGCCGTGGCATCCAACGCCGTTTACCGTAATGCGGAACAGCGTGCAGCCCGCCATAAACGTGCCGCGTCCGCACAGAACCAGTCCGGACGGCGTACCCGAATTGACGTGCAGCGCAAAGCCTGCCTGCGGTGCCGGGTCTTTCAGCACGCCCGCCGAGAGCATGGCCTTCGCGCCGGTAAAGCCTTCCTCGTCCGGCTGAAACACCAGCTTGACCGTGCCGTTCAGCTCACCTTGGTACTCGCGCAGCAGCTTTGCCGCACCGAGCAGCATCGCCGCGTGCATGTCGTGGCCGCAGGCGTGCATGCAGCCGTTCGCGGATGCAAAATCCAGTCCGGTCTGCTCGGTCACACGCAGCGCGTCCATGTCGGCGCGCAGGAGCAGACAGCGGCCGGTCTCGGTGCCGGTTATCTCCGCGACGACGCCGCCTGCCAGCTCGCGCGGCTGATAGCCCATCTCAAGCAGGCGTTTTTTGACGCAGGCTACGGTGTTCGGCAGGTCGGTGCCGACCTCGGGTGCAGCGTGCAGCGTCCGCCGGTCGCGGACAATATCCTCTCGGATGCGCTCTGCCGACGCAAGCACCTGCTCCGCCGTTATGGTTAAAGTTTGTGACATGGTTTTGCCTCCCTTATCGATGTTTCTGTATTGCCTTAAGTATACCATAAATCGCAGAAAAAAACCGCTCTGTTTTTATTTGGCGCAGCCATTTCCCGTATTTGCCTTGACGAAACGCGCTGTAAATTGTATCATATAAGTATATCATTGTGTCCACATGGCAACTTGGCGGCAGCGTGACAGGCTGAGGGGAAATCCGCCGATGTCATCCAGATGCAACGCAAACAAAGGGAGTATGTAGGTATGAAAAAAATTCTAAACAGCCTGCCGTTCAAGCTGCTGCTTGGCGTTGCGGTGGGCATCGTGCTCGGTCTGGTGGCGAACGAGGCCGTGATGAACGTGGTCGTGACGATCAAGCAGGTGCTCGGTCAGATCATCACGTTCTGTGTGCCGCTGATCGTTATCGGCTTTATTGCGCCGTCCATCACCAAGCTGGGCCACAACGCATCCAGAATGCTGGGCATTGCGCTCATTATCGCATATGTGTCGTCGGTCGGCGCAGCGTTGATGAGCACGGCAGCCGGTTACACACTCATTCCGCACCTGTCGATCGTATCGCAGGTTGACGGCCTGCGTGAGCTGCCCGAGGTACTGTTCCAGCTGGAGATCCCGGCGATCATGAACGTGATGAGCGCACTGGCGCTGTCGCTGATGGTCGGTCTGGCCATCACCTGGACCAAATCCAAAATGATGGAGTCCCTGCTTGACGAGGTGCAGAACATTGTCCTCGCCATCGTCACAAAGATCATCATCCCAATTCTGCCGTTCTTTATCGCGTCCACCTTCTGCGGTCTGGCGTATGAGGGCACGATCACCAAGCAGTTTCCGGTATTCATCAAGGTCATCATCATCGTTATGATCGGTCATTATATCTGGATGGCGCTGCTCTATGGAGTTGCGGGCGCGTACTCGGGCAAGAACCCGATCGAAGTAGTGAAGCACTACGGTCCGGCGTATATCACTGCGGTCGGCACGATGTCCTCCGCTGCGACATTGGCAGTTGCTCTGCGCTGCGCAAAGAAATCATCGGTACTGCGTAAGGACATGGTCGATTTCGGTATCCCGCTGTTCGCCAACATCCATCTGTGCGGCTCGGTGCTGACCGAGGTTTTCTTCGTCATGACAGTCTCGCAGATTCTGTACGGCAAGATTCCGTCTGTCGGAACCATGATCCTGTTCTGCGTGCTGCTCGGCATTTTTGCCATCGGCGCACCCGGCGTGCCGGGCGGTACGGTTATGGCTTCGCTCGGTCTGATCACCGGCATCCTGCTGTTTGACGGCACCGGCACCGCGCTTATGCTGACCATCTTTGCCCTGCAGGACAGCTTCGGCACCGCCTGCAACGTCACCGGTGACGGCGCGCTGACACTTATTCTGACCGGCTACGCGAATAAGCATCATATCGCGGAGGAAAAGCGTGAGGTTGAAGCAGCGGAAGTTCAGTAATCAAATGAGAAAAGGAGTCCGCTTCTGCGGGCTTCTTTTTGTACCGAGAGAAATCAGGTGTTCGGATGAGGAAAGCGTATTATGTCGCGTGCGGCTTAGTGTATGAGCTGATGTTTCTGGCAGTACCGGCGCACGGAGAGCGTGTTTGCAGCGATTGTGGTCGCTGTGCTGACCGGTTTTCTGCTCTCGCGTTGCATGACACACACGCCTGCGTTTCGTCCGGTCAAAGATTCGCTGCTGTGGCTGGGTACGGTTCTGGCAACGCATTTGCTCGCGGATTGGCTGAGTCTGCCGCTGTACATCGCGCGCCTGTGCGATGTGGAGATTCAGGAATCCGGGGCGCTCGCTCTCTGCTGCTGACGGATTGCTCGTCTTGATGGTAATGGCCGTGTTTGCGATGGGTTCTCTCAGCGTGTATGCGGTTTCGCTGGGGTTGACGGTGCGGCGGCGCTCAAAACAAGCGACATGACGCAAATTTCCTGCAGGAATTTTCACAAAACACTTGACTTTTCCCTCCGGATTTGGTATTCTATTTAGGCAAGGTTTGATAGACCATTGCAAATCCGGGTGTAGCGCAGCTGGTAGCGTGCTTGACTGGGGGTCAAGAGGCCGCAGGTTCAAGTCCTGTCACTCGGACCATGCAAAGCCGTTCTTTCGTTGGAAAGAGCGGCTTTTTTGTAACTTATTTGGCGTTTTCAAAATCCTGAAAACTGCATTAAATCCAAGCTGAAATAAAACGGATGCCTCTCCAGGTACAGAGAAGCATCCGTTTTTGCAATTTCAATTATTTAACAGAAAACTATAACCGCAGCACACAGCAAATCACGAAGCGACGATCACACGGATTTTTCCGCCGTTTTCCGCTGTTTTATTGGCGTATACGCGGAAGCTCGTGTAGTTGGATTTCGCCGTCTGCAGCGAAACAAACCAGTTCTGCTCCGAGACGTAAACGCCGATGTTCTCTGCCAGCTCGTAATAGCCGTCCTTGGTGCGGACACCGGAAGAACCGTCAAATGCCGACGGCTTTACCGTGTCGATCAATGGCAGCTTGAGCGTATCCAGCGAGGTATTGACGATGCTTTCATCGGTTGAGTACCCTCTGGGGACTGCAATCGGTACACCGCCCAGGCCGCGCGGCAGCGTGAGTACACGGAATGTGCTTTCCTCCTGTTTGGCTCCGTCCCAATGGCGGAGCACAACATATTCCGGAGGATTGCCATCTTCCTCATCCGTCTTATCCCGCTTGCCATATCCAATACCATAAATCCAGCTTTCCCCGGTCACATCGCCCAGAACAATATTCGTAACCGTACCTGCATTATCCTGCACAGTATACTTAATCTGCGAAGCCGGAACCGAGGTCAGGTCAATATCACTGACGTTGATCGCGTTCAGCGGTGCGCCGGAGAGCACCTCCTCATACACGCGCACCTTGGAGGAAACAGCGTTACTGCCCAGCTTGCCCTCCGCAACAGACCAGTTTCCGGCGGTCTTTCCGGAGAGCGTGCGGCGAATCAGGTCTGCCCCATCACCGGACTGGCTGACCGTAACCAGACGACCCATCACATCGGTTTTTACGTCCTCGGCAATCTTAATATCCCGCAGGGTCAGACCGTTTGTCAGCGTGACCGTGGCCTTTTCCGCGTCAATCTTGGTTACAATGCCCTGCATCTCCGCGCTGACGTCCTTTTTCGGGTACGCAGCCGCAACATTGCCGTCCGCGTCAAACAGCAGCGTGATGTAATCGTTCAGCTTCATATCCTTGAACGTTGCCGCCGCCTCGGAGGAAACCGAGAATTTCTGTCCCAGAATCTCCACCTGAGAGGGATGGCTGTACGTTGTCGAGTCGGTCTGATATTTGCCGCTCAGCCTGGTATCCGAAACGATCGCCTGACGGTTTGCGGCATCGAGCGTCACAACATCGTATTTTTTCAGCTTGCTCGCGTCGATCTTCGCACCGTTTTTGATGATCGTATATTCCGCCGGAATCCGGCGCGAGGTCGCCAGACCGTAAACAAACGAGTGCGCGGCGCCTGCTGTCGTTTTCGGCAGGACTGCCATCAGCTGCAGCACGCCGTACTCGTTGTAGTACAGGGTCAGCGTGTCGCCGGACTGCAGGTTCGCCCATACATTTTCATACTCGTCCATGGCATAGTCGCGGCTGATATACAGCTTGGTCTTGCGGTCCGGACGCAGTGTTCCGTTCGTGGTAACGATACGATCTGCTGCCGCATTGACAACCTCATAGGCTTCGGTCTTGTTGCCGTTCGGAATCACACCGACCGCAACCTTGCTGCTGCCCTTGCCGATAACGATCGTGCCGTACACGCCGATCATGCTGCTGTCCAGCGTACCGGCGGTCTTACGGGGAGATTCCGCATCCACAACACCGTCCTCATAGAACAATGCCGCGTCTGCAGCAAGGCCGCTGTGTGTTTTTCCGGTCTCAAGCAGAATGCAGTCCTTGACCGTCGAGGACGCGACCTTGTCAAGCAGTGTGCTGCCCTCTTCTCCCTTTTTATCCGTATTCAGAGCGTTCAGCAGAAGCACCGCCGCATCTCCGCGCTTGACAGCGGCACGCGCATCCGTAATCGTGACACCGTCCGTCAGACCGATGGCCTGTGCCTGCGCAATATAGTCTGCAGGCCAGAACGGACCGACATCCTCCTCTTTATACCCCAGCATACGCAGCAGCATGGTGCAGACCTCGCCGTAGCTGACAATCTTATTCGGGCCGAAGCTGCCGTCCGCATAGCCGCGGATGATGGACTTTTCCTTCAGCTCCGGATGGCGTACTGCCGCGTTGATATACGGCGCTGCCCAGTGCGAATGCTTAACATCCGGAAAAATCGTGTAGCTGGCATACGGACTTACATCCGTCACACCCATGGCGGTAACCGCCAGCTTGCAGAACTGCGCTCGCGTCAGCGCCTTACCCGGCGCGAAGCTGCCGCCGCCTACGCCCTGCATGATACCCAGTGCATCCAGAACGGCGGCCGTCTGCGATACCCTGCTGTCTGAAATATCGGTAAACACCGCCGAAGCCGGTGCAACCATGATCAAGCCTGCCAGACACAGGCTGACAAATCTTTTTTTCATTTTCCTACCTGTCCTTTCCTTTTACTGCGTCCGCAGCGCATCTACCGGCTGCAGGTTCGAGGCTTTATTGGCGGGATACAGTCCGAAGATGATACCCAGCAGCGCAGAAAACAGAAATGCGCCGATGACCAGTCCCGCAGAGGGCAGTACGGTGAACTGCTCCACGGTCGGCATGTAGCTGTTCTGTGTTTTCGCGAGCAGCAGATTGCCCAGCACCGCCGAAAGAAAGCAACCGAACACAATGCCGATCACACCGCCGCAGCACGAGACTACCGAGGCTTCTACCAGAAACTGCCCGATAATATCCCGCTTGCGGGCGCCGATTGCCATACGGATACCGATCTCGCGGGTGCGCTCGGTAACAGACACCAGCATGATATTCATAATGCCGATACCGCCGACGAGCAGCGAGATTCCGGCGACACCGCCGCCGAGCAGCGCAAGCATGTTGTTGGAGGACTCACTCTGCTCCTGCCACTGGCTGTCCGACGAAGCAGAAAAGTATCCGTTCCCCGCCTCGCAGCGGCCCTGCATAAAGCCCGGCAGAAGCTCGTCTGTCAGCTCGGCAATCACGTCCTTGTCCGCCGCCTTCACGATATACTGGCGGTCTGCCATGCCGTATACACTCATCATCGTGCTCTGCAGCGTGTACGGCATCACAATCATCTGATCGTCTGTATTCAGCTTGCCGTCATACTTGCCGGCATACACGCCGATAACCTCAAAGCCCTTGCCGCCGATCTGCAGCTTCTGCCCGATCGGGCTCATCGCCCCGAAGAAATACTTGCGCAATGTTTCTCCGATCACACAGACGCGGGCGCGCGTGCGGCAGTCCGCAGCGGAAATATCCCGTCCGGCGGAAATCGCATGACTTGTTACCTCGCCGTAATGCTCGTTGCCGAAGTACATATAGGTGTAGCCACTGTTGCTGTCGTTGTTATTCAGCCTTTTGGCCCGGTACTGGATGCCGCTGTTCTGCCAGTCGTAATACTGGCTCTGCGGCGACCATGCGGCGATTTTGTCGGACAGATCATTCGTCATATAGTCCTCAAACTCCTGCCAGTCGCGGTTTTTCGCACCGTATCCGTAAATGTCGATGCGGTTGACGCCCATCGCCTCATACTGCAGGCGCTGCAGCTTGCTCGTGCCCTGAATCGACGCCACGATAGCGATAACCGATGCCACACCGATGATGATGCCGAGCATGGTCAGAATCGAGCGAACCTTGTTGTTCAGGATAGACTTGAACGCCATACGAACCGTCTGCATCCAATTCATACGGCCCCTCCTTTCGTGTCCGAAATGATCCTGCCGTCCTGTATCGTCACGATGCGTTTTGCCATCTGTGCAAGATGGTTGTCATGCGTGATGAGGATGATGGAGGTTCCCTGCTCATTGAGTGCAGTCAGCTTGCGCATAATATCCAGACCGGAGGCAGAATCCAGGTTGCCGGTCGGCTCGTCCGCCATGATGATCGGCGGCTTTGCCGCCACTGCCCGCGCGATTGCAACACGCTGCTGCTGTCCGCCGGACATCTCACCCGGACGGTGATCCATGCGCTTTTCCAGTCCGACCGAGACTAACGCCTCCTGTGCCAGACGGCGTCGTTCCTCCCGCGGCATACCGCGGTAGATGAGCGGCAGCTCGACGTTTTCGAGCGCCGTCAGCGCCGGAATCAGATTAAAGCCCTGAAAGATAAACCCGATCTCCCGGTTGCGGATACCGGACAGCACAGACGGCTTCATATCGCTGACCGGCTGCCCGTTCAGATGATAGGAGCCGTAGGTCGGAATATCCAGACAGCCGAGAATGTTCATCAGCGTGGACTTGCCCGAGCCGGACTGTCCGAGAATGCACAGGAACTCTCCCCAGGATACCTGCAGCGAGATATCATCCAGTGCACGCACTTCGTTTTCTCTTCCTTCGTTGTAAATCTTGCTCATGCGCTGAACGTCAATCAACAATTCAGCACGACGCTCCGTGTCAGGAGTCTGCGCCTTTCTTTCCCACATAAGCGCGCCCTCCTCAACCGACTGACATACCGTCATCCGACATATCGGCATACAGATCGCTCGGTCCGGCGAGGAATACCTCGGTGCCCTCCTCCAGACCGCCGAGGATTTCCGTGTTGGTCGAATCGGCAATGCCGGTCTCGACCGGTACAAGCTGATAATCCTCTGGAATACCTTCGGTACCCTCGGGAATCGGCAGGGTCTCTTCAAACGGAATCTCGTTTCCGTTCTCGTCCGTCAGCGGCTTGGCGAATACAGCCGTGCCGCTGTCCGTGTTGACGATAGCCGACGACGGTACCATCAGGCAGCCGTAGGACGAGGCCGTCGTGATTTTATATTCGATAGACATGCCGCTATAAATTTTCTGTCCCTCCAGCGGATCCACCGAAATGACCGCCTTGAAGGTCGGCATGCTGCCCTGCCCGTCACCGGAGCTCTGTGTCGGCTCCAGCGCTACCGACTGCACCTCGCCGGTCAGCGAAATCTCGGAGCCGTCCGATGCGTACATCGTCATAGTCGCCTGCTGTCCTTGCTGCACCGAGCCGATATCCATCGAGGAGACCTCGGCGTTGACGACAATATCATTCAAATCGGCAACCACAACGAGCGTCTCCGAGCCGGTCGCCTCCTGTCCTTCAACCGCATTCAGGCTGACAACAATGCCGTCCATCGGAGAGGTAACGGTCGAGTTCTGAATCTGCTGCTGCAGTTCGGCAATGTGTGCCCGCTTTTCGTTTGCAGCCGTCTTTGCACTGTCAACCGTGCGGTTTGCCGCCGCAATACCATTCTGCGCGGCTGCAATCTCATCCTGAGAAGCGTCACTCGACAGGGACATGATAAGCGCACCGCCGTTGTAGGTGCTGTAGCTTGTGCCGTTCAGCTTGATGATCTCGCCGCTCATCTGTGCGGTGACGGCTTCCTCGCGGCTGTATTCCAGTGTGCCTGCGTTCGCCGGATAGATCGCACCGAGGTGTCCGGCATTGATCGTCGCGGTGGCTGTCATGCCCTTTGTCAGCGAACCGGGGTTATTCACCGTAATGCCAACGCGGATAACGCGCACACCCTCACTCGAAATCTGCTGTGCTGTCTCGACCGACGATACCGTACCGCTCACCTCGCTCATCGCAGAAGCGATGGATACCGTGGCCGCCTGTCCGGTGCGAATGCTGCGGGCATATTCGGCGCTGAACGCCAGCGTCAGCTTCATCTGGCGGTCATTTACCATGTAGCCGATGACCTGACCCTCGCTCACCTGCTCACCGACACGGAAGGACACATCCTTGTCGTCCGAATCCTTGGCCGGAATCAGTTTGCCGGTAAACGGCGCCGTGATATGCAGACGGCTCAGTTTTCTCTGCGCCGCGCTCAAGTCGGACTGTGCCTTGGAGACCTCCAGCTGCGCGTCCGAGACACCGCGTTCCGCCTCGGTCAGTTCCTTTTGTGCATCCGCAAGTTCCTTGCGGGTTTCGGTCGGGTCGATCACCAGCAGCGGATCGCCGGCGTGTACCTCGTCGCCCTCGGCGACCAACACCTGTGTTACCTTGCCCTTAACCTCCCGGCCAAGTTCCTCGCGTTTTTTTGCAGCAGTAACGCCACTTCCCTCTATGTAGGTCTCCAGATCGCCGCAGCTGACCATAGCCGTGGTCTGCGTCACGTCCTCCGTGCCCGCATCGCGGGATTTCACCACAGCCCAGATGCCGCCGCCAAGCAGCAGCGCAACTGCCGCCGCCGTAATGCCGATACGCGCACCCTTGCTTAGTCTGCGCTTTTTGCGATTCATTTTGTCTGCGTATTTGTTGCGCTTGGGCAACACCTCGGCTGCAGGCTCTGCCGTGATTTCATCCTGTACCGCAGGCACTGCCTGCGTCTGCTCTAAAGGCGGTTCTTCCTGTTTCTTGTGTCTGTCGAATAACCTCTTCTCGTTTTGACTCATACTATGATGTCCTTTCTGTTCTCTATCCATTATTGATAAAGCGGCATAGCCGCCTTATTCCCACGTAAATCTTTGCTTGCAAAAGGTTAAGCATCCTAATTTGAGTGAATATGACTTTTTCAGCGGCACCTCCACTGCCGCTTCCGATCGCTGTCAGACTTTCTCAGAATTCGTTCCCGTGTCCGCATATTGTACATTTGTGCATCGGACATATATCACCATCATATTAGCATATTGCACAAATCCTTGCAAGACGTGTTTGCTTACAATTTAGTGAAAAACACATCCGGACGGTTGGGTGACGGGCGGAAACGGCAAGTTAGTACAAGCTAACCTATCTGCAGTATATACCGTAACTAATAAGGCTGTATATGTCTGTGCTTTCCTTTATTATATGAGCAGAGCAGGTTTTATGCGCTGTCCAAAAGCAAATTTTCAACGCTTGTTTCCCTGCGCTGGCAAAACGCGTTTGCTTATCATATTTTCTGGCTTCCGTCACAGCATTTGCATCTCATATTTCGACCTTTGGTGCGCAACCTACTATCAGCAAAACCCAACACACCAAACCGAATCGAAAAGGAGCGAACAAACATGACTAACACGAAAAATGGTTCTAATCAGGGCATGGTACCGGAAGCACGCGCGGCAATGGATCGCTTCAAAATGGAGGCAGCTGCCGAGGTCGGCGTAAACCTCAAGCAGGGCTATAACGGCGATCTGACCAGCCGTCAGGCCGGCTCCGTAGGCGGTCAGATGGTGAAGAAGATGATCGAATCCTACGAGCAGAATATGGCAAACCAGGGCTAAACGCTTCTCTTTCCTGCGTAAAAAGGGACACAGAATCCTTCCGTGTCCCTTTACTTATGCTTTCTCCGCCTGTCTGCGAAACAGCTCATCGAGTGTTCTGCCGCTCTTGTCCTTCCATTCCGTCCAGCCGTTCGCGCTTGCGCCCAAAACGAAGCAGGCCGCCGCACTGGGCGAGGAAAACGACATGGATTTGCTCAGATAATGCTTGTTATCCTGATAAACGATATCCATTTTCCGATACAAGTCAATTTCTATCCATCCGAACAGTGCAAAGCCGCCGCTTTACAGGGAAACGGCGGCTTTTTACTCTTACTCAGGACTCTCTCCAGTCCGCGAAAATACGCTCTGCGTCAGACGCGCTTGCGCACGCGAGCAGCTTGTCAGCCAGCTCCTTGCATTCGCCGCAGGAGTGCTTTGCAAGGTCTGCCTTTGCTGCCAGCATTGCGGATGCCGACATGGACAGATTGGTTACGCCGAGACCGCACAGCACCGGCGCCATGCCGGCCGTGCCTGCCATCTCGCCGCACACGCCGACTTCGATACCGTTCTCGTTCGCTGCTTTGGCCGTCATGGCGATCAGGCGCAGCACGCCCGGATGCAGCGGACGGTACAGATAGGAAATCTTCTCGTTGATGCGGTCCACCGCGCAGGAATACTGAATCAGGTCATTCGTGCCGATCGAGAAGAAGTCAACCTCCTTCGCCAGCACATCCGCACAGACAGCCGCCACCGGAATCTCGACCATAATGCCGACCTTGACATTCGGATTGAAGGGTACGCCTTCCGCGGTCAGCATGTCCTTCGCCTGCTCGAGCACCTGCTTTGCACCACGCACCTCATCCACCGACGAAATCATCGGGAACATAATGCGCAGATCGCCGTACTGCGCGGCACGCAGCAGCGCGCGAAGCTGAATCAGGAACAACTCCGGCTGATTCAAGCAAATGCGGATCGCGCGGTAGCCGAGGAACGGATTCTGTTCCTTCTCCAGCGCCAGTGCGGGCACTTCCTTGTCGCCGCCGATGTCCAGCGTGCGGATGATAACCGGCTTGCCCTGCATGATCTCACACGCCTTCTTGTAGGCGGCGAACTGCTCTTCCTCGCTCGGCAGGTCGGTACGATCCATGAACAGGAACTCCGAGCGGAACAGACCGACGCCTTCACCGCCAAGCTCCGCTACGCGGACTGCGTCATCCGGCGTACCGATGTTGCCCTCAATAATTACACGGCGGCCGTCCGAGGTCGCGCCCTCCTTATCCTTGTACTGCGCGAGCATGGCACGATGCGCCGCATCGGCCTTATGGCGCTCCGCAAAGTCGGCAAGCGTCTGCTCATCCGGCTGCGCGACTACTTCACCTGCCGCGCCGTCGATCAGCAGCAGGTCGCCGTCCTCGATCTCGTCCGCCTTCTCGCCGGCACCGACAATCGCCGGAATACCCATCGAACGCGCCATGATCGCCGAATGGCTCGTGCGGCCGCCGATCTTCGTGATAAAACCGGCAACCGGCTTGCCGCCGATCTTCGCCGTATCGGACGGCGTAAGGTCGTTCGCCACAATAATGCACGGCTCGGTGATCGTGTCGATCGCGTTATCCGCAATGCCCTTCAGATTCTTAATGACCCGCTGAGAAATATCACCGATGTCTGCTGCACGCGCCTGCATATATTCGTCGTCGAGTGCGCGGAACATCGCCTGAAAGTTCTCACAGTTGACAAAGCATGCGTACTCCGCGCAAACCTTCTCATCCGTTACAATGTTTGTCATGCCCTCAACAAAATCAGGGTCGTCGAGCATCATCAGATGTGCGTCAAAAATTTCCGCCTCAGCCGCACCGATATTCTTTTCCGCATCGTCACGCAGCACTTCGATCTGCTGCTTGGCTTTTTCCACTGCGTCAAGAACGCGCTTGCATTCGGCTTCCGCATCGGCAACGGTCTCCTTAACGACCGAAAGATCTTCTTCCTTGATAACGAGAGCCTTTGCCTTCGCCAGACCCTCCGAAACGCCGATAGCCTTGAATTTAACCATGGGTTTTCCTCCGTTTTTACGATTGTATTTTTATACAAATTTCGCAACCAAACCTATATTATATTGTACAACATCCCCATACTTTCGTCAAGCAAATAAAGTTTTTTCTGCAAACCGACATTTATTTTTGAAAAACGAGTGCCGTACTCGGGATTTGTCTGCTATAATAGAGGCATTCCACACTACTTCTACTGGAGGAAGGATAATTATGGCTAATCGCTGCACTCGTATTCCCGAGATCATGTTTCCGCGTGAAGGCGTGGACCTGTCCAAGTGGGCAGTCATCGCCTGCGACCAGTACACCTCTCAGCCGGACTACTGGGCCGAGACTGACAAGACCGTCGGTGACGCACCCTCTACCCTGCGTCTGACCCTGCCGGAGGTTTATCTGGAGGACGCGGACGTTGCTGCCCGCACGGAAAAAATCCATCAGACCATGCAGCAGTATGTGCAGGACGGCACGCTGCGCACCCTGCCCGCCGGCGTCGTTCTGACCGAGCGCTGGTCCGGCGGCTCCTGCCCGCGCCGCGGCATCGTGCTGTCGGTCGATCTGGAAGCGTATGAATACACGCCCGGTTCCGCATCCCTCATCCGCCCAACCGAAAAGACGGTTGTCGAGCGTATTCCGCCCCGTCTCAAGGTTCGTCAGGGCGCATGCCTGGAGCTACCGCACATCATGATCCTGATCGACGATCCCGACCGTCAGATCATCGAGCCGCTGTTCGAGCAGACCGCCTCTTATGACAAGCTGTACGATACCGACCTGATGCAGAACGGCGGCCATATCACCGGCTGGTTCCTGCCGAACGGTCCGGAGACCGAGGCCATCGAGGCCAAGCTCGAAGCACTCTGCGACCGCGAGACCTTCAACAAGAAGTACGGCTGCACGGACGCACAGGCGCTGCTGCCGTATGCAGTAGGCGACGGCAACCACTCCATGGCCACCGCAAAGGCGTACTGGGAAGAGGTCAAGAAGGGCCTGACTGCAGAGGAGCAGGAGAATCATCCGGCACGTTTTGCACTCGTTGAGGTTGTCAACATCCATGACGAGAGCCTGATCATCGAGCCGATCCACCGTGCCCTGTTCGGCGTAGACGCAGATGAGCTGCTCGGTGCTCTGACCGACTTCTACAACGGCGAGGGCTGCAAGGCTTACGTTGCCGACGAGGCTCCCAAGAGTGAGACCGCGCACTTCTTCCCGTTCTGCTCGGCGAACAAGTCGGGCGTATTCGTTGTTGAGAACCCGAAGTGGGCCATTCCGGTCGCTACCATCCAGACCGGTCTGGACGCTTATCTCGAGACCCACACCTCCGCGAAGATCGACTACATCCACGGCACGGACGTTGTTGTTTCGCTGGCGGAAAAGCCGGGCAACCTCGGCTTCATCCTGCCGGACATCGCCAAGAACGACCTGTTCCGCGGCGTTGTTTTCGACGGCGTTCTGCCGCGCAAGACCTTCTCCATGGGTGAGGCGCACGAGAAGCGCTACTACATGGAGGCAAAGACCATCGTAAAGTAAAGTTACGCCTTTTCAGAGGACGCAGCCGCATCTGGGGCGACTTCGTAAGAACAACATTACACAATATAATATGAAGATAAAACAA
>OLVT01001519.1_pt1 | contig 19040 bp, 20 predicted proteins | sample 1673241 | NCBI WGS metagenome assembly OLVT01 (sample SAMEA3178936, study PRJEB25190) | human gut metagenome | biome: human gut; feature: human-associated habitat; material: faeces | place: Austria | collected 2013 | reverse complement strand
ACAAGAAGCATCGGATGTCCATACCCCGGAGGGCACCTAGTCCGATGTGAAAACGAGGGCAAAAACAGGCTTATAAGCAAGCTTAACGCCTGCTTCCGCCCTCGTTTTCCCGCCGTCCTGAACTGTTACGGAAAATTGTGAAAAAAGTGTGAAATTAGCACTCGAGACTTGACAGTGCTAACAATAAGTGTTATATTACAGGTAGAACAAAGGAAGAGAGATAAAAGAAGGAAACGGATGTAAATCCTTTGAATCTCTTAAATCCGGTTCCAGGAAACAAGGTAAACACATAATGATAGATAGAAAAGGAGAGATGACTTATGTTAATGCCTAGTATTTTTGGAGAAAGCTTATTGGATGACTTTTTTGATTTTCCGTTTGAGAACAGTTACAGAAGCGGACGGTCTCAGCTGATGAGGACCGATATTAAGGATACGGACCAGGGCTACGAGGTAACCATGAACCTGCCCGGAGTTAAGAAAGAGGATGTAAAGGCGGAACTCAAGGACGGCTATCTGACCATACAGACCACAACAGATTCCAGCAGGGATGAAAAGGATTCCAACGGAACCTACATCCGCAGGGAGCGCTACTGCGGATCCTGCAGCAGAAGTTTTTATGTAGGTGACGCAGTGACCCAGGAGGACATCAAGGCCAAATTCGAGGACGGCACCCTGAAGATGCTGGTTCCCAAGAAAGAAGCCAAACCGGCCGTGGAGGAGAAAAAGTATATTGCAATCGAAGGTTAAACTCAAATATGACGTACAGACCTGACCATACATGGCTCCCGGAACTGTTTCCGGGAGCCCCACAAAAAACAGAGGAGGAATGACGTATGTTAATGCCCAGTATTTTTGGTGAAAATATGTTTGATGAATTTTTCAGGGATCCATTTTTTGACAGCAGGGATATGAAGAAGCTGGAGAAGAAATTATATGGACGCAGAGGCAAAAACCTGATGAAAACCGATATCCGTGAAACAGATACAGGATATGAACTGGAAATGGATCTGCCGGGATTTAGAAAGGACGAAATCAGGGCATCCCTCAGGGACGGATACCTGACCATCAGTGCTGCCAAAGGACTGGATAAGGACGAGCAGGAGAATACGAGCGGCAGATATATCCGTCAGGAGCGTTATGCCGGCGCCTGCGAAAGAAGCTTTTATGTGGGCGAAGATATGACGGAAGATGATATAAAGGGCGAATTCAAGCACGGTATCCTGAGACTGTCCATTCCAAAAAAGGAAGCGAAACCACTGGCAGAAGAAAAGAAATATATCTCCATTGAAGGATAAACCCGGCATAGCATAACAGAACCCCGCAGTGGCGGTGATGCAGCATCACATCATCAAAACCGCGGGGTTCCTTTTTATGTCCTGGATTTTATTTGTATGGTATAATACAAATGACAATACATGCCTCAGGATCCGATACACCTTGATCCGGGCATACAGCCAGTGATGACAGGAGGAACGAAAGGTATGAAAAAGGATAAGGGGTATGGACTTTTATGGATGCTTGCGGCAGAGGTGGTCCTGTTTATTTTCTTCCTTGCCATTGCTCCGCGGCTGAATGCTGAGGGACTTCTGTACCGGTCCGCCGTGCCCGTAACCCCAGAGGAAGTGCTGTCAAAAGATGATAACGGCAGTTTTGAGCTGAAATACGGGGCAGGTTACCCCTGTACGGAGCCGACCGGGTACATGACCTCTGTATCGGATTTACAGAAAAACTATATCGGCGCATGGGAGGCAGATGCCTCTCTCTTTCAAGCAACCGGTATCTATAAACAAATCAGCCACAGAACCCGGCCGTCAACGCAGCGCGGCTATTACAGCAGCCGCAGCCCAACCTACGGGGTCACTGCCCCCGCCATTACACGGAGCCGGTGGACCACCTTCTGGATGAGGCCGTATGCGGATTATGCCCAGTATTACCTGATTACTTTTAAGGACGGAACCAGAACCTGGGCTCTGGTGGACAACGCAATCACCAGAATACCTGCAAAAGGCAGGGTGGCCCTTCCTGTGGGATATTACTGGGACGAGGGGGCCGCCCGCTTTCTGACTGATAAGGAAAAAAAGGCATACCGCATAACAGACCGTGATGTGCTGGAAGATAACTGCCTGGGAAATGCCCTGGACCTGTACAGCGGCTGGATAGAGGGAGACGAGATGAGACAATACCATGAAACATGTTCCTTCGTCCAATCCGTTGCGCTGGTAATAATCGGCATTCTTTTATTCATCACCCTGATTCTGTTCATGTTTTCGGGCAAAACGTCCGGCAGCCATACGCAGAACCGCTGATATTAGGAATTTTGCAAGGGAAAATTAAGAGTTCTCTGCCCACACTTATAGTATACTTTTAGTATAAAAATGAAACGCGCAGAGAAAGGATGGAAAGAAATGATATGGTCCCCAATCGTGACAATACTTGCTGTGACTGTTCTCCTCTGCTGATGCGGCGGCACAATATCTCCCACTGCAGCCAGCAGCATGGCGCGTGAGCCTGCCCTGCCGGAAGGCATGGAATACCTGTCCGAGGCGCCGGCGCCGGAAACAGCGTCAGAATCACTGCCTGAAATCACAGTAAAACCGGAGCTGCTGACGGACGCCGGAACCCTCTGCCCCATGGAATACGGAACGGACGCGGACGTTATATTCTTTGCAGATCTGGACCATGATGGAGAACCGGAGCGCATCACTGCCGGACTGGCTGATTTCCAGGCATCAGGAGGACAATATGCCTCCCTTAAAGTATTGGCGGGAGAATCGGCTGATTCCCCGGTCATCTGGGAGCATGACTACAGTGTGGCCCATGCAGGCTGGACCATGCTGTATCTCTACAGAGAAAACGGGGCGGATTATCTCATGGAATATTCACCTTATATGAACCAGGGATATGGCGCATACAGCATTCGTATCTTTTACATAGGTCCGGATAAAAAAACAGTGGAAGCGCACTCCCACACAGCAGATTTCGCACTCCAGCAGGAGGACAGGACAGGCTTTTTCGGAGACCCGGACGCCCTTGCAGCATTCATGGATACGGCAGAGGGCTACATAAAGAGCAGTCTTTTGCTGGTAAGCACCGATCAGGGGCGCCTGGCATACAGCACCCCGGAACGTCCGGTTACCCTGGACCATGACGATTCCTTCTTTACAGATTCATGGAATGTAACGGGAAAATGGAACGGGCGGGAAACCATTGAATACATGTCGCAAAAAAACTGGATGGCGGCAGAAGGTATTCCCCTGCTTTGCATTTCACGCCCGTCCGGAGACACAGTGGAAGTACAGTTTAAAAACCGGAATCATTTTTTCACCACCTCCAATCCGGTGATGGACCAGTTATTTGCTGATATGACCGGCAGGAACTGGACCTTTCTTCCGGACCGGGAACCGCCGCCAGGTCCCCCTGACGCGGTACTGTCAGTTTACAGGAAGGAAGGCATGGATGTGTTTATATCGTGTTATCAAAAGGAGGAGACAGCAGTCATCTGGACAGCCCCCTTTGTCTATAATATTGCCAACGATATGAGAAGTATCAATGAATGCTATTATATGTCTGCCAGTGCAGTGGAGCGCCTTCTTTCATGGGCGCCGTGATGCTGTCTGTCATTCAGTTCTGTCATGGTAACCAGCAGCAGGGGAGGAGGACGTGTATGGTCAGTATCCTATCTTTCATCATCGTAATTTTAATCATAAGCATCCTGTGTTTTTTGTCAGGGCGCAGAATGGCGGAGAACAGGGCGGCAAAAAATCCAAATGCAGAAAACCGGACAAACGGAAACAGGACGGCCCAATCCATAAATCATTTTCTTATGCGCCATCCTGTCATGGTAAAGGGTCTGCTTTTATTTTATATTGCCTTTGCAGGCTGTTTTACATTTCCCATAAGAAGCCAGCCCTTTCCCCTGGATTTCACCAAAGCTTATCTGCTGATTTGCTCTTACGGAATCATAGGTTGGGGATTTGCAGGCCTTTACGGGAAGGCAAAAGAGAGGGCTGTCTATCCTCTGACCCTCCTTATGACCATTCTGGGCATGGTGTGCAGATATGTTCTTGAATATGGAGAGGCATCCAATGTCTATAATTTTACCATGCTCAATATTCTGTCTTACATAATCCTCATACCTGCTTTTACAGTGGGTGCATACCATTATATTGTAAAGTATCTGATTTCCGCCAGGTAGAGCAGTGAAAGGTCCTTTGCAACATGAGAATGCGGGCAACATCAGACAGAAGATGGAAATGGAAATAAAACCATGTCCGGGCTGCAGTTAATGCTTGGGCCTGTAAATGATTTCATTTACCGTATACACGGTGACAAAAGCATCCTTATCTGTTTTCAGCACATAATTCATCAGGGTTACATACTCGTTTTTATCAACAATGGTGATGATCTCCCTCCTTGGCTGGCCGTCATAGGCTCCGATGGCTTCATAAATCGTGGCGCCGCTGTGGAGATGATGCAGAATAAACTCCCTGATTTCTTCCTCCCGCTGGGAAATGATGCACACCCTCTTTTTTATGTTAAAGCCAAAGATGAAATGGTCCAGGACGATTCCGTTGAGATAGGTGCCAAGGACACTGAGCACCACAATTTTCTTGTCATAGACCAGGGCCGCGGACAGTGCCACACACATGCCTGACATGGACATGGCCCGGCCAAGTTCCATATGCAGGTATTTGTTCAAAAGCTTTGCCACGATATCCAGGCCGCCTGATGACGCATTCCTGTTAAACAGCATGGCCAGTCCGATGCTTACCACAAAGATATAGCATATCATATCCAGAAACGCATCGTTAGTGATGGAAGCATTTTCCGGAAATGCCGTCTCAAAAACAGCCAGGACCACAGGCAGCAGGAACGAGGTGTAAACAGTCTTTGCCCCGAATTCCCTTCCGATGAGCAGGAAGCCCAGAACCAGAAGGAGCATATTGAGGATAAAGGTGATTGCTGAAATCTTAAGGGGAACAAAGTTTCCCAGAACAATTGCCAGACCGGATATACTTCCCACCGATACATGGCTTGGCATCAGGAAGAAAAAGACAGCTGCCGCCACAATGACGGTGGCAAAGGTAATCATGATGAACTCCCTGATCGTTTCCCACTTTTTCATAAAAACTAAGCCTCCAATACATACATTTTTTTACATATACGGTCCCCTTTAAACGGTCCGTCAAACGTCCCGTGTGGTATTGTATCACATTGCGGTCCTTCCTGCAATTCATAGAATCCGCGGATGATATATTCCTGATGATATATTTTGCATCCACGGTTATATAAAAACTCATGTGAGGAAATCAAATGACAAAAGAAGAATTTTTAAAACGCGTAAAAGAAAACGAAGAATGGGCGCCGGGCTGGGAAACCATTGAACAGGAATTTGAGCGGCTCTACCCGGGACAGGAGCCCCGGCACTATGGCACAAACATGATGGCCAGGGCCATATTTGGCGGCGACTGCTACCTGGACGGCTATTCCATCTATGATTCTCCCAAGGGATATAAGCATATTGTGACATTTGGAATGACGGAGCTTTATGCAGATGAGGAGTCCTTTGGCGGAGAATGGAATAAGTGGGGTTATGAGATGACCATCAAGCTTAGGGAAAATGAGCCGGAAGATTGTCTCTGGGCAATTGATATGCTCTCAAATCTTGCCCGCTACACCTATACCCAAAATCAGTTTTTTCTCCCCAGCCAGTATATAGCAGGTAACGGCACATCCCTTCATGTAGGGACGGATTCAGCTATCACGGCACTGATAACCACCATGGACACAGAGGCGGTGTCTCAGGATTCTGTCTATGGAAAGACGGAGTTTATCCAGCTGGTAGGTATTACGGAACAGGAATTTAAGAACATTCAGGGAAAAACAGCGAACATTGAACTTCTGCTGGAACGTATGAAGCAGGATAACCCGGATTTGGTGACAGACATGACCAGGACAAGCTCTTACTTGTAGCGGGACAGAAAATACTGGATTGACTGAACTATATTAACTGTATATTGACTGTATATTGACTGTATCTTAAAAACCAAAGCACATATGAAAACGAGGGTAACTAAATATGAAGTATATCACTAACAAACATATTTCAAAAAAACTGACAGCACCTTTACTCTGCATGGCGCTGTGCGGTGTATTGACTGCCTGCGGGCACAAGGAACCATCCCATGCGCTGTCCCCGGAACAGGCAGAATCCCAAAGCACTGAGGCCGAACCGGAAATCAGGATTGACACCCAAGAGGGCTCCCAGTCTGAGCAGTCATCGGAGCATCCCATAGGCAGCACCGCTGCACCGGCTGATTCAGCCCAGGGGGAGGCCGGATATCTGCTGATTAAAGACCAGACGTTTGATGTGACCCTGGAGCCATTGGGCAGCGTCACATTTGCGTCCTATAAACCGGACAGCCTTCAAAATCCTCTTGCAGATGTTATGTTTGAGATAAAGAAGGAGAAAAAAACAGTTTGCCTTCTGGACGGCGTGTATGAGGGCAACACACGAAGTAACGAGACGTTTAACAAGGTGGAGGCAGTATCCTTTCCCGACTATAACAGCGATGGTTTCAATGATATCATCATCATATGCAGCTACTCACCGGCCTCCGGGCCAAAGACAGGCACAGGATATCCTGAGGTGAGAATCTACAGCGGAAAGGCTGACGGCAGCTTTACCCTGGAGAGAAGTCTGTCGGAAAACGCCAACTCGGCCCTTGCCGAAAAGACCGTACAGTCTGTCCTGGGATTTCTGGGCGCGGGCAAAGGCAGGCCCAGTGTATCTGCCTCCGGCTGGCAGCAGGCCTATACCGGCCTTCTCCAATCCCAGGACAGCGGTCAGTGGCAGGGGTATAATTTAATTTACATCAATGACGACGACATCCCCGAATTGGTGGAAATCGGCATCGACGAGGCAACGGGCTGCAAGATAGTCAGTTTTGCAGACGGGGCTGCCTATGAAACGCAGCTGTCCAGACTCTATTTCTCTTATATTGAACGCGGAAATCTTCTGTGCAACTCTGAGGGAAATATGGATTACTACTACGATATTGTGTACAGTATGGAATCGGGCCGGCTGCTTCCCATTGCTTCCGGATATTATGGGGCTGAGGATAACTCCCATGTGCAGTTTGATGAGGAGGGGAACCCCATCTATCAATATGAATGGGAAGGTGTCATGATGACGCAGGAGGAATACAATCAGGCATTCCGGGCTGTCTATGACACATCCTCAGAGAAGCCGGGGTATGAATGGGATAAATGGCTTTCCCTGGAAGAGGTGATACAGGCCATTGACGGCATCCAATAAACGCCGGATGGAAGGACAGCGTATTCTGGTGAAATGATGCTGTATTTATGCCCATGTCTTTGATATAATATAATAAATCTGCTTATACCGACAGTGAATCACGCCTAACAAGGAGGAGACAAGAACATGCTTTTAGTGGCTAAAAGGGACGGGGAAACCGTGGAATTCCAATTGGATAAGATAACGCTGGCTATCAAGAAGGCCTTTAAAGCAACAGGTAAATCATATACGGCTGATATTATCGAGCTATTGTCGCTCCGGGTCACATCTGATTTCCAGATGAAGATAAAAGACAGCCGGATTAGCGTGGAGGATATACAGGACAGCGTGGAGAAAGTCCTGGAGGAATCCGGCTACACTGATGTGGCCAAGGCCTACATACTATACCGGAAACAGCGGGAGAAAATCAGGAATTTGGATAAGACCATCCTGGACTACAAGGATGTGGTGGATAACTATGTAAAGGTGGAGGACTGGCGCGTCAAGGAAAATTCAACCATCACATATTCTGTGGGCGGTCTGATTCTGAACAATTCCGGCGCAGTGACTGCCAATTACTGGCTTACAGAAGTCTATGACCGGGAGATTTCCGATGCCCATGTAAACGGGGACATCCATATCCACGATTTATCCATGCTGACAAGCTACAGCTGCGGATGGTCCCTCAGAAAACTTCTGTTAGATGGCCTGGGCGGCATCACCGGGAAGATTACCGCATCTCCGGCCAAGCACCTGGCCACCCTCTGCAACCAGATGGTAAACTTTCTGGGAATTATGCAGAATGAGTGGGCTGCCTCCCAGTCATTTTCCTCCTTTGATACCTACCTGGCTCCCTTTGTGAAGGCAGACAACCTGTCCTATGATAAGGTTAAGAAATGCATGGAGGCGTTTGTCTTTGGGGTCAACACTCCCAGCCGCTGGGGTACCCAGGCCCCATTTTCCCACATTTTCATGGACCTGAAGGTTCCAGGGGACATGGCTGACGAAAAGGCCATTGTGGGCGGCAGGAGAATGGAATTTACATACGGGGACTGCCAGGAGGAAATGGACATGGTAAACCGGGCGTTCCTGGAAACCATGCTGGAAGGCGATGCCAATGGCCTGGGATTCCAGTATCCTATTCCGGCTTATGGGATAGGAGCAGATTATGACTGGTCTGACAACGAACAAAACCGGCTATTGTTTTCCCTGGCATCCCATTACGGAACCCCATATTTCATCAATTATATGGGAAATGGCATGAAACCGGAAGATGTAAGGACTTCTTATGATGGAATCCGGCCGGATTTCCATGTGCTGCGGAAAAAGGCTGGCGGCTTTTTCGGTTATGGGGAACATACAGGTTCCGTTGGCGTGGTCACGGTCAATCTTCCCCGGATTGCGTACCAGTCAAAGGACGAGAAAGAGTTTTATGCCCGGCTGGACCAGATGATGGACCTGGCTGCCCGTTCCCTGAGCATTAAGCGGAATGTGATCTCCACCCTGTTAAAGAATGGTCTTTATCCCTATACGGCCTGTTACCTCACTGATTTTGACAACCACTTTTCATCCATCGGCGTCATCGGCATGAATGAAGCAGGGCTCAATGCGCAGTGGCTGAAAGCCGGCCTGGAATCAGAGGAGACAAAGAAGTTCGCTGTCTCTGTCCTGAACCATATGCGTGAAAAGCTGATTGGATACCAGATGGAGTACGGTAATCTCTACGGCCTGGAAGCAACGCCCGCAGAGTCAGCTACCTTCCGTTTCGCCAGGCTGGACCGTGAGCGTTTTTCCGGGATCCGGACAGCCGGACACGAAGGGGACACCCCCTATTATACAAACAGCACCAAACTGCCGGCGGATTATGACGGCACATTGCAGGGTGCACTCATAAACCAGGATTCCCTGCAGCCTCTTTATACCACAGGCACTGTATTCCATGTGTATATGGAGCGGGAACTGGAGGACTGGAAAAAGGCTCGGGATCTGCTCAGCAGTATGATTACAGAACACCATATTCCCTGTTTCACACTGTCTCCTGTTTATACCATCTGCCAGACCTGCGGCTATCTGCCCGGCAGACAGGAGAGGTGTCCGAAATGCAATGGCGCTGCGGATGTTTACAGCAGGATTGCGGGCTATTACAGACCTGTCCATGATTGGAATGACGGCAAGGCGCAGGAGTTTAGGAACAGGATTATGTTCCGCATAGGAGAATGATAATGGATGTTTATGTGGCAAGTGCGTTCAGCAAAGATAACAGAGGCGGAAACAAGGCGGGTGTGGTATTGCAGCAGGCCCGCCTGAATGAAGCAGAAAAAACAGAAATCGCCCTTCTGATGGGATATTCAGAGACCGCCTTTGTCGCTGATTCAGAGCTGGCTGATTTTAAATTAGAATACTTTACCTCTGTGGGCGAAGTTCCTCTGTGCGGTCACGCCACAATCGGGACTTTTACTGTGCTGCGGCATTTAGGGCGGCTTGAAAAACAGGAGTATACCATTGAGACAAAATCCGGTATATTGAGAATACGTGTGGATAAAAGCGGTCTGATATTCATGGAGCAGAATATCCCGAAGTTCTATGAAAGACTGGATAAAGGGGATGTGAAGGCATGCTTTGATTCTGACGGTATCCCGGATGCCTTACCTGTGCAAATCGTGTCCACAGGATTAAAAGATATTATACTTCCGGTAACGGACCCTGAGATTCTGGGCCGGATGACGCCTAATTTTTCCGCCATCACCAGACTAAGCCGTGAGAAAGAATGCATCGGCATCCATGCGTTTTCCCTGGCAAAGGAGATGGGTCTGACTGCCATATGCAGAAATTTTGCCCCGCTTTACGGCATAGATGAGGAATCCGCAACCGGCACCTCCAACTGTGCCCTGGCCTGCTATTTATACAGGTACGTGTCAAAACAGGACCAGTATATCTTTGAACAGGGGCATAATCTAAACAGCATTTCCAGAATATACGTTAATCTGGATACCGAAGATAATACGATTACGGGTGTATGGGTGGGAGGATACGGATATTTGTCCTGTTTGTCACAAATCTGCTGTCAGCCATGAACCTGACCATACTCACATCCAGGGAATATCTGAAAATTGTCAGCTGACAACTCATTATCCATTGTCCCATATCTCAAGCCAGGCTTCGTAATAATCGCAGCGGTACCCGTCACAGGCAGTTAGCAGATAACGGCCTGTCAGTTGTCCTGAGCCATATCCCATGGACTGGGCGGCTTCCAGGAATGCTCCTGCGTTATTGCAGTCCGGGGATTGGGCATTTACCTTGAGAAGCCCCTTCAGATACAGCCTGGATTCGGCGTCCTGGTCCCGCAGGATGACACTGTTTCCCAAATCATAATCCGGGCAGGCCAGGAAGATACCATACTGTATCTCCTGGCCTTGTTGTGGTTTAATCAGAATGGAGGACTGGTATGGATCTTGTACATAGGTCTCCAGGGATTCCCTGTCCTCAGGAGAAAACAGTTTCATGGCAGGGAGAAGGTCCCTCAGGACCTGAAACGAAGTCCGCTCCAGGTCCATAATACGCTGGACCATGGAGCGCCGTGTTTGAAGCTTTTCAAGCGTCATCTGCATCTGCCTGATTTGGTCCTCCAGCCGTCTTGCGTTTGTCTCCAGGGTGTGGTCCACATCCTCTACGCACATGCCAGGAATGGACTTTATCTCCTTGATGGACAGAGACAGGCTGCGGTAAAAAATCACATCACATATATCCAGCATGGTTTGGGAAGTGGGACAGCGGTAATGGTTGTCCTTTGACCTTTCAAAGCGAATCAATCCCTCGTCATCCCAGTAACGCAGGGCCGAAGCCGGCAAATGGAACAGTTCTGACACTTCCTTTATACGGCTGATGTGTTTCAAGGTATTCCTCCTTATAAAAAGTCCCTATCAATTTCCATTCTATACAGGGGACCTTATTAAAAACAGATTGACTTTCAAGCAGCTTTAAGGTTTATACTATTCTCATTGTATCAAATAATGGGAGGTTTGTCATGTTAAGACGTTTTATAGGAGCAGTACTTCCGTCCATGCTTGCATTTGCCTTTTCAGGACTTTACACGATTGTGGATGGCTTTTTTATTGGGAGAAACATAGGAGACATTGGACTTGCCGCCGTGAATATTGCCTATCCGCTGGCTGCCCTGGTCCAGGCTGTGGGAACGGGTATCGGCATGGGAGGCGCTGTCTGGATATCCCTTTACCGTGGAAAAGGAGACCGGGAGAGGGAGGAAGAGTGCCTGGGAAATACTCTTACCACCCTGTTTTTGGGAGGGCTTTTGCTTATGGCTGTCCTGTTTGCATTATGCGGCCCGGTCCTCAGACTGTCAGGGGCAGAGGGCAGCGTGTACGGAGAAGCTATGGTATATATCCATATTCTGATTGGAGGTTCCCTGCTTCAGCTCTTTGCAACCGGCTTTGCACCCCTGATTCGAAATTATGAAGGGGCAGTGACAGCCATGGGATCCATGATTGGAGGATTTTTGACCAACATCCTGCTGGACTTCCTGTTTGTAGCTGTATACCACAAGGGTGTGGCGGGCGCCGCGGCCGCCACCGTCATAGGGCAGGGGGTTACAGTGGTCCCTTGTATTTTATTCATGGGATCCAGAATAAAAGGAATCCGGAAAGAACACTTTTTATTAAAGAAAAAGCAGATGCTCAGGATTGCCGGTACAGGCGTATCGCCATTCGGCCTTACAATCTCCCCCTTTATTGTAATCATGCTGATTAACCGGAGCGCATATGTATATGGAGGTGAGGCTGCGGTGGCCGCCTATGCAGTGATATCCTATGTGGTAGCCATCGTACAGCTGCTTTTACAGGGAATCGGAGATGGAAGCCAGCCTCTCATGAGCTTTTACCTTGGAATCGGAAAACCAAAGCAGGCCAGAACCGTGCGGAACATGGCATATTTGTTTGCCGCCGTTACTGCTCTGGCCAATATGGGAATTCTCTGCCTTTTGAGGAGTGCTGTTTCCGGCTTTTTCGGCGCATCCTCCTCTGCATTCCCGATTGTGGCTGAAAGTATGCCGGTTTTTACTGCCGGTTTCCTCTTTATTGCCTTTTGCAGGACCACCACATCCTATTTTTATGCAACAAAACAGAACTTGTTTTCCTACCTTTTGGTCTATGGTGAACCAGTACTTTTATTCTTCCTTCTGACCCTTGGACTGCCTCCTGTCATGAAGCTAGAGGGCGTATGGCTGTCTGTTCCCATTACCCAATCACTATTGGCAGTTCTGGGGATGGCTCTTCTGCGGATGGAGGGGAGAAGCCTTCCTGGTTATCAATACAGCCCGAAAAATGATTAACATGGTCACTCCAATCAGCAGAAGGCCCATGACACGGTCAATAGACAATGCCATGACAATTTCCTGGTCCATTACCTGCTCTGTTTCTTTTATCATTTCATTCGCCATATGGCGCACCTACCTGTATATAATTTAACTGAATACAATTTTAATATGTTGTTGGACCATGAAGTATATGGTACAATCTGTTTATGAATGACAGAAAAGACAGGAAGGCAACGGACAGATTATGATAAACAGAGAAGACATGCTGGAGCTTACAAGACGGATGACCCTTTCCCGCACCTCCTTTACCAGAATTGCAGGATGTTATGTTGACAGGGATGGGGATTTTGATGGGAGTTTTAATATTAATTTTCTTAAATTATCGGCATCAGAACGGACAAAGAAACTGAAGCTGGCTAAGGAAATCCCCTTTGCAGCCACGAATGTGAACCTGAAAAAGTACGAATATCCTCAAGGTGCGCGGAAACCAGGAAGTATGTGGCAGCTTCTCATGGCCATGAATGAATGCGGCCTGAAAAATGATGCCCTGATGGATACATTTTATGATGTTATTATGGAGCATTACCGTGCAGAGAGGGAGTATGCCATCCTGGTTTTCCATGACCGTTATGATATCCCGGCAAAAGGTTCTGACAAGAAACGCCAGTGGGAATCAGAGGAGGTATTTGAATATATGATTTGCGCTGTCTGCCCCCTGAGCGGGGAGTATGAGCCGGATAAACCCGTATGCGGCTTTTTATTCCCTGCCTTTACGGACAGAAGCGGGGATCTGAATCACATTGACGTATTTCAGGCGGATGCTGGCAAGCCTCACAATGAAATACTGAAGCTTTTGGAAATTATTTGACAGAGTTTGGGCTTCCGGATTCTGGAGGGTGTGCATAAAACCTCCAGAATCCAGAAGCCCTTTGCCGGCAGATGTAAGGAATATGGGACCCTATGATTGGTATATATGATTGGACTGGATTGAAAAGATATTATTGTATTCCCTGATTATACCTATAATCGCAGAGGAACATCATTTCCCTGTGGGACTTAATTCTTTACATCTGCCAATAGTGCATGCCCCTGTCATTTGTTTTATATCGTCCAGGTTCCGGGCGCCGTTATCCAGAGCTTCCAGAATCTGTGCCTTTGTGACACCCGCGCAATAACATATCACTTCACGATTATCCATTATCATTCTCCTTTATCATTTTCTGATAATTTCACTATATCACAAACACTCCAATATATCTATAGAAGCACTGCGCGCGGCTTCCTTTTTCTGGCTTATCCAGGTGAGATGTGATAAAATAGAGACAGATAGATTTTGACTGAACCCCTCACTGAAACTTGCAGTCAGCGCCAGGCACCACAGAGCTTTTGGCGGGAAAGGCTGGTCATAAATGAAAAAAATAAAATGCCCCATTTGCCAGAAAGAGTTGGAACAGGACAGCATACAATGCCCTTACTGTAAATATAGATTCAAAATCGTGCCCAAGAGCGTTAACAGTCCGGAAGATAATAAAATGCGGTTAGACGGTTACCTGGTATCCGATATCCGGGACTGTCTGGTTCATACCGAAGAAGATACACTGGAACGGTTCAGAAAAGCCCAGAACAAGCCGGAGTTTAACCCTTCCGCCGGATTTGGAGGAAACCTTTGGTTTGCCAAAAGAGGCATGTTTGACATTTCCCTGTGGCTCATTGTCCTCAATATGACAGCAGTCCCTCTGATGGCTGCCGCTTATGGATGGATGCACAAGGGAAGCCGTTCTCTGCCTTATGATACCGGCTATGTATTTCTGTTCCTCCTTATTATGCTGGCGTTGGAATTCTATCCTTTGGGAAAAATAGCGGACCGGATGTTCTGGAAACACACCAGGGAAGTTCTCGATTTTCATGGGTGTAACGACAGGGCAGAGGAAGAGAACCCGGAGTTAAAAAAGATGCTGGCAGAGGACGGCGGACTGTCAACGGCCAACAGTCTGATCATTCTTGGACTGGATCTGCTGCTCATGTTTTTCTGTAAACAGGTAACCACAGCAATTTTTCTGTATTTCAGCTACACCAGATAAAGGGGGAGACAGTGAAGCCATTGAAAAAGAGCACAGGAATCCTGGCGGCGGTCATCCTTATTGTCATGATATCAGGACTTTTGCTGGCCAATCAGATGATTGATCACCTTGAAAATAATATAACCACGGATTATACAAAGGTATACCATGATGACCTGAATCGGCTGCTGGGAGAGGGGTGGATGGTGCTGGCGAAAGAGAGCGGCTATACGGTCACGCCCTTTGATTCCACTAACATTTATACATGGGAAATCGGTTATAAGGATAAGGACGGACAGGAGCGCTCCATACTGCTCAGTAACTTTAAGGACAGGAGTATGGAACACCCATTCGGATACTGCATAGAAAAGAATTTCCAGACCATGACAGGAGAGGTATATGCCAGGGATGTAATCAGCCCTGTTATTCCCGCTGTCTGTTGGCAGCCTGAGTACTGGATTAGATTTCTCAATTATTATGTCAGCGGAGACCATATAACAGACAGGCCGTATAAGGACCCTGCTGCAGACATAAGTCCCAGGGCAGAGGTAGCGCTTAAGACATCGCCCCTGTTGGATGAATCTGACAGCAGCATGGATTGGGAAAATCCAGAATCAGATTTTTGTTTGTATGATATTGATTATGCCGGTATCTTCAAAAGGAAGCCGGACCTCTGGTATCTAAGCGTTTCTCTGGATTTTTATTTGGAGGATATGGAGCAAGCTGAGTATGCCGGGAAAGCAGATGCCCTGGAGGAAACCGCGAAGCAGGTTCTGGCCCGTCTCAACGAATATACGGGGCATACAGTGAACGCAGAAATCATTTACCCTACAGGTTCAGACCAGAAGGGCAGTGCATATCATCACTGGTATGTCATAAACGGCGACATTGTGGACCAGTCCGTATCCGATATACAGCTTCCCATATTTGGTGTCGTTGACCCGATGTATAATCACATGAAAAAATTCTATCATCCGGAGCAGGAATATTAAAACAGTTTGGATGAAAGAGATGGTTTCAACATGTCTGAAAATTGCGCGAAAATGAAATCTATATTTAAACTCAGGTATAGTTAGGCCCGGATAGAACGGCCTTTCTAACTATTCGCGAAAGTCTAGTTTAACGAATAGTTAGATTGGGTGAGGTTCCTTGTTCTTTCTATATATCAATTCTTGATAACTCCCATTGTTTAAAATTGAATAAAGGATGTGATGTTTTATGTCTGTTGCCACTCCTTCTGAGGTCAGACCTTCTGACAATGAAGTCTCTGGCTTACAGTACTTACTTAATGATTATGAGTGGGAATTTGATACAGTCAGAATCTCTGGATACGTCCATTGATAATGCAAACATTCGCCATACTGCTGAAAATACGGCCAATATCGTTCCGTTGCTTTTGTGTGCCATTTTCCTGCTGACTCTTATCCTTGGTTGTCTGCTTTGTGTTATATTCAACCGCTTCTTTAGAAATTGATATCATGCGTTATAATGGTGAGGAGCTTCTCCCCTTCCCTCTTATCTATCTGAGGCTCATAAACCCAAACACGGATATATTTTACTAAGCCCACATGAGAAAAAAACGCCTTCTGTCCTGTTTTAGCTTAGAATTTCTGCTGAACAGCCGATATATAATTTATAATAACGAAGGGGGGATTGCAAGTTGTGCAGAAGAATTTTCTTATCTGTCCTGTTTTTTACAGCGGTGTTACTGCTGAAGGTGGATTTTTTTGATTCTTATGCTCTGCCCCTTAAAGGAGACATAGAGGTACAGACAGCGGATGGAAGCAATACAGTTGAGGCACCAGGAATAATTGTGATTCAGGATACAATTTCTGGGGAGGGCGGGCTGGAAACAGAGGGGCTCCAGGATATCAATGATGACCGGATAAACAAAGCAGCGCAGGAAAAACAGGCAGATACGGACGTTCCCTTACAGGCCAGTTCCCAGGGAGCCGCCGGGGAAGAATCCTGCGGCATGTTTGAAATCACTGGTTATTGTAGCTGTGAATTGTGTACCGGGGAAAACCATTTTACCAAATCAGGGACCGCTCCCAGGCCAGATTATACGGTTGCTGCTGATCCAGATGTGTTTCCATTGGGCAGCAGGATTCGGATTGGAGAGATTATTTATTTAGTGGAGGATACTGGGGCTTCCATCAAAGGAAATGTTGTGGACATCTATTATGAAACCCACGAAGAGGCGGTTGCCAATGGTAGATACGAGGCAGAGGTGTTTTTAATAAGAGGTATGTGATAATCCGAATACAGGGTTTATGATATCATCATTCTGACGCCCCCATTGTTTCCAATGGGGGCGTTTTGCAGCAGGCAGGACCTAATCTGCACTTCTCGGCAGCCAGTTGTTTCATATTACCGCACAGGACTCATTGCCTGCTATGAGTCCTTTACCGTTAATCTCTTACTGAACCGTGATAAGGCGGAATTGACTAATCAGTTTCTTTAGCAGCTGAGCCTGCCCTGACAGTTCCTCACTGGCCGCAGCGCTTTCTTCCGCAGTGGCGCTGTTCGTCTGTACGACACTGGAAACCTGGTCAATTCCCTGAGTGACCTGTCCGATGGCATCTGCCTGTTCTGTGGAATCATTGGATATCTGTCCAATGGTGGCTACCACATCCTTTACACCTGAAACCACATCCGAAAGGTTCTTAGCAGTATCATCAGCTATTCTTGTACCATTAAGAACAGCGCGCAGGGAGTTTTCAATAAGGGCTGACGTACTGTTTGATGCATCTGCTGATTTGCTTGCAAGACTCCTCACCTCGTCAGCTACCACGGCAAAGCCCTTCCCTGCCTCCCCGGCTCTGGCAGCCTCCACGGCAGCGTTTAATGCCAATATATTGGTCTGGAAGGCAATGTCTTCAATGGTCTTAATAATCTTTCCTATTTCTTTGGAAGAACTGCTGATTTCATCCATGGCGTGTATCATGTCCTGCATCTGGCGATTGCTTTCCGTTATCCGGCGGCCCATTTCCACAGCCTTCTCATTGGCGCTCAGAGCATTCTCTGCGTTCCGCTTAATACGGGATGCAATTTCGTTTACAGTAGCCGCCACTTCTTCAATGGAGCTGGCCTGTTCCGTAGAGCCTTGTGACAAAGACTGTGCCCCGATGGATACCTGCTCCGAACCGGAGGATACCTGCTCGGCCGCCTCGTTGATTTCTCCCATAGTATTGCTAAGGGAATGGATTATCGTAAACAATGACTCTTCAATTGTTATAAATGCCCCTTTGTACTTTTCATTAGGGGTAATATTAAAATTACCATGGGATATTTCGCTCAGTCCTCTGGATATATCTGTGATGTAGCGCCGCATCATCCCGGCAGCCTCGGAAAATGAGCGTGTCATCTCTCCCACCTCATCATTGGAGTCGTTAGAGATGGATATATCTAAATCTCCCTGGGCAAGCTTGAACGCGGCATCCCTTACGTTCAGAATCGGCCTGGATATAAGCCGCGCAACCCAGAAGGACATTGCCACGGATATACTCACTGAAATTATAATAACAAAAACAATCATATATATAATAAGCCTGCTGTTATCCGTAAGGGACCTGGATACTTCATTTCCCATCTGTTTGTTAAGGTCCGCCAGCTTTTGGGCTGCGTTCATAGCATTATTAAGAATCGGTCTTGCCTGGTTCCTGAATATGTCCAACGCCTCATCATTATGGTTTTTAAGTCCCATTTCCACCACCTGGGATCGGATTTCCATATACCTGGGCAGTTCCTGGTCAATAACAGCAATCAGCGACTGTTCTTCCGGCGTCTGGCAATTTATCTTCAGAGCATCCAGGGACTGCTGCATTTTCTGGTCAATCTGTTCCAGCTCGCTGCGGGAATTCTGTATCTCCTTCTCCTCAGTAAGAAGCACAATATCCCTCACAACAGCAGAGCCTTTATTGAGGTATATATCAAATGAGCCGATATCTCCTTGGCTAAACCCATTTTCCACAAGAGCTTTGCTGTAGTTCTGATCTGACCAGTGCAAAAAAAATGCCCCCAATATACCAGATATACTGGACAGACATGTAACCAGCATAAAACATAGTATCAGTTTTGGACCAATCTTTAAATTCTTCATTTTTGCTCCCTTTCCTTATTTGTACATATTCTGTTCGTGATTTATCAGATAGTATGATATTTGTTTCTGATAATGCATATTATCAACCAAAACAAATAACTCCTATATAGATAAATGCGGATACCTGTGCGCATAACTATAATATATTTCGACAATAAAACTAAATTTATAATCCCCCAGGATTAAAAAATTACAACTTATTTTGTCGGTATGCGAAAAAGTGTGAGATTATTGTATGATAAAAATAAAA
>OLVT01001518.1_pt1 | contig 19041 bp, 19 predicted proteins | sample 1673241 | NCBI WGS metagenome assembly OLVT01 (sample SAMEA3178936, study PRJEB25190) | human gut metagenome | biome: human gut; feature: human-associated habitat; material: faeces | place: Austria | collected 2013 | reverse complement strand
TGTGCGAAACAGGTAATCTAAGCGGTTGGTGTTGCGGACGGATCCGATTAGCACCACCAGATTCAGATCCGGAACATTACGTTTCAGCTCCTGCTGGATTTCATAGGCATTGTTTTCATACATGTCAAATATGATGAGCTGCCTGACCCCATGGCCTGCCAGCTGCCTGCACAGCTCGCTTCCTATGGAACCTCCCCCTCCCGTGACAAGGACCACCTTATCCCTTACATAGCCCATGATTTCGTTCAGATTGACCTGTACGGCTTCCCTTCCCAACAGGTCCTCTATCTCCACCTCTTTAAGCCTGGATATATTTACCTCGCCATTCATCAGCTGATAGACACCGGGCAGATACTTAACCTGACATCCTGTTTTCTGGCATATGCCCAGAATGTCTTTAATATCATCCACCGGCGCTGAGGGCAGCGCCACATATATGGCGTCAATACCCTTTTTCCTCACAAGCTCCGGTATGTCGTCCCTTATACCGGCAACCACCACGCCGTCGATGAACCGTCCCTGCTTGTCCCTGTCGTCATCCACGATACACGCCGGGAATCCATGGATTTTCTGGCTGGCCTTCATTTCCCGGATAATGAGGGTCCCTGCCTGGCCTGCGCCTACCACCATTACCTGAGGCGTGGTGTCTTTTTCCCAGGCGCGGTTCATTCTGTTCACAGTCCTCTGAAGTACCTGAAAGCTGATACGGCCGCATATGGCTGCCCCTGTCATCAGGATAAACCACAGAAGATAATAGCTTCTGGGCATCCGTGCATCAAACAGCAGTATCCCAACCGGCTGCACCAGTGCAGCCGACAGGCAGGACAGGCCTACCAGTACCATTTCCCGTATACCGGCTGTTCCCCACATGATGGCGTACAGGCGGCCGCCATAAAATAAAAGGGTGACCACCGCCATCTGCAGCAGCCCGTATTTCCATAAGGCATGTACATACGATGCTGGTATGCTGTTAAAATCCAAATCAAACCTAAGCCCCAGAGCCAGGCAGGCGCAGATCCATACTGCCGCCATGTCATAGGCCCAGAGCAGGCACATCCTCACCCGCTTACTGCGTGGAAGGTATTTATCCAATATGATTCTATCCCTGTTTTTTACGGTTTCTGCGTTTTTCACATTCACACTCTTCCCTGTTATCAGCGCTTTCGCTGTATCTTAACCGGACGTTCATCCGTCCCTTACTTTTTATATACAACCGACAGCGTACCGGAACCCGGCGCATTAAACCACAGCATCTTGGACCCTGCATCCACCCTGGTGGGTTTGATGAGCTGCCATGTTCCTGTCATGTTGTTGTAAAACAGAACTTCCACGTCACCCAGGCCGTCCAGCAGGTTTGGCACATAGAGAGGAACCTCCACCTGCCCTGTCTTCTCTGTGTTGGTGGCTGCATCCTTTGTCATAATTGCATGGGTTCCAACCAGGGCGTTATAACCTGCCAGGTCCAGTCCGGGCACTGCTTCGCTTAAGGGCTTCCCGCTGTTTATGCTGTTGATTGTGTTGACCACAGGCTCAGGCAGACCTGCCACTGCTGCGTTGGCGCCCTGTACAAATTCCAGGGCAGTATCACCTATCACTGCCTGACCTCTGCTGTTGGTCTCCACCGCATGTTCCCCTGCGGTCTGTCCCACCGCTATTCCCACTGCATTGTTTCCCTGTCCGGAACTGGTAACCGTGGAACCTGCCGATGCTCCACCCTTTATTTGATCCACCTTTTCCCCGATGTCATGGCTGCTTCCGTCGCTTCCGCCTCCCACAATGACCGGGCCTGTCCCCGGGCTGTTGGCTGCGAGTATACATGTGGCCTGAGACACGGTAAGGGCCATTGCCAGAGTTATGATTGCTTTTCTTTTTTTCATAATTTCCACCTTTCTTTTCCATCTAAAGGAAATTGCTTCATGACCAGTTTTTCGTTATTCCATCTCCTGCCCCTTTTAACTCCTGTCCTCATTCACGGGGCCTGTAGAACCAATCCAGCACGATTTCCATGATTTCCTCCTGATTCGGATGATATTCGTCGTAAATAACTGTCTCCACAGCTGTTCCCGGCAGGGTCACCATATCTGCATCTGTAAAATCCTGGTTCCCTCCTAAAAAATCCAGGGCCATATCCAGATACCGGTCTTTTGTCATGTCCGTTACCATGTACGGTTCTATCTCTTTCATCAGGTCCGGAATAAGGCTGTCGTCCAGCCTTGACTTATCCCTGGCTGCATCCAGGAATCCCTTGATATATGTTTTCTGGCGTTCCATTCGGACCAGGGCGCTCTGGGCCCTGCCCGTATCCCTGTAGCGCACATATTTTTCTGCCTGTTCTCCCCGCAGGGTAACGGTCTGTCCCTGGACAAAAACAGGATCTGCCTGTTTCAGTCCCGGCTCTTCTATGGTAACGGTGACGCCTCCCACCTTATCATTGGCCAAAGGCAGGACGGCCATGCTCACGGCCATGTATCCGTCTATGGACAGCCCCCCCAGCAGACGGCTCACCGCCTCAGTCATGTACCTGCAGCTCTTTTCCCTTCCATCTCCATAGGCATATCCCAGCGTGAGATGCTGGATGCCCTGCCCCAGAACATTGCCGCTTAAGTCAGTCAGGGTTATCTCTGTCATAGTATCCCTTGGAATCATCAATACGCGGACATGGTCCCTGGCCGTATCCTGAGCAACCAGGAAAATACCGTCTGCCTGCCCTCCTGAGCCGGGAACCCTGGATTCATCCAGCGTTCCCTTCCGGTCGATTCCCAGGCATAATATTGCTTTTACATACGTATTGCGCCGGTAAACCCTGCCCTGGTATACAACTCTGTCCCCGGCAGACCCTAATACGTTTTTGGCCTGCTCCATACGCCACTGCTCCGCCTGCATTGCGGCAGCTTTTTTCTCTTTATATAAATGACCGGTCTGATAAATAAAGCACCCTGTCAGAATGATTCCCGCGATAATGACCGCCTTCATCCGGTTACGTTTACAATCTTGTCTTTTTCCGTAACGGCGCTGCTTCATATCACATTCCACCTATTCCTGTTCAATTCCTAAATCTTTTCACCCCCCCCCTCCCCATAATATTTACCATAGGTCTTGCCGTAATACTTTTTGTAATACCCTTTTTCATATCCGGCCTTGACGCGATTCAATACGGTTCCCAGGATACGGCACCCGCTTTTTTCCAGCTGTGATTTTACCTTCTGGACCAGACGGTAGCTGATGGTACCGCTTTCCACAACAATGACAGCCCCGTCGCAATGGCCGGCTATAATAGCTCCGTCTATAACGCTTCCCATTGGAGGCGTGTCTATAATGATATAATCATAATTTTCTCTGGCTTTCTCCAGCATGTCCCTGAATAATGTATCTTCCAGAAGCTCGGCCGGGTCCGGTGAATAGGGTCCGGCCAGAATCATGTCCAGATTCTCCCTGTCCGTATGGTAAAGCACCTTTTCCAAAGGCTTCTGCCCACTCAGATACTGGGACAAACCATTGGGATTGCCTTTAATCTCGTACCTCTTTACAAGGACGGATTTCCGGATATCCCCATCCACCAAAAGCACCTTCTTGCCGATAGACCCAAAGGATGAGGCAAGAGCAAAGGTGATTTCGCTTTTTCCTTCATCCGGAAGGGAGCTTGTAAACATAATGACCTTCATGCTGCTGCTGCAAAACTGGAGATTGGTGCGCAGTGTCTTGATGGCTTCCTCATAGTGGTAATCCTTTTTCTCGGAATTCTTTAACTTTAATGTCTCTTCCACCTCATTACACCGCCCTTTCCCTTCTCATCTGCCTTTTGTTTCCTGCTGTTTTTCTTCTTTTGATTGCCTTCCTTCCTGTGTTCCTCTGCCATCTCACTGTTGTCCGGCACAGAAGCCAGTACACTCATCCCCAGATACCGGGCCACATCTTCCTCTGTTCGTACGGTATCATTCATGATGACCTGAAGAGCTATAAGGCCGCAGGCCACAACAGCCAGTGCCAAACCTCCTATAGCCGCATTTTTTTTAATACTCGGAGAGGACGGCTCGTCAGCCACCACCCCTTCCTCTATTATCTTAGGGGGTATCATTTCCATGATGTCGCCTATGTAATCAGAAGAAGCCTTCGCGATCTCATCCACAATAGCCTTTGCCCTTACCGGGTCAGTATCCGAAACAGACATGTTCAGTATCCTTGTGTCCGCGGGGTTGGTGATTCGGACCATATCCTTTAACTCATCGTATGTAAATGTCAGCGCCTGCTTCTCAATCACCTGTTCCAATACCGGCCGGCTGGTAATCATGACGCTGTAATCTTTCGTCAGCTGACTTCCTATCTGTAAATCAGCCAGCGACGTCAGCGTTGTCTCCTTAGACAACACATACACCATGGACGTGGATGTATAAACAGGGTTTATTATGAACTTGCTGAACAGGCCGGCCCCCAGGCATCCCATCAATGCCGCGAGAATAATCAGCCACGCCTTTTTCTTAAATGTAAACAGCAGTTCCATTACGTCTATCTCAATATCATTTTCATCCTCATACAAATTGTTTTCCATTACAGTTACCTTTTCCATACTTTTTCTCTTGTTACAGCATCCTGTCCGATAATATATATTCCGGATTTTCCAGGGCTATCCGGGCTGCTGTCTCCCTTCCTATATGGCGTTCAATCCACAAAATAGTATCCTCTATATCCGGAGGCCGGACTCTTACATTGTGCATGTCCGTGGCAAGAAAATGAATCACCCCATTCCTCAGCTTTCGTTTACACCAGCGGACCCTTTCATCCCTGTACCTGCCTTTCAGGCTTCTGGAATTCATCTGGAGATACGCCCCGCAGTCCACCAGTTCCTCAGCTAGACCTTCCTTTGCGAGACATTTATACCGCTCCGCATGGGCAACCACCGGAAAGTAGGATGCCTGTACCAGCTGCCGGACCGCCCTCTCAATCCTGCCAAAGCTGTCCATGGGCTCAAATTCCACCAATACATACCTGCCTCCCGCCATAGTCAGGGCCTTCCCCTTATCCAGATACTCAGGCAAATTTTCAAAGTACATGATTTCCTGACCCAGGCTGACATGATAGTCCTTTGAAATGGCTCCTGCTCTTTTGTCCAGATGCATGCATATATGCTTTAATAAATCCATATCCTGCCAATGTCTGTAATGTGGGGTGGCTATGATATGTCTGACTCCCTGTTTATATGCCATATTCAGAAGTACAACGGCCTCATCCCAGCTGCCCGCCCCATCGTCAACACCGGGAAGTATATGCGCATGTATATCAATCCAGCCCTTGTCTAAAGCCATTGTATCCATCCAGTTCCTCTTTCAGATATTCATGTATGACACGTATGACATCCATCCCGCTTCGAAAGCTTACGCTTCCCTTATAGTTCTTAAGGATGCCCTGTATGCTGGAATTACGCCTTGCATATATTCGTATGGAGAATAACCTCCTTTTGCTGACAGTACAGATGTCGTTCAGATTGTACCTGCCCGTTTGAAGCTTTTCCGGCCTCATCCTATTTCGGTTTTCATCCTCCTGCCCAATCATCCGGGGCGTCCTGCTCAGATACCGGTATTCGTTGCATTTGGAGGGATAAGCTGCCGCATCCATTATGGCTTCTATCAGAACCAGCATGTGATCCAGTCCCCTGAAAAAAAAGGGATTTTCATAATAAAATGTCTGTAAATATCCCCTTACTATGCCCTGGCTACATCCCTCAATGACAATGAACATGGTAGCCGTGTGTTCCGGATACCTTCCCCCGTCTCTCGGGATGTCATCCTCTGCGATAATCAGATCCTTCAGCTCTGCCGCATCCATATAATCATCCTTTCCCTGCATAGATATACGTTATTTCCGGAGGACAATGCCAGTCCAGCTTCCAGGCTTCTGGTGTATACCTCAGAATAACCATTCTGCGGTTCCTCAATTTATGGAAAGACCACAGAATAACCATTCTGTGGTGTCATGCCTGTATATTTACTAACGGGACCATACATTATTTGTATTTTATAACAAAACAGTGACAGAGTCAATATACATATCTCTTTTTTTTCTACCGCAATGAGGCCGGAAATGAACATAATTGTCAGCCGACCATTTTTGCGCGCTATAAATTTGCCTTCTATTATTCATAGATACAGCTCTATTTTTATAATCTGGCTAAATATAAAATCCCTTATAAATCATTGCGCACAGAGTACCGCAGAATGGTTATTCTGTGGTTTTTGTATTTCTATCCCAATCTTCATTCTGTCCATTATTTTTTCATATTGTTTGATGCTTCCTGCAACATAAATCCGTGTAGTCTCTATAGACGAATGTCCCAGAACGTCTGCCAGGTGCGCTAGATTTTTTTCAATAGAATAAAAACTCTTGGCAAATAGATGTCTGAAATTATGGGGGAAAACTTTAGATTCTTCAACTCGCGCGTCTTTGCACAATCTTTTCAGGGAGTGACAAACATTACTTCTGTCCAACTTATTTCCGGTTCTTGTACGGAACACATATCCGCTTTTTATATTGGACGCTTTTATATATTCCTTGAGTTTTTTTACTAACTTCTTTGGGAAAATAATGACTCTGTATTTCCCCTTCATGCAGATTTCCGCGTTACCATGGTTAATTGCCTCCACCGTCACATACGATAGCTCGCTGATTCTTATGCCTGTTCCGTACAGCACCAGCATCAGATAATATAACTGCGTCTTTCCCTGCCGCTCAGCTGTCTCTAAAAGTCTTTTGTAATCACTTTCATTCAGTTCACGTTTTTCATCTAAATATGACCGTTTCTGGACTTTTAGGAATCTAATCCGATATTCCTCTAAATTCATGAATTTCAGAAACGCATTAATTGCTGATAATTTACCGTTAACAGTCTGCGCCTTACATTTTCTGCTTATATCCTGCCGATACTGGATAAGCATATCCTTATTTAGTTCTGAATTTCCTATATATGCAACCATCTCACCCACATCATGCAGATATTTATCTATTGTAGCGTCAGCCTTTTCTTCATATCTTAAATAATTTTCAAATTGCCCCAACACTGCTGTCTCGTCCATCCAACCCTCCATACTGTTGAAATATAATTGTATGCGACCTACTGTTCCATACTGCTTCCATAAACAATAGTTTTCCTATTGAAAATTGTTTCTATGCAACAAGATATGGTAAAGTCTGTCATACTTCCTTTGCTTAATGACAATATTAAAGGGGGTTTTTATGGATTTGACAAGGTGGGGGCATAGAATTTTACATCAAATAGAAAAACGGACTCCGAAGAGCCCGTCATCCATGGTATAACGCAACTTTAGAATATAGCCTAATTCACTATTATTTCCGGTAAAGGGCTCTCCGTTATCTCCAGAGACCTTCCCCCTCATATACCCTCATGGCCGCGTACCAATAACCCAGCCGTCTGCATTCTATCATAATCAGCTTGTTTACCAGCTCAAACATATTGGCTGTCATTCCCGCAAAGCCGTCGGCATCGCCGCCGCGCAGGATGTTAACCGCCTCAATGCACTGATGGTAAATCCCGGTATTCTGGGAATTCTTATCCTGGCAGACCAGTTTAGGTATGCATCTGCTAATACTTAAGCCCCCACTCCCCCATCATAGACTGACCGCAGGGCGTCATACTGGATATGCTATGTCATAAAATCCAGCAGGGTACGGGGAATCATCTGGTGCTCACAGGGATGCCCATATTGCCAGACAATGGTTTTATAGAGCTGCTCCGCATCTTCAGGAGTCATGTATACCGCCCCACGGGCGGCAACCATCCTCACGGTCAGGGACAGCAGTTCAAGGCTGTCCAGGTACCTCCGCACATGGCAGGCGATTGATTCCGGCGCAATGTGAATTTTTTGCAGCCCCTCCAGATTCATGACAACCGAAATCCCCTTTCTCGGCGCTGCCGTGACCACGCCCCACTCCTCCCGCATCCGGACCGCTTTGTTCCGCTTTCTGCATAAACATTCCTTAAACTGCCGCCCATATTTGTAAAAACAAGCGCCATAGCCAGACACAGAGCCACAATCCGCTTTCCATTTTTACTCATGTCAATCTCCTTTCATTTCAAAATCCTGCCTCACCAACTTCACCATTGAATACTGCTTTTATTATATAATAACTCATAAGAGTTACATGTTGGTTACATCTAAACATTTTGTAAATGTTTTTTGCAAAAGTAACATAGCTAAATATTCTCATCATGCGCAATAATTCCAATTCGTTTCTGAAATTTACAATTTCTCCCCTGGTAAGCCTACCCCTGTCCCCAGCTCATCAGTAATTAAATAATGAGGCAAACAGGAAGGATTCTAAGTTAACTGATGTCTCCCTGTCCACAATACAGGATAAAGCCTCTGCACTCGTTTTTTACCTTTTCTCTTTTCAGATACACTCCACCAGCGTTCTGCACAGCTGCGGGACATCTAGCGGCTTGCTGACATAAGCATTCATCCCGGACGCCAGAACGGCTGAGATATCATCTCTGAACGCATTGGCCGTTGTGGTAATGATAGGGATAGTAAGAGCCACAGGGTGATTTAACCCGCGGATACGTCTTGCGGACTCGTGCACATCCATGACCGGCATCTTCACGTCCATCAGAATCGCGTCATAATCACCAGGCCCTGATTCCGGCCATCCACACATACCACATCGGCCCCTCTCATACACAGAAATATGGCCCCAATTTCTTGTGGATATCGTTTGAAAACCGAGGCATTTTCAAACATCTGCCATCCAACCACAATCATTGTTAAGGATATCCCCCGCCAACTTCAATATTCCTCCAGTTTTTGCAAATCCTCCGGAACAGCAACTTGAAACAATATTCAAAGAGGAGGGTATCCATGCTAATAAATATGCACTGCTAGTTATCCGGCCTGAAATATTGTATTATAAGAATCATTTCGTGAACAATCGGGGGCAAGCCTAACGAAAAAACAGCATATTGGTTGTAATAGCTGTTCTTTCGTTAGACTTGCAACAGGATATATGCTACTACACTATCAAATGAACTTTGTCTACAGACACCCATGGGCTTTGCCCGCCAAATATACATGAAAAGCAAGTTGTGTTAAAATAAAAGGAACCGATAAAAGTCGTTCAGATTTGGCGCTTCTAAGCCCGTTCTACAGACTGATTTACGGCCTCTTTTATACCACATATTGAGGGGGTTTTCCAATAATTAACTTTTCAGTGCAGACTGACGGCATGCCCGTCATACCTAAAAAGGCCCCAGGAGAATCAATCTCCCAAGGCCAAGGCATCTATTTCCCGCGGTCTGAAAAACATCCATTTTCAGGCCGCAAATCCATTCAATTTCTCCTCAAAATCCACCACATCTTGTGGTTTTATACATCATTTCCCTTTAAAAACCACAAATGACATCTAAACTGCCGTAGCTTAATGCGATACTTCAGTGGAGTAGATGCCACTTATTTATATTTCGTCTGTACTCACTCTTTGCGAATGTATATCTATAAATATATTATCTTTTTAATATTGCATCAATCTCGTCCAGACTAATATCTGGTCTCTCATATTTTTCTTCTGTATAGTCTCCGTAACCAAGATCAAATTGCTGGATAAATTTGACCATACCTACTGGCCCCAGTGCTTCTCTTAGGACCTTCATCCCGGCATTTCTTACATCGACTGGATTATTCAAATCAACATTTAACATTTAGAACACCTCCCAGGCAAACTGTAGTGGATTCTGCACTTTTACTTTTAACTCTAATTTTGAGGCCATGCTGCTCATTTTGTCATCTGTTGTAAGCAACACATCTGCATTCGCACTCTCCGCTGCAGCTATATGCAAACTGTCAAATGTGCGGATCTTTGATATCTTCATTATATCCTCTGATCGTTTTTTTATCTCATCTGTATAGGCTACGTGCATATGTGTAACCTGATATAGCTCTTTAACTTTTCGCTTTTTTGTCTCATCGCCCATACGTTCCATCTCTAATTCCAGCATCTCGCTTCCGACAATTTCATATACGTTCAATTGCCCTCGTTTCAATATAGTAAGGATTGCTTCACTTTCCAGATGAATACGTTCCTGCGTCTGATCATCAAACGGCCGATTGTAACAACAATTATCCAAATATATTCTCATACATCATACCTTTCTGTTAATCATATTATAAACTATTTTACAGATATAAACAATCGTTTTTATAATAATGGCATATACTGTGAGATTTAACGTTACTGTTCAGACCCCCCATTTAGTTATTGTATAAAATGCTGATTTTAAATATTTTATTTTATGCTGAATTTAGAATAGAGAAAGGAAACGGCACCGTCGTTTCCTTTCTCTATTCTTTAGCCGGTACTTATCCACATAAATGAGCTGTTTGAAGCTGACTATTGCTGATAAAGCTTCTGCTTTAGGACGTGTTTTCAACGGTATTGCTATCTTTTTCCACAGTCAAAATGCCAGTATAGGAAAACCATTGGATTCGCTTTTTCCGGCCGTTTCTGATATACTTTCCATAGAAAGTGAGGCCCAGACATGCAGCGGAATAATGAAAAGAAAACTTCCAGCAGGGATAAGCTGATTGCCGCCCTGGAAACGGAGATTGAACAGCAGAATGAGATGATCAAAGTCCAGGCTGAGACAATTAAGGTTCTGAAGGAACACAATCGGGAACTGACTAAGATACTTGACAAGGTATTCAGGCCCTGATTAGGAGGCAGCTTATATGAACCGTTTTTTTGAAATCATCACATCTCTTGAATACCGGCTTAAAGCAGCCAGGGCAGAAGCAGCGGCTTTTAAGTCTGGCAAAAAATATCTGGACATGCAGGAAAAACACGATAAAACGGTCCGCTCCTTTGAGCGCAGGATTAAGGAACAGGATAAAGAACTCGCCGGGGCCCGCCGTGAGATAATCACGGTCCGGAACCAATGGTTTGAGGTGTTCGGGAATCTGGAAAAGGAATTCAACCAAAAACGGTCGGCAGCTTTAAAAGAAATAGAACAATTAAAAAAACGGCTGTTCAAAACGCAGGGCCAGCTGGATGAGGCCCTGGATAAAGTAAAGGAACAGCGTCTTGAACTTTACAAACTGAAAACGGAATTGGAGGAGGAAAAAGGCAGGAATCTCCAGTTAAGGGCCCAGATGAACCGTGATTATGAAAATTCCTCTCTGCCCTCCTCTTTGTCTGTAAAACACAAAAAAATACAAAATAGCAGAGAAAAAACAGGCAGGAAACCCGGCGGGCAGCCCGGACATGCCGGACACAGCCGCAAAAAACAGGTTCCTACCACGGATCCCGTCCTTTTACCGCCGCCACAGGAAGTTGTGGAGGACCCTGATTTCAAAAAAACATCAAAATTGATTGTAAAGCAGCTGGTCAACATGCGTGTGCAGCTGGAAGTAACCGAATATCAGGCTGACGTTTACTACAACTCAAAAACAGGGGAGAGGATCCATGCCGAATTCCCTTGCGGGATTGTGGATGATGTCAATTACGGTGGGAGCGTGAAAGCCTTTTTGTTTTTGCTCAACCATGACTGCTGTACCTCGATTGATAAAAGCAGGAAGTTTCTGTCAGATTTAACGGAAGGAAAACTGAATCTATCGAAAGGCATGGTGAGCAGACTCAGCCGGGAGTTTGCCTGTAAAACGGAGCAGGAACGCAGAAAGATATTTTCGGACCTGCTGCTGTCGCCCGTGATGCATACAGACTGTACCAACGCAAAGGTGAACGGAGCAAGCGCCTATGTATTTATATGCGCGTCCCCTGATGGGAAGGCCCTGTATTTTGCACGTAAAAAAAGGGGCACGAAGGTGTAAAGGGAACGCCGGTGGAGACATACCAGGGAATTCTGGTTCATGACCATGAGTCGACTTTTTTCAATTATGGAACGGACCACCAGGACTGTCTTGCCCATATCCAGCGCCAGCTCAAGGACAGCATTGAAAATGAACCGGACCGTACGTGGAACAAACAAATGCATACCCTGCTCCGTGAGATGATCCATTACCGGAACAGCCTGGAACCAGGGAAGGGCTGCGATAAAGAGGAAATCGCAAAATATGAAGCGCGCTACGACCAGATCGTGGAGAAGGCAAAGGAGGAGTACGAATACATACCAGCCACCGAGTATTATAAGGAAGGATATAATCTTTCGATCCGAATGGAGAAATACAGAGAAAACCATCTCCTGTTCCTTCATAATCTTCAGGTGCCAGCTACCAACAACGAAGCCGAAAGGCTGTTGAGAGGGTACAAACGAAAACAGAAGCAGGCCGTGACATTCCGGAGTTTCGAGAGTATCGATTATCTCTGCCAATGCATGAGCATGCTGGTTATGATGCGCCATAAGGAAGACGTGAATCTATTTGACAGAGTATCCCGGATATTTGGATAAAGAAAACCGATGGTTGTAACTGAATTCAGTCTACACCATCGGTTCATTCATTTCAAGTTGACGTATGAACAGTAACATTTAACCTAAAATGTCATGGTTCTGCGTCTCTTGTCCTTCTACCTGCTGCGCGGTTCATCTCACTACTAAGCCAATATTAACTTCTTTCCCTCGCAACCATGAAAACATTATCACGACAAGTGGCTTTTATGCGTTAACAACCTTTGATATTTTTGCAGAGACAATATAGGCAGTTACGCCTGACAATGGACGCGATTGCCTCTGCCAATGCCATTTTGATTTTTTCCGTTACATCGCTCACCCCAGCATCCCGGGGACCGCGGAAGACCCCCGGAAATACCAGTACATTATTAATCTGGTTTGGGTAAGCACTTCTGCCTGTGGCAATCACCCCGGTGGCGCCCTTCCTTGTTTCCTCAGGTATAATTTCTAGAACAGGGTTTGCCATTTAAAAGCCAGACGCCATCCTCTGTCAATTTCAGGAAACGGCGCTCCCGGATAAACAGCTGTGTTCCAAGTTCTTCCTCCAGCTCCTGAATCGTCCGGCTCAGGGTCGGCTGGGAAATAAACAGCCAATCCGATTCCTTGATAAAATTGCCATATTTTGCAACCGCAATATAATAACGCAGGGACGATAATTTCATCCAGCAATCTCATTTTACCTTGTGCTTTTTGCAGGAAGAGCTTATGATACTTTCATATTTTCAATATCAGAAGCTGAAGATAGGAAGCCTTATCCGATCCGCTATAAATTACCTGCCATCCCCAGTTCTTTGGTATACAGCCAAGGGGGGCATCATACTATTTCTGTATTCTTTCTTAGATGATATGATTAAGCGGATGGCTTCTCCTTTGTGAAATGCCATACCAACCGGACTCATTACGATATCATCCTCCACCATCTGGCCTTTCTCCAGTTTCTCAACCCGGTCAAAGCTATATGCCGGAATCTCATCCGTGATTTCCTGTTCATCCAGGTATCTCATGGAAAGGCGTAGCTTGCCCCAAGATCCCTTATATCGGGTGATGGAAGCGCCATCATCGGTAAAATCACGAATAGCAGCGCCATGGTTTGGTACCGTTATTTCCAAAAGCATATTGCCGTTTTGATCCAACTTCTGCATCCAAACAAAACGTCCGCACCTTCTACCTAAGAATAGAGAGGCAGATTTGGATATTCCACGAGGCACGTCTCCTCATCAAAGGTTATCATAAAGCTGATTCATCCGGGCAGTCCCTGCGTATCATATTTTGCAGCAGCTCCTTTGTCGGGAATCTCTCTTTTCAACTGACGAAACGTTCCATCAAGATAAAACTTTGTGTATGTAACATTCCCGCATTCGGTCAGACCGGAAATATATTTATAAAAGATGGCACGGAATATAAAATCCACAACCGCACGGAACAGATGATGCAAGTATTAAAAAGTGGCTTAAATCAATGGAACGGGTGCATCTGCCGGCAAATGCATAGTAAAAAGCATCTTCTCTTGATCTGTTGACCTTAGTCTATCAAAAGAAAACGCTTTATTCTGTAACCATGGCTACGATTTTACATTTTATTCAAACAGGTTAGCAAACAACTCCTGGCTCAAAATGAACACTTCGCGTCCGTCTATCCGGATGATTCCTTCCTACTGCATACGTCCCAGCTCCCTTGAGAGTGATGGCCTTGCACCCCCTAAATAATCAGCGATTTCTTCTCTGGTTGCATTCAATATTTACCTTTGGCTTTTATGCTGATTATGATACAGATAAAAGTAATCCGTTCCCGGACAGAGGCATAGGATAGGATTTTAACTTTATCGCAAAGATTATCTATTTTTTCACAAAAGTTCCCATTATATTACGCATCATGGTAATCTGAATATCACAGTATTCCGCATCGGGCTTTAAAAGCAGGCTGCCGGAGATTTCTAATATCTCGCTGTCTTCAAGGGCAATAGCATATTACCATAGTGAATTTTCGGTGAAAATTAACGCACTTCATTGAGCAGGATTCCCGCAACTGTGTTACTTTTACTGAGACTACGCTTACCGTCAAAGCTATCTCTTCCCATGGCGATTTTTCCCAATAAAAACATCATAAGAGCTTCCGGTGTCTGAGCCGTCCAGAATAAAATATCATTCCGTTTATAACTTACACATTTAATCAGCTTACTCCACTACACAATGATGTATTCTTTTCTCCTTATCCTGATACTTTTGTGCGGAGAGCGTCCATACAGGACATTTATGCCGTGAAACGCCCATATGGATACTCTTGCGTCTATGCTACTGCCTGCGCCGGATCAACTCTCCCATAATCTCTTTATGCTTTTCCGTACTGATGGGATACATCAGGTAAAAAACAGCGTTAATCAGGCTGAGAATCGCCGGAATCAGCGTTATAAACCAGTTAACCGCGTTCAAAATCTGTGCAGGCTGGGCACCGCCCGCCACATAATGCATGGCAGCCAACACCGCTGCTCCGATGGCCGGCATCACCGCTCCCCCCGCTTTGTTTGCTACAGACACAAAGGAAGATAAAAAGCCATCGCACCTCACGCCGGAAATAAATTCCCCAAAGTCCACCGCGTCACCGATAGCCCCGAAATGGATTCCCATATAGGCATAAAAGCTCATACTATTCACGAAGGTCAGAAACCAGAACATGACCGACGGTGCGGTAGTAAAATACATGAAGAAATATGCGCCTGCAGTTATGAAGTTCAATACAGCGCAGACCTTTCCTTTATGACGGACGCGTTTAAAGAGGAAATTGCCAAACCACCCGGTTCCCACAATTGTAGCCGCCAGACCAATCAATCCGTAAGTGGTTGCATACGCTGCGTTTCCCGCATTATATTGCCAGTAATAGGCAAGCATTGCCGCCCTGCCGTACAAGACGCATCCAAGAATAAACTGTCCAATAATGAGAATCAGAACTGCCTTGTTTTTTACCAGAGACTTCATCTGCAGGTTCATCGGAATCTTGTTCTGGGTGGGCGGCGGAGTCAGCACCTCCTTCGTCTTGCAACAGCTCACAATCATCGTGGGAAGTCCCAGGACACAGGTGATAAGCACAGCCCAAAAATATCCCCTGGCGCTGCTGGCGGAACCGTCGGAAGAAAATGCAATCATTAGCGGTACAGCAATGATAACTGTCACCATGGAACTCACGTTGGCAAACATCATCCGAAGGCCTGAAACCTTTGCTCTGTCCTCCGAATCCGGAGTGATACAGCCGTTCAGCGCTCCATAAGGCATATTGCTGCAAGTGGAAGCCACCGTGAGAAGCAGATATATGCCCCACATCCACAGAAGCCTGCTTGTCATCTGCCACCCGGGGCTGGCCGCAAAAATCAGCACAATGAAACAAGCCATAGCTATGGAACCCAGCATGAACCAGGGACGGTACCTGCCCCACCGGCTGTTGGTGCGGTCCGCCAGTGAACCGATGACCGGGTCGTTAAATGCGTCAAAAATCCTCACTACCAGCATCATGACGGATACCGTGGCAGCCGGAATCCCAATCGTATCCGTATAATAAATCATCAGATAGGTGCTGAGCCAGTAGTACATAAAGTTGTAACCGAAATCCCCCAAAGCGTAATACATTCTTTTCATAGGAGTCAGACGGAATGTGTTTAAATCTTCATTTGACTGATACTTATTATTCATCTTCTCCATCACTACTCCCCCTACTGGACTGTCGCGCCGCATACAAGCCGGATAGCCTCATTCCAATTCTTGATTTTTTCCTTCCGTTCTTCTTCCGCCATCTGCGGACTGTATAGGGTTCTACCTTCCTCTGAAAACAGTTCGGATTGATTCAGGATACCAGCCCCTATACCGGCCATGTAGGCAGCACCCATCGCAGATAATTCCTCAATCCCAGCTACTGCTACATCTAATTTTGAAAGATCGCTTTGAAGCTGCATCAGATAGGAATTTCTCGTAGGCCCTCCGTCTACCCGGAGTTCCTTTATGCAGATACTGCTGTCCTTCTCCATCGCTTCCAACACTGCCTGGATCTGCAGGGCAATGCTTTCCAAGGCTGCCCTGACAATCTCATTTTTTCCTGTTGTGCGAGTCATCCCATAAATCACGGCTTTCGCCGTGTCACTCCAATAGGGCGCCGATAAGCCGGAAAAGGCCGGAATCAATACGGTCTTGTCCATAGGGTTGGCAGCCTTTGCAAACGCTTCGCTTTCAGCCGGAGAGCTGATTAGATGAAGCTCATCTTTCAGCCAGGTCATCACCGCGCCTGTATAGTTGATATTCCCTTCCAGCACATAATTCACCTGGCCGTCTAGCCCCCACGCAAGGGAAGTCACCAGGCCGTGGCTGCTGGACACACACTCCATCCCCGTATTCATCATGATGGAGGAGCCGGTTCCATAAGTAGTCTTAATCATGCCTGCGCTGTGACAGCCCTGACCGAATAAAGCCGCATGGGAATCCCCGGCCGCGCTGTGAATCGGAATCTCATGGTCAAAGTATCCGTCTAAATCCGTCATCCCGAATAAACTGTTACTGTCACATACCTGGGCCAGGGATTTTGCCGAAACCCCGAAAAGCTCGTATAACTCCTCATCCCAGGACAGGGTATGGATATTGAACAACTGAGTTCTTGAGGCATTGGAATAATCCGTCTTAAATGCCTTTCCCCGTGTCATCCTGTAAATCAGCCAGCTGTCTATAGTGCCCAGACACAGATCCTCCGGAGCCCTCTCTTTCGCTCCCTCTGTATTTGACAGCAGCCAGGCCATCTTGGCAGCCGGGAAAAATGGAGATAGCATGAGTCCTGTTTTATTTCTTATCAGATCCCCATAGGGGGCCACGGCCTGAGTTACCTCCTTGGCCCTGGAGCACTGCCATACAACCGCTCCATTTAAAGGAGTTCCGTCTCTGTCCCAGATTGCTGTGGTTTCCCTCTGGTTGCTGATTCCGATTACTTCAATCTCATTCTTTGAGATACCAGTCCGCTCCACCACGTCCTGTATCACTCTGCATGTGTTTTGGTATATTTCTTCTAAATCATGGGAAACCCAGCCCCGTTCATTCACAATCTGTCTGTGACTTTGATCCGCCCGGCTCCGTAATCTTCCCTTGTTATCTACAAGGATTGCTTTCGTTCCCTGTGTGCTCTGGTCTATCCCCAATATGTACCCCATCATTTACCCCTCTGTCAGTGTTTTTTTAACGGTTTTAGCAATTCCGGCTCCATCCATTCCGTAGTAGGCAAATAACTCCGTATTAGAGCCTGGTATCAGATGACCGTCAGGAAGGGCGATTTTCTTAACCTTAATCGGGTGTTTCTCCGCCGTCACGGCCGCTACCATACTGCCAAGTCCGCCATATACCGAATGTTCTTCCACCGTTATCAGGCATTTTACCCTACTGGCGTATTGTAAGACCGCTTCCTCGTCCAAAGGCTTTAAGCAGTACATATCCACGACTCCGACCCGGATACCATCCTTTTCCAGAATCCTTGCAGCTTCCAGGGCATATGGCACCATCTCGCCGCAGGCAATGATCATGGCGTCCTCACCCTCTGACAGTACATGGGCCTTATCCAGTTCAAACTTCATCTGTTCCTCATATATATCTTCCGTGGCTGAACGGCTGACTCTGACATAAGCCGGCTTTTCATCCTGAAGCAGCGCCTCAATCAGCTTACCCGTCTGGAACCGGTCGCTGGGCAGATAGACCCGCATATCCGGCAGGGCGCACATGGCGGCAATGTCCTGCAAAGAGTGATGGCTCATTCCCAGGGCGCCATAGCTGATACCTCCGCTGATACCTACCAGGGTAACATTGGTATTGGAATATGCCACATCAATTTTCGCCTGTTCATAGCTTCTGGTCGATAAAAAACATGCTGGTGAAACAGCAAAAGCTTTCTTGCCGCAGGCCGCCAGCCCGGCCGATATGGATACCAGATCTTGTTCCGCTATGCCGACCTCCACGAACTGTTCCGGATAAGTTTTGGCAAAGGGCGTCATAGATGCGGAACCTCTGGAATCTGAACACAGTACAACAATGTCCCGGTCTGTTTTGGACGCTTCCAACAGTATGTCGCATATTGCCTGTCTGTTCGTTATTTTATTCATTGCAATGCCTCCTTCAGTTCTTTTACCGCCTGTTCATACTGTTCCTCTGTCATCACTCCATGGTGCCAGGAAATCTGGTTCTCCATAAAGGAAACCCCCTTACCCTTCACCGTACTGGCAATGACCGCCGTTGGCTTTCCCTTATAGGCCGCCGCCTGTTCATAGGCATTGACCAACTGGGAACAGTCATTTCCATCCAAAACCTCAATGACGTTCCAGCCAAAATCGCAGAATTTGTCCGCCAAGCTGGCGCTGTCCATCACCTGCCCGGTGGTGCCGCTGATCTGAAGACGATTTAAGTCCACCGTAGCACAGAGATTGTCAAGCTTATAATGGCCTGCTGCCATCATGCCCTCGTAATTGGAACCCTCCGCCATCTCCCCATCTCCCAGCACCACATAAGTCCGGTAAGACTGATGGTTCATCCTGGCCGCCAGAGCCATACCAACGCCCACGGAAATCCCGTGGCCCAGGGAACCGGAATTCATCTCGATTCCCGGAAGCTTGTTGTTGGGATGACCAA
>OLVT01001517.1_pt1 | contig 19048 bp, 16 predicted proteins | sample 1673241 | NCBI WGS metagenome assembly OLVT01 (sample SAMEA3178936, study PRJEB25190) | human gut metagenome | biome: human gut; feature: human-associated habitat; material: faeces | place: Austria | collected 2013 | reverse complement strand
AAAGAGCGTGTACGTTCTTACGATAAGAAAGAACGTATGGTACAGCCTCAGGCAGTTATCGAGCGTATCGGTGAATTGACTAAGGGTGATGCGGTTGTTGTTACTGACGTTGGTCAACATCAAATGTGGACAGCTCAGTATTATCCATATCAAAATGAGCGTCAATTGGTGACATCAGGTGGCCTTGGAACTATGGGATTTGGTGTTCCAGCAGCAATTGGTGCTAAAATTGCTAATCCTGATAAAGAAGTTATCCTCTTTGTTGGTGATGGTGGTTTCCAAATGACGAATCAAGAATTGGCTATCTTAAATGTTTACAAGGTGCCAATCAAGGTTGTTATGTTGAATAACCACTCACTTGGTATGGTACGTCAATGGCAAGAGTCCTTCTACGAAGGGCGTACATCAGAGTCTGTCTTTAATGCTCTCCCTGATTTTCAACTGATGGCTCAAGCTTATGGGATTAAGTCTTATAAGTTTGATAATCCAGAAACGATTGATCAGGATTTGGAAGTTATCAAAGAGGATGTGCCAATGTTCATCGAGGTTGATATTTCTCGTAAAGAGCATGTTTTGCCAATTGTTCCAGCTGGTAAGAGTAATCATGAAATGTTGGGGGTGAAGTTCAATGCGTAGAATGTTAACAGCTAAACTTCAGAACCGATCAGGTGTTCTTAACCGTTTCACTGGAGTGCTTTCACGCCGTCAGGTCAATATTGAGAGTATTTCCGTTGGAGCAACGGAAAATCCTGATGTTTCACGTATTACAATTATCATTGATGTGAATTCTCATAATGAGGTTGAGCAGATTATTAAACAGCTTAATCGTCAGATTGATGTGATTCGCATTCGTGACATCACTGATGTACCCCACTTGGAACGTGAGGTTATCTTGGTTAAGGTGTCGGCACCAACTTCTAAACGTGCTGAAATCTTGGCAATCATTCAACCTTTCCGTGCTTCGGTGGTGGATGTTGCACCAAGCTCTATCACTATCCAGATGACTGGTGATGCTGAAAAGAGCGAGGCGCTTCTACGAGTTATTCGTCCTTACGGAATCAAGAATATCGCTCGTACGGGTGCTACTGGATTTACCCGTGATTAAAAAATCCATTATAAATTTGTTAACCTAGCCTTAAAAAGGCAATTAAATATTATTTTAGAAAAGAGATATACTACTATGGCAGTTCAAATGGAATATGAAAAAGACGTAAAAGTAGCAGCACTTGACGGTAAAAAAATCGCCGTTATCGGTTACGGTTCACAAGGTCATGCGCATGCACAAAACTTGCGTGATACAGGTCACGATGTGATCATCGGTGTTCGTCCAGGTAAATCATTTGATAAAGCTAAAGAAGATGGTTTTGATACTTACACAGTAGCAGAAGCAACTAAATTGGCTGATGTTATCATGATTTTGGCTCCAGACGAAATCCAACAAGAACTTTACGAAGCAGAAATCGCTCCAAATCTTGAAGCTGGTAACGCTGTTGGTTTTGCTCACGGTTTCAACATCCACTTTGAATTTATTAAAGTACCAGCAGATGTTGATGTATTTATGTGTGCACCTAAAGGACCAGGTCACTTGGTACGTCGTACATTTGAAGAAGGTTTTGGTGTACCTGCCCTTTACGCAGTATACCAAGATGCCACAGGTAACGCTAAAGACATCGCTATGGACTGGTGTAAAGGTATTGGTGCAGCACGTGTAGGTCTTCTTGAAACAACATACAAAGAAGAAACTGAAGAAGATTTGTTTGGTGAACAAGCAGTTCTTTGTGGTGGTTTGACTGCCCTTATCGAAACTGGTTTTGAAGTCTTGACTGAAGCTGGATATGCACCAGAATTGGCTTACTTTGAAGTACTTCACGAAATGAAATTAATCGTTGACTTAATTTATCAGTCAGGTTTTGCAGGAATGAGATATTCAATCTCAAACACAGCAGAATATGGTGATTATATTACAGGACCAAAGATTGTTACTGCTGAAACAAAGAAAGCTATGAAGAAGATTCTTACAGATATCCAGGATGGAACATTTGCTAAGGAATTCTTACTTGATATGTCACCAGCAGGACGTCAGGTACACTTCAAGGCTATGAGAAAGTTAGCATCTGAACACCCATCAGAAAAAGTTGGTGAACAGATCAGAAAACTTTACAGCTGGAACAATGAAAATGATAAGTTAATCAACAACTAATATTTTTATTAATAATAGGAATGGTACATAAGTCTAATCATAGCCTCTTTAGTGGATATGTTTGGTATATAATTCTTATTAGATTAGAAGTTGAATCATACGCGGGTAGGCTGCTTTTTAGCTTACCCGCTTTTTTTGAAAAAATAATGGAAGAAGTAAGCCATAAACAGCTTTTAGAAAAAAGAAGAATGTATTATAATCTTTATATGGCACAAGTAGATTATTAATTAAAAAAGGTTTGCAATAAAAATGCAATTACATACGTATTATATATAACAGACCAATGAAGAGTAGGGTTAATTATGGAGAAAGAACAGACTAATATCATTGATGAAGGACTATTTGAAAAAATAGCAAATGGGGATGATGCCGCTTTTACCGAATTGTATTATGCATCATACAGACAAATATATGGTTTCCTCTTGGCACTGACTAAGAATAAGGAAGATGCTGAAGATTTGTTACAGAACACATATATAAGAATAAGAAATGGAAGTCATTTGTACAGGAAACAGGGCACACCTATGACCTGGATGTGTGCGGTGGCGAAGAATCAGTTCTTGGATTTTGTAAGAAAGAAATCTAAAGGCGTAAGCGTTGATTTTGATGAAGTTGAAAAATACGTTTCAGAGGGACTTGGAACCGGAGTTAAGCAACATAAGGATGTAGAGAATGAAATGGTTTTAGAAAAGGCATTTGAAATCCTAAATAAACAGGAAAGGACAATTGTAGTATTACATATGATTGATGGTTTGAAACACAGGGAAATATCAAAAATAACAGGAATACCATTATCGACGGTTCTTTCAAAGTATAACAGGTCATTAAAGAAACTAAGGGAATTTATTAAAGAATAGGAGGTCATTATGCAGGAAAAAGATATTAAAGAACAATTAAATCAGGAACTTGACAAAATGGCTCCTGATATTTTAGAAAAGGTTTTAGCAAAACCGATTGAACCAATAGAATCAGAAGAGGATTTGTTTAACAACGAACTTTTATTTGAAGAAAAAAAGGACAAGGGCAAATACTTATGGATTCCACAGGTTATTGCAGTAGTAGCCTGCTTAGTGCTTGTAGCAGTATTGTCATCAATGTGGTTTAAGCCTAACGTTACACCAACGGCACCGGATCCAAAGATGGCTACAGCTTTTACAATTACAATAGACGTAAATCCAAGCATTACAATGAAAGTAAAGAAAGATAATACGGTTGAAAGTATTAAAGCATCAAACAAGGATGCAAAGAAAGTAGTTAAAAAGGTTAAGAAAAAATTAAAAGATGATACAACTTATGGCGAAGCTGTCGAAATGGTTGTGTCAGGCTTAAAAAAGAAAGGATATCTTAAGAAAGACAACAGCGCAATGCTTGTTTCAGTAGTTACTGATGACAAAAAAGCCGGAGAAGAAAAGCTTAAAGAAGTAAAAGATTACACAAAAAAGGTAAAGAAAGATAAAAAAGTAAAATGTGCAACAATTTATCAGAATTGTGTTAGCAATGAAAAAATAAAGAAAGTAGCTAAGAAGAATAAGGTTTCAGAAGGTAAGGCAGCTCTTTGTATAAAGATTGCTGAAAAAGAAAAAGTAAGTATTAAGAAGATGTGCAAGAAGAGCATATTTATACTTATTAAACAGGTTGAAAAAACAAAGATAGATGTTGAGCCGGATATTGAAATTGATGATGAAATAAATGTTGTTCCGGAAGAACCTACAGGAGAAACGGAATCAGCAATAATTGAGGAAACAACAGAGATTGAAAGCGAATCATCTACAGAAAATATGGAAACTGAAACAGGTGAGGAGACTTCACCTGTTTCAGAGAATGTTAATGAGAATGAAACTATTCCGGAAACAGTACAGAATAGTCAACCTTAAGAACAAAGACTTCCCTGGATAACATTAAGTTCATTGAAGCGCTTGTTCATATAATTAAGAACAGCTTTCTTGTTACCGCTCCACAGAGGGGCAACGAGAATTGATTTAGGACCATCACCGGTTAGGCGATGGATAACTATGCTTTTGGGAATATAACGTAAACATTCAGCAATAATGTCTACATATTCTTCCATGGATAGAACTTCAAATTTATTTAAAGAATACTCCTTTTCTAAAGGGGTATTTTTTAATACATGTAAAAGTTGAAGCTTTATGCCTGAAATATTCATAGACGAAACATACTTAACACTTTCAAGAATATCCTCTTTGGATTCAAATGGAAGACCGATAATTAAATGAACAATAACATCAACGTTAATTTTGTTCAGGTTATTAACGGCTGTATTAAAAACGTCCAAAGTGTAACCACGGTTAATATACTTGGCAGTATTTTCGTGAATGGTCTGAAGCCCAAGCTCAACCCATACAGGCTTAAATTTGTTTAATTCACCTAGAAGGTTTAAAACTTCATCAGGAAGGCAATCAGGTCTGGTGCCAATGGAAAGAGCCACAATATCCGGGTGATTAATAGCTTCCGTGAAGATACTTCTAAGATAATCAATATCCCCATAAGTATTAGTGAAAGACTGGAAATAAGCTATATACTTTCCATTTTTGATTTTGGCTGAAACTTTGTTCTTAGCACTTTCAATCTGCTCAGTAATAGACAACATCTTGTCCGCAGCAAAATCTCCTGAACCACCATTACTGCAAAAAATACAGCCTCCTGTACTAATGGTTCCGTCACGATTAGGGCAGGACAGACCGCCTGAAAGGGCAAGCTTATATATTTTGCAACCGAATTTTTCTTTTAAATATGAATTAAGGGAATTGTACCTCATTGTAATCTCTCCTTGTAACAAAAGTCAAAATATGGTATAAAATAAATGTTGTAAAAACATGGAGACGTATCGAAGTGGTCGTAACGAGCTTGACTCGAAATCAAGTTGTCCACCCGGGCACGTGGGTTCGAATCCCACCGTCTCCGCTATTTAGAAACTTACAAACTATTATAAAATAAAATTTTACAAAAAGGTATAAGAAATGCAGACTTCTATGTTATAGTAGCCTGTTTTTTTATTTTAATGTTAATTTTTATAGGCATAATATCACTAATATTAAAAAATGTATCAAACAATATAATTAATTAAAATCAAGATATGGTGGCTTTACATCATTGACTAAGAAATGTTTTTGTTTTAGAATAGTAGGGATTATAATAAAAATTAGGTTTGTCGTAACTTTAGTTTTTGTGGCAACTTAAATATAAACTAGGAGGAAAGCATTATGGGAATGACAATGACACAGAAGATTCTCGCAAAACATGCAGGTCTTGATGAAGTTAAAGCCGGTCAGTTAATTGAAGCTAACTTAGATTTAGTACTTGGAAATGACGTTACAGCTCCGGTTGCTATTGGTGAAATGAAAAAAATGAATGTGGATTGTGTTTTTTGCAAAGATAAGATTGCATTAGTACCCGATCACTTTACACCAAATAAAGACATCAAGTCAGCAGAACTTTACAAGTGTGTTAAAGATTTTGCAGAAGAAAATCAGATTACTAATTATTTTGAAACAGGAAGGGTAGGTATTGAACATGCTTTACTACCTGAGAAAGGTCTGGTTGTTGCTGGTGACGTTGTTATTGGTGCAGATTCACATACATGTACATATGGTGCACTTGGTGCATTTTCAACAGGTGTAGGTAGTACGGACATGGCTGCCGGTATGGCAACAGGAAAGGCTTGGTTTAAAGTACCATCAGCTATTAAGTTTAATTTAACAGGAAAGCCTGCTAAGTGGGTTAGCGGAAAAGACGTTATCCTTCACATTATCGGTTTAATCGGTGTGGACGGAGCTTTATACCGTTCAATGGAATTTGTTGGAGACGGTATTAAGTACCTTTCAATGGATGACAGATTTGCCATGACTAACATGGCTATTGAAGCAGGTGGAAAGAATGGTATTTTCCCTGTTGATGATTTGACTATTGAATATATGAAAGAACATTCAACAAAAGAATATACAGTATATGAAGCAGATGAAGATGCAGAATATGATGAAGAATATACTATTGACTTAAGTACATTAAGACCAACAGTAGCATTTCCACATCTTCCTGAAAATACACGTACAATTGATGAAGTTGGTGATGTGAAGATTGATCAGGTTGTTATCGGTTCATGTACTAATGGTAGAATTGAAGATATGAGAACAGCCGCTAAGATTTTAGAAGGCAGAGAAGTAGCAAAGGGAGTAAGATGTATTGTTTTCCCTGCAACACAGGCTATTTATTTACAGTGTATTGAAGAAGGCATTATGACAACATTTATTAAGGCAGGATGTGCTGTAAGTACACCAACTTGCGGACCTTGTCTTGGTGGTCATATGGGTATTCTTGCAAAGGGTGAAAGAGCAGTTGCTACAACTAACAGAAACTTTGTAGGACGTATGGGTGATCCTGAATCTGAAGTTTATCTTGCAAGCCCTGCTGTTGCTGCAGCAAGTGCAATTACAGGAAAGATTTCGGGTCCGGAAGAACTTGGATTATAGTAGATATTTTATAGAAAGGCTGGGTTCATATTATGAAAGCAGAAGGAAGAGTTTTTAAATTTGGAAGCAACGTAGATACAGACGTTATTATTCCGGCAAGATATTTAAATGTTCCGGATCCATCAGAGCTTGCAAAGCATTGTATGGAAGATATAGATAAAGAATTTGTTAACAAAGTATCTAAGGGAGATATTATTGTGGCAGATAAGAACTTTGGATGTGGTTCATCAAGAGAACATGCACCTATCGCTATTAAGGCAGCGGGAGTAAGTTGTGTTATTGCAGAAACATTTGCAAGAATTTTTTATCGTAATGCCATTAACATTGGTTTACCTATTATTGAATGCCCTGAAGCAGCAAAGGGTATCGAAGAAGGAGACCAGGTTGAAGTTGATTTTGACAGTGGAATGATTTATAACAAAACTAAGGGAACAGAGTACAAAGGACAGGCTTTCCCTGAGTTTATGCAGAAGATTATTTCAAACGGTGGATTAATTAATTACATAAATAATGCTAAGTAATACGCAACTATTTTGTGGCAATGAATGAAAAAGGAGACAATGATGAAAGAAATACTTTATAAGAGTACTAGAAGCACAGAAGGAACTTTAAAGGCATCAGAAGCAATCTTAAAGGGGTTGGCAGATGATGGTGGACTTTTTGTTCCTTTGGAAATACCGGCACTTGATGTAACAGTTGAAGAATTATCTAAGATGACATATCAGCAGGTTGCATATGAAGTTATGAAATTATACTTCACAGATTTTACGGAAGAAGAATTAAAGAATTGTATCAACAATGCATATGATTCAAAATTTGATACAGAAGAAATTGCACCTTTGGCAGAAGTTGAAGGAACATATTTCCTTGAATTATTCCATGGCAAGACTATTGCTTTCAAGGATATGGCTTTATCAATTTTACCACATCTTCTTACAACATCAGCTAAGAAGAATGGTGTAAAGAATGAAATAGTAATTTTAACAGCTACATCAGGAGATACAGGAAAAGCTGCTATGGCAGGTTTTGCAGATGTACCGGGAACAAGAATAATTGTTTTCTATCCTAACGGTGGTGTTAGTCCAATTCAGGAAAAACAGATGGTAACACAGAAGGGTGACAATACATACGTTGTTGCAATTGAAGGAAACTTTGACCAGGCACAGAGTGCGGTTAAGGCTATTTTCGGTGATAAAGAGCTTGCAAAAGAAATGGATGAAAAGGGATTTCAGTTCTCATCAGCTAACTCAATTAACATTGGACGTCTTATTCCACAGGTGGCATATTATGTATATGCTTACGCAAAATTATTTGCAGAAGGAAAAGTAAGCAAAGACCAGAAGATTAATGTTGTAGTTCCTACAGGAAATTTTGGAAATATTTTAGCAGCTTATTATGCTAAGAACATGGGACTTCCAATTGATAAGTTAATCTGTGCATCAAACGAAAACAGAGTATTATATGATTTCTTTACAACAGGTGAATACGACAAGAACAGAGAATTTATTCTTACAAACTCACCATCAATGGATATTCTTATTTCAAGTAACCTCGAAAGATTGATTTATAGAATTGCAGGAGATGATGCGGAAGCTAACAAGAAGATGATGGAAGAACTTTCAAAAGACGGAAAGTATTCTATTACACCTGAAATGAAAGCTAAATTAGCTGACTTCTATGGCAATTATGCTTCAGAAGAAGAAACAGCAGCAATCATTAAGAAGATTTATGAAGAAACAGGATATGTTATGGATACTCATACAGCAGTTGCAGCATCTGTATATGAAAAATACAAGAAAGAAACAAAGGATGACAATGTAACTGTAATTGCTTCAACAGCAAGTCCATTCAAATTCACAAGAAGCGTAATGAATGCTATTGATCCAAAATATGACTCAATGGGTGACTTTGAATTAGTTGATGAATTATCTAAGATTGGAAATGTAAAAGTTCCTAATGCTATTGAAGAAATCAGAAATGCAGAAATCAGACATAACAACTTATGTGAAGTAGCAGGAATGAAGGATATCGTAAAGAAATTCTTAGGAATGTAATGAATATAAGAAGATAAATATAAGCTGTGGCATAGTGCTTGTTTTAAGGCATTGTGTTCACAGCTTTTTTTATCTTCTTGAATTGAAATCGATTTAATAGTACAATAATAAAGACTATGGTTACAAAAGAGTTTAGGAGATTATTATGGGAATATTAGAAGCAATACTATTAGGAATTATTCAGGGGATAGCAGAGTTCCTGCCAATTAGTAGTTCAGGACATTTAGCAATCTTTCAGAAATTGTTTGGAATGGATCAAGTAGGTATATCATTTGATGTTTTTCTTCATATAGGAACATTGATTGCAGTTTTTATAGTTTTCTGGAAAGATATTTTAAGACTTTTTGTAGACGGAGTAGGAATTGTAGTAGATTCATGTGTTAATGTTTACAGATTTTTTAGAAGCAAGAATAAAAAAGAACCTGTAGAATACATAAGGGTTATAAGAACAGCATATAGAAAGTTCGCACTTCTTGTAATTGTGTCAACTATACCAACAGGAATTATTGGATATCTTGGAAAGGAATTAGTAAGCAACGCAAGTGATACGCTTATTATTCCGGGCATATGCTTGCTTGTTACAGCAGTTTTACTTTTTATATCAGATCAGATGCCTGACGGACAGAAGACACCAAAGAATACAAGTTATTTTAATGCAGTATTTATGGGAATCTGTCAGGGAATAGCAACATTGCCGGGATTATCACGTTCAGGAACAACAATTGTTGCAGGACTTTTATGTGGATTAAGAAGAGATTTTGTGGTAAAATATTCATTTATAATGTCTATTCCGGCTATACTTGGTGCAGCAGTTTTAGAAATTCCTGATATGGGAAAAGATATGGCAACAACAGGTGTGGCATCATATGTAGTGGGAATGATTGTTGCAGCAGTTGTAGGTTACATATGTATTAAGACTATGTTAGTAGTAGTTAGAAATAAGAAATTTAAGTATTTCTCATATTATTGTGCAGTAGTAGGTTTGGTAGCCATTATTGCATCATTTGTAATTAAATAATTAGATTTAAATTACAATAGAATTACAATAAGAAGAGAATAAGAGGAATAAGTAGAAATTAAAAACGAGGTGTGAAAAGTGGCCAATACAACATCAAAGAGTAATGGCAAAAAATCAAATACTAAAAAGGCTACAGCTAAAAAAAAGACTACAAATACAAGAAATAGTAGTTCAACTAGTGCTAAAAAAGCAGCAGAAACAAGAAGACAAAATGCAGCCGAAAGAAAGAGAAAAGCTGAACTGGCAAAGAAAAATGAAAAAATCGTTAAGGAAGTGTATCTCTGGATTTTTGTGGCAGTTTCACTTTTACTCTTTTTAAGCAATTTTGGAATTTGTGGAATTGTGGGAAATACTCTTAGAGGTGTAATGCTTGGGGTTTTTGGCTCAATGGGATACGTTTTTCCAATTATACTTGTAATAGTAGTAGGACTAATGGCGTATAATGAAGCTAACATTTTAGTTGTTTCAAAAATAACAGGATTTTTATTATTTTTTATAGATGGGACATTATTGTTCCACTTAATAGCTTATGGTAGTGATAACGATAAATATTTACATTATTACAAAGTTGGTGCAGCTAATGAGTTTGGTGGAGGCTTTATAGGAAGTGTCCTAGGGAAGACATTACATTCATTATTAGGATTAACAGGCGCTTATATTATTGCAGTAGTATTGCTTATGATTTCAATTGTGATTTTAACAGAGAAGTCAATTATGTCTGTTATTAAGAAGAATGGCGAGAAAGCTTATAAGAGTGCCAAAGAAGAAGCCAATAATAGAAGAGAAGAGAACAATCTTATTAGGGAACAGAGACGTCTTGAAAAGAAAAAACAGAAGGCTGTTGGAGTTAATTTCAAAGACACAACAATTGAGCCTGAAGCTGCTGAAAGTGGCAAAGCTGAGGATAAGAATCAGGATGTTCATGAGATACATATAGAAGGTATTGATGAGCAGCCACTTAAAGAGATGGAACAGGATCCTGTTACATATACATATGAAGAAATGGCAGGAAACAAGCAGATTAAGATTGAAGGATTGGATGAGCCTGAACCTATGGCATATGAGCCGGAAGAGAGTTACAATTCAGGTGAAGAAAGTTTGAATGATGAAGCTGTTTTAAATGGAGAATTTGTTCCAAAAGAGAGAATTATTGTAAGCCAGTCTGCAAAGGATGCAATGAAACGCAAGCCATATGGAATGGCACAGGCTGCATCAGGAACAAGTGTTTCGTCATGTGCAAATGCTACAGCCGGACAGAGTGATGCAGTAATTGATTTAGAGGCTGAGAATATGCAGCAATCAGGTGTAACAGCGCAGACTGAGGTAAAGAAAAATTCTTCCGAAGGAAAAATAATAGCACCAAAGAAGAAAAAAATGAGCTACAAGAAACCACCATACAAGTTATTGGCGGACAATCCTGGAAGTTCTAATGGAACAACAAAGGCTGTATTAATGCAGACAGCTAACAAGCTTAAAGAAGTTTTGACTAATTTTGGTGTAAAAGTTGAAGTTACTAATGTAAGCAAGGGACCTTCAGTTACAAGATATGAATTGCAGCCTGAAATGGGAACAAAGGTTAGCAGAATAACAGGTTTGGCTGATGATATTAAGCTTAATATGGCAGCAGCAGATATTCGTATTGAAGCGCCAATTCCGGGCAAGGCGGCAGTGGGAATTGAAATACCTAACGACAGCAGAGATACAGTGTATCTGAAAGAGTTGCTTATGTCTAAGGAACTTAAAGAGCATAAATCTAAACTTGCTTTTCCGGCAGGTAAGGATATTGCAGGACGAGTTGTTGTGGCAGATATTGCAAAGATGCCACATATGCTTATAGCAGGAACAACAGGCTCAGGTAAATCAGTATTTACAAACTCAATTTTAATGAGTATTCTATATAGAACAACACCTGAGGAAGTACGAATTATTGTAATTGATCCTAAGGTGGTAGAATTTCAGGTATATAATAAGATTCCACATTTGTTGTACGATGTTGTTACAGATCCAAAGAAGGCTGCCGGAATTTTAAATTGGGCAGTTGCTGAAATGACAACAAGATACAAGAAATTTGCCAATATTGGAGCAAGAGACATTTCAAGCTATAATGCCAAAGTGGAAAGTGGCGACTATTCAGAAGATGAACAGGTTGAAAAAATGCCTCAGATTCTTATTATAATAGATGAGTTGGCTGACCTTATGATGGTTGCTGCAAAAGAAGTTGAAGAGGCAATATGTCGTCTTGCACAGCTTGCAAGAGCAGCGGGGATCCATATGGTTATTGCAACTCAAAGACCTTCTGTTGATGTTATTACAGGTCTGATTAAGGCTAACATTCCATCAAGAGTAGCATTAACAGTTGCATCAGGTACGGATTCACGTACTATTATTGATATGAACGGTGCAGAAAAGCTTTTAGGAAACGGTGACATGCTGTTTTATCCTGCAGGTTATGTTAAACCTGTAAGAATACAGGGAGCTTACGTTTCAGAAAAAGAAATTTCAGATACCGTTAATTATATAAAAGAGCATAGTGGTGAGGCAGAATATGACGATACCATTGATGCAAAACTTACAACGGATCAGGAAGCAATGGCAAACGGAGGAGAGTTAGATCCTTATTTTGCCCAAGCAGGAAGATTATGTATTGAGAAGCAAAAAGGTTCTACAAGTATGATTCAAAGACAGTTTAAAGTTGGTTTCAACAGGGCTGCAAGAATTATGGAACAGCTTTATGATGCAGGAGTTGTAGGACAGGAAGAGTCAAACAAACCAAGAAAGGTTATTATGTCCATTGAAGCCTTTGAGCAAATGGTTAACGGTGGTCAGTAAGCAAAAATGATGTTGTGAAAGAGAGGAAAAAAGATGAAGACTGATATTGAAATCGCACAGGAAGCTGAAATGATGCCAATTAAGAACGTGGCAGAACAGTTAGGAATTACAGAAGATGACATTGAATTATACGGAAAGTATAAGGCAAAAATTTCCAATGAATACTATGAAAAGATCAAAGACAATGAAGATGGAAAACTGATTCTTGTAACAGCAATTAACCCAACTCCTGCCGGTGAAGGAAAAACAACTGTAACAGTTGGACTTGGAGAAGCTTTTGGTCAGTTAAATAAGAAAGCAGTTATCGCGCTTAGAGAACCATCACTTGGACCATGTTTTGGTATTAAAGGTGGAGCAGCAGGTGGCGGATATGCACAGGTTGTACCAATGGAAGATATGAACCTTCATTTTACAGGTGACTTTCATGCTATCACATCAGCTAATAACTTATTGGCTGCAATGCTTGATAACTCAATTCAGCAGGGCAACGTATTAAACATTGATCCTAATCAGGTTGTTTGGAAGAGATGCGTTGACATGAACGACAGAGTTTTAAGAAACGTTGTTGTTGGTCTCGGCAGAAAAGTAGACGGAACAGTAAGGGAAGACCATTTTGTAATTACTGTTGCGTCAGAAATTATGGCAATTCTTTGTCTTGCAACAAGCTATGCAGATTTAAAAGAAAGATTAGGAAAGGTTATTGTTGCATACACATATGACGGACAGCCTGTTACAGCAAAAGACGTTAAGGCAGTTGGCGCAATGGCAGCACTTCTTAAAGATGCAATGAAGCCTAACATTATTCAGACATTAGAGCATACACCGGCATTAGTTCACGGTGGACCTTTTGCAAATATTGCTCACGGATGCAACTCGGTTAAGGCTACAAAGACAGCATTAAAGATGGCTGATTATGTTATAACAGAAGCAGGTTTTGGTGCTGACCTCGGTGCTGAAAAGTTTATGGACATTAAGTGCAGAAAAGCAGGTCTTAAGCCTGACTGTGTTGTATTAGTAGCAACAGTTAGAGCATTAAAATATAACGGTGGAGTTCCAAAAGACCAGTTATCAGAAGAAAATCTTGACGCATTAAAGAAAGGTATTGTAAACCTTGAAAAACATATTGAAAATCTTCAGTTATTCGGAGTTCCTGTAGTTGTAACATTAAATCAGTTTATTACAGATACAGAAGCAGAATATGAATATATTAAGAATTTCTGCGAAGAAAGAGGATGTGAATTTGCATTAGCAGAAGTTTGGGCTAAAGGTGGAGAAGGTGGAAAGGCATTAGCAGAAAAAGTTATTGAAACTATTGAAAACAAGCCATCTAACTATGCACCTCTTTACCCTGATGATATGTCAATCAAAGAAAAGATTGAAACAATAGCAACAAAGATTTACGGAGCAGATGGTGTTACATATTCTCCTGAAGCCGAGAAAGCTATTGCAAATATTGAAAAAATGGGATACAAAGAATATCCTGTATGTATGGCAAAGAACCAGTTCTCATTCTCAGATGATAAGACTAAGTTAGGAAGACCTACAGGATTTAAGATTAATATTCGTGACGTTTATGTTTCAGCAGGTGCAGGATTTGTAGTTGCATTGACAGGTAGCATTATGACAATGCCTGGTTTATCAAAATCTCCTGCAGCATTTGGAATAGACTTAACAGACGATGGAAAAATCACAGGATTATTCTAAAGTATACAAAAGTGGAGGAGCCTTTTAGGCAATAAATAAATGGCAAAAATTATAGACGGAAAACAGATTTCATTAGACATTAAGAATGAATTAAAAGAAAAGGTTGCAAAATACAAAGAGCAGGGAATTGAGATTACTCTTGTAGTAGTAAAAGTAGGAAATGATCCTGCATCAGCAGTTTATGTTAGAAACAAAGAGAAAGCTTGTGAATATGTTGGCATAAACTCAAAGACTTTGGCATTACCTGAAGAAACAACAGAAGAAGAGCTTTTAAATGTTGTTAAGGAATTAAATGAAGACAAAAATGTTAACGGTATTTTAGTTCAGTTACCACTTCCTAAACATATTGATGAAAGCAAGGTTCTTCTTACAATTGACAGCACAAAAGATGTGGATGGTTTTCATCCTGTAAATGTTGGAAAGATGGTAATAGGTGAAGATACATTTTTACCTTGTACACCTGCTGGAATTATTGAAATGATTAAAAGAACAGACATTGATATTGAAGGTAAGGAATGTGTGGTTATTGGAAGAAGCAATATTGTTGGAAAACCAATGGCTATGTTAATGCTTAAGGAAAATGCAACAGTTACTATTGCACATTCAAGAACTAAAGATTTAAAAGAGGTTACAAAGAGAGCAGACATTATTGTGGCAGCAATAGGAAAAGCTAAGTTTGTAACAGCAGATTACGTGAAAGAAGGCGCTGTTGTAATCGATGTTGGAATGAACAGAGATGAAAATGGTAAGTTATGTGGTGATGTTGATTTTGAATCAGTTTCAAAAGTGGCATCAGCCATTACACCTGTACCTGGTGGCGTAGGACCAATGACAGTAACAATGCTTTTGGTAAACTGCTTAAGAAGCGTTGAACTAAACAAATAAAATTTTTGAGCCTGTCGAATATGATAGGCTCAAATAGCTTATACGAGATTAAAAATATTTGAAGGGAGGTTTAATGAGAATATGAAGTTTGCCAATGTCATTGTAGACATTTCACACGAAAAGTTAGACCGTCCCTTTGGATATATTATACCTGATGAATTGGAAAAAGAGATTACGGTAGGAACTGCTGTTACCATACCATTTGGTAAAGGCAACAGGCAGGTAAAAGGCTATGTAATTGAAATAACAGACCAGCCATCTTTTGACATATCAAAAATGAAAGAGATTATGGCAGTTGAAGAGGGAGCAGCCAAGGTTGAAAGTCAGTTAATTAATTTGGCTTATTGGATTAAAGAAAATTACGGCTCCACAATGAATCAGGCATTAAAAACTGTAATACCGGTAAAGAATAAGATTAGAAATATTGAAAAAAAGACAATAGTATTAAATTTGAACAGTGAACAACTGGAAGAAAAAATAAAACAATATAAAAAGAAAAATGCAAAAGCAAGACTTAGGTTGTTAGAAGAATTAAAGATAAACAACAGAATGGCAAGAGAGCTTGTGGTAGATAAATTAAATGTTTCACCAAGTACTCTTAAGTCAATGGAACAGTTAGGGGACATTGTAATTGAGAAAACAATTAATTACAGAAATCCTATTGAATTAAAAGAACAGCCTGAATATGACATAGTTCTTAATGAAAATCAGAGAAAAGTTTCAGAAGCAATTAAGGAAACAATGGATTTTAAGAAAAAAGACAAAGTGAATGTGCATCTTATTCATGGAATTACAGGAAGTGGAAAAACAGAAGTTTATATGGATTTAATAGATTATACTATTAAAAAAGGCAAATCAGTAATTGTTCTGATTCCTGAAATTGCCCTTACATATCAGACTGTAATGAGATTTACAAGAAGATTTAAAGAAAAGGTATCAATAATAAATTCAAGGCTGTCATCAGGAGAGCGTTACGACCAGTTTGAAAGAGCGAAAAATGGTGACATAACCATAATGATAGGTCCAAGATCAGCTTTGTTTACGCCTTTTTCCAATTTGGGATTAATAGTAATAGACGAAGAACACGAAAGTGCTTACAAAAGTGAATCGGTTCCTAAATATCATGCTATTGAAGTGGCGCAGAAGAGAGCATATGACACAGGTGCAACAGTGGTTTTAGGCTCTGCAACGCCATCTCTTGAATCTTATTATAAGGCTAAGAATGGAACCTATATTCTCCATAAGTTAACAACAAGAGAGAAAGGCAATCTTCCATCAGTATCAATTGTAGATTTAAGGGAAGAGTTACAGCAGGGAAATAAATCTATTTTCAGTAATAAACTTCAAACATTAATTAATGACAGATTAGAGAAAAAAGAGCAGACAATGCTTTTTATTAATAGAAGAGGATTTGCGGGATTTGTTTCCTGCAGGGATTGTGGAAAAGCAATAAAATGTCCTCATTGTGATGTTACACTGAAACTTCATAATAACAAGAAGCTAGTGTGCCATTATTGTGGCTACACAACAAAGCTTCCAACCAAATGTCCTGAATGTGGTTCAACATACTTAGGAGGATTTGGAATAGGAACTCAAAAAATAGAAATGCTTATAAAACAGTTATGCCCTACAGCAAGAGTTCTCAGAATGGATGCGGATACAACATCAACTAAGGGTAGTCACGATGAAATCCTGTCAGCCTTTGCCAACCATCAGGCAGATATTTTGGTTGGAACGCAGATGATAGTAAAAGGACATGATTTTCCTGATGTTACTTTAGTTGGAGTGCTTGCAGCAGATATGTCTTTGTATGCATCAGATTATACTGCGGCAGAAAAAACATTTCAGCTTTTATGTCAGGCAGCAGGAAGGGCAGGCCGTGGTAAAAATCCGGGAGAGGTAGTAATACAGACTTATGCACCGGATAATTACAGCATAATAGCTGCAAGTCATCAGGATTATGATGAGTTTTTTGAGCAGGAAATAGTTTATAGAAAGCTTATGGGATATCCGCCGGTTGCAAACATGGTATCGGTTTTGTTACAATGTTCCGGGGAATCAGAGCTTGAAATGGCCACAGAATCAGTGGTTAAATTAATCAGAAAAGTAAAAGAGCAGAAATATAATGAACTGTTCGTAATCGGACCGGCTGATCCGCCTGTTTCAAAAATAAATGACATATATAGAAAAATCATATATTTAAAAAGTGATAATAGAGTACATCTTATAAGATTAAAGGATTATTTAGAATATGTAATAAATAGTTCACAGAATTTCAAAAATATTAATGTACAATTTGATTTTAAAGCATAGATATGCAGAAAGGAAGATAAAATGGCAATAAGAAATATTAGAGAATTAGGAGAACCATGTTTAAGAAAGATTTGTAAACCTGTTAAGGAAGTTAATCTAAGAACGAAAATCTTAATTGGGGATATGTTTGATACAATGTATGAGGCCAACGGAGTAGGACTTGCAGCACCCCAGGTGGGAATCTTAAAAAGAATATTTGTAGTTGACTGTGGAGATGAAGAAGGTAATTCAGTACCATATGTATTTATCAATCCTGAAATTATTGATAGAGAAGGTGTTCAGACAGGATACGAAGGATGTCTTAGCGTACCGGGCAAGTCAGGTATGGTTCCAAGAGCACAGAAAGTAAAGGTTAAGGCTTTTAATGAAAATATGGAAGAATTCGAAATGGAAGCAGAAGGTTTACTTGCAAGATGTATTCTTCACGAAAATGACCACTTAGATGGAATTGTTTATGTAGACAAAGTTGAAGGAAAACTTTATGATAATTCAGAATTGTATCCTGAGGAGGAACAGTAAGAATGAAAATAGTATTTATGGGAACACCTGATTTTTCAGTTCCGGCATTAGAAGAACTTGCAAAAGTACATCAGGTGGCAGCAGTTGTAACACAGCAGGATAGACCAAAAGGCAGAGGTCACAAGATGCAGTATACACCTGTTAAGGAGAAAGCATTAGAATTGAATATTCCTGTTTATCAGCCTGAAAAAGTAAAAAATCCTGAGTTTGTGGATATACTAAGAGAGATAAATCCTGATGTTATAGTTGTAATAGCTTTTGGCCAGATACTTTCAAAAGAAATATTAGACCTTCCAAAGTACGGCTGTATCAACGTTCACGCTTCATTATTACCTAAATATAGAGGAGCAGCACCAATTCAGTGGGCTGTAATAGATGGCGAAGAAGAAACAGGCGTTACAACAATGTACATGGCAGAAGGACTTGACACAGGAGACGTAATAGACACAGCAGTCATAAAATTAGACGAAAAAGAAACAGGTGGAAGTCTTTTCGATAAGCTTGCAATAGAAGGTGGAAAATTAATAGTTGAAACATTATCAAAACTTGAAAATGGAACAGCTACAAGAACCCCACAGGATGATGAAAAATCATCATATGCAGGAAAGATAACAAAAGAATTAGGGCAAATCGATTTTACAAAACCGGCAGTTACAATAGAAAGATTAATTAGAGGACTAAACCCTTGGCCAAGTGCATACACAACACTAGATGGCAAAGCCATGAAAGTATGGGATGCAACAGTAGAGGAAGGAAACGTAACAGAAAAACCCGGCGAAATCGTAGAAATCGCAAAACACTATATAAAAGTAGCCACAGGAGAGAATTATTTAAAGATAAACGAAATTCAACTTGCAGGCAAAAAGCGAATGCCAATGGATGCGTTCTTAAACGGATACTCTATTAAAGAAAATATTTTGGGGGTATAATATGATAGCTAAAAACTATAACGCAAGCACGCTCCCGCTGCCTTCAGCTCGTAGCGGTACTAAGAAGCTATGGTAGCTTCGCTACCCTACCTTCTAAGGACCGACGGCTT
>OLVT01001507.1_pt1 | contig 19170 bp, 18 predicted proteins | sample 1673241 | NCBI WGS metagenome assembly OLVT01 (sample SAMEA3178936, study PRJEB25190) | human gut metagenome | biome: human gut; feature: human-associated habitat; material: faeces | place: Austria | collected 2013 | reverse complement strand
CCACGTAGCGGCCCAGGTTCATGTCGGGGATGAACAGGATGTTGCGCTGCGGCAGGTTGCTGCAGATCTTCACGGCGTTCGAGGAGGTCACGCACACGTCGGACCAGGTCTTCGCCTCGGCGGTGGAGTTGACGTAGCACACCACGGCCAGGTCGTTGCCGTATTCGGCGCGCACGCGGTCGATGTCGGGCTTGCTGATCATGTGCGCCATGGGGCAGTCGGCTGCGGGTTCGGGCAGAAGCACCGTTTTGTCCGGATTGAGCAGCTTCGCCGATTCGCCCATGAACTCGACGCCGCACAGCACGATGGTCTGCTGCGGCAGGTCGACGGCCAGTTTCGCCAGGGCGAAGCTGTCGCCGACGTAGTCGGCCGCGGCCTGCACCTCGGGCGGCACGTAGTAGTGCGCCAAGATCACGGCGTCGCGCTGCTCTTTCAGCTGCGCGATCTCCTGGGTGAGCGCCGCGATGGATCCGGCCGCGCCGGACGCTTGCGCGCCTGTGCCGGTTTGCCCTGCGATGTTTTCGATGACCTGCTCGCTCATGTTCGCTCCATGCTTCCGTGCGGTTATTTGACGCTGCAGTATGCAGCAAAACTTTACAGCTGACTTGACAGCTGTAAAGTTCCCATCGTTTCTCCATCCGCCGGCTCGAGCGCCGGCGGCGGGCAACGGGCGCGTCTACCGTCAGCTGCGGCTTCGCCAGGCGTATCCGGCGGCCGGTCCGCGCGTCAATCGCCGGCTTTCGCGCGCCAGCCGTACACGTGCCCGCACCCGCCGCCTGCGGAGCGCCTTCGCCGTTTGCCCTTAAATCCCGTATCGCCGGTAGGTTCAACATGCGAAAGGCCCATACTAGACCGGTGCGGAACGCGCTTGCGCTCCGTGTTTGGCGTCAACCCGCGATTTGCGGGCGCGCTGCATCCATTCGTCAACCCGCGATTTGCGGGCGCGCTGCATCCATTCGTCAACCCAAGGAGGTTCAGCATGGCTCGCGTGTACAATTTCTCGGCCGGTCCGGCAGTGCTCCCCGAGGAGGTGCTGTCCTCCGCCGCCGCGGAAATGCTCGATTATCAGGGCACCGGCATGTCCGTGATGGAGATGTCGCACCGCTCCGCCGCGTTCAAGGGCATCATCGAGACCGCTGAGCAGGACATCCGCGACCTCATGAACATCCCCGACAACTACCGTGTGCTGTTCCTGCAGGGCGGCGCCACGCAGCAGTTCGCGGCCATCCCCATGAACCTCATGCAGAACAAGGTTGCCGACTACATCGTGTCGGGCAACTGGTCGAAGAAGGCCTTCAAGGAGGCCAAGCTCTACGGCGACGCCCGCTGCATCGCCAGCTCCGAGGACGAGAACTTCACCTACGTGCCCGACGTCGACGGCCTCACGTTCAGCCCCGACGCCGATTACGTCTACATCTGCCAGAACGAGACCGTCTACGGCAACCGCTACACCAAGCTGCCCGAAACCGGCGACATCCCGCTGGTCTCCGACGTTTCCAGCATGTTCCTCTCCGAGCCCATGGACGTGTCGAAGTACGGCCTGATCTACGGCGGCGTGCAGAAGAACGTCGGCCCGGCCGGCGTGGTCATCGTCATCGTGCGCGATGACCTGATCCGCGAGGATGTGCTGCCCTTCACGCCCACCATCATGCGCTACAAGACGCAGGCCGACGCCGGCAGCCTGTCCAACACCCCGCCGTGCTACGGCATCTACATGTGCGGCAAGGTGTTCCAGTGGCTCAAGGGCCTGGGCGGCCTTGAGGCCATGCAGAAGCTCAACGAGGAGAAGGCCGCCATCCTCTACGACTACCTGGATCAGTCCAAGCTGTTCAGCGGCACGGCGAAGAAGGAGTTCCGCTCGCTCATGAACGTGCCGTTCGTCACGGGCAACCCCGAGCTGGACGCCAAGTTCATCGCCGAGGCAAAGGCCGCGGGCATCGAGAACATCAAGGGCCACCGCAGCGTCGGCGGCATGCGCGCCAGCATCTACAACGCCATGCCCAAGGCCGGTGTCGAGGCGCTGGTCCAGTTCATGGACAAGTTCGAGCGCGAGAACGCGTAAGTTTGCGATAGGCGATAGCGCTTTCCAGCGGGCGGGCGGCCACCAAGGTCGCCCGCCCGCTTTGCGTTCGGTTGAAGAACGGCGCTGCGTCTATCGAGCTTGCTTGTGCCTATTAGCATTACGAATGGGTTTCAGGTCGGTTATCGGTTTCGCGTTGGCGTTTGTGGCGTTATAATAATGCGATTATGACTACACAGCTTCCTTATCTTATCTGCTCCATCTTGAGCTTCGTTCCCGCCATCGTGCTGCACGAGATGGCGCACGGCTTTGCTGCCTGGAAACTGGGCGATCCCACCGCTAAGCGTGCGGGGCGCCTGTCGTTCAACCCGCTTGCGCATATCGACCCGTTCGGCACCGTTATCATGCCGTTTCTGCTCATGGCCATGAACATGCCCGTGTTCGGCTACGCCAAGCCGGTGCCGTACAATCCTGCGTACTTCAAGGACCCGCGCAAGGGCGACCTGATCGTGGGCTTGGCCGGTCCCGCCGCCAATCTGCTGCTCGCCGTGCTGGCGGGCGTGGTCGCGTGGGTGCTCTACGGGTTCGCCCCCGTTGCGCAGTGGGTGGTGCAAAGCCAGGCGTTCTTCTACTTCTACCTGATGTTCCTGCCCATGTTCGCGCTGATCAACCTGTATCTTATGTTCTTCAACCTACTGCCCATCCCGCCGCTCGATGGCAGCTCCATCTTCGCATTCTTCATGCCCGTGAAGTGGTTGCCTAAGTACTACAAGGTGCAGCAGTACGCGTTTCCGATTTTCATGATCGTGGCTATTTTGCTGCCGTATATCATCCATGTGAACGTGTTCGGCATCTACCTGGACGTCACCGCCGGCAATCTGGGCAACCTGCTGTTCCCCTTCACCATTTCGTAGGGGCGGCGGGGCATCGTGTCGTATCGCGTTCGCACCGACAGCTTCGAGGGGCCGTTCGATCTGCTGTTGTACCTGGTCAGCCGCCAGAAGGTTGACATCGGCGCCATCAATATCACGCAGATCGCCGACCAGTACCTGGCCGAAGTGGGCCGCATGCAGAATCTTGACCTGGACGTCGCCAGCGATTTCCTGCTGGTTGCCAGCACGCTGCTGGAGATCAAGACACAAAGCCTGCTGCCGCGTGAGCATATCGAGGTGGAGGACGACATCGCCGAGCTGGCGCCCTCCGAGGCGCGCGACATGCTGGTGGAGCGCCTGCTGGAATATAAACAGTACAAGAACGCCGCTGCGGCGCTGCATGCGCGGTTCGTCGCCGAGGGCCGTATGCATCCGCGCCCGTTCGGACCTGAAGCGTGCTTTCTAAATCTCATGCCCGACTTCTTGCGTGACGTGTCGCTTGATTCGCTGGCGCTGCTTGCCGCCCGCGCGCTGGCGCGTCGCGAGGTGTTCCTGCTGGAAAGCGAGCACATCGCCGCGAAACCCATCCCGGTGGAGGTACACGTGCGCGCCATCCATCAGCGCATTCGCAATCTCAAGCAGCTGCGCTTCTCGCAGCTGATCGCCGAAGATGCCCCCACGCCGCTGGTGGTGGTCACGTTTCTGGCGGTGCTCGAGCTGTACAAGCGCTCCATGGTGCGCGTGGAGCAAAGCCAGCTGTTCGGCGACATCGACATCGAGTACATCGAGGGCTCGGGCGAGCTTTTGCTGGACGGCGACGACGCGCTGACCTCGGTTGGGGAGGAATAGATGTTCGAAGGACTTGATCAAGCGCAGCTGAGCGGCGCCATAGAGGCCATGCTGTTCGTCACCGACGAGCCGGTCGGCGTCATCGAGCTGGCCGACATGCTGGAGGCCGACCCGAAGCTGGTCGAGCAGGCGCTGGTGGACCTGCGCGAGAAGCTGGAGCGCGAGCAGCGCGGCATCCAGCTGCGCGAAGTCGCGGGCGGCTGGCGGCTGTACACGCACCCCGCCTACCACGACCTGGTGGAGAAGTACGTGCTGTCGTGGGATACGCGCAAGCTTTCGCAAGCGGCCATGGAAACGCTCGCCATTGTGGCCTACCTGCAGCCTTGCACGCGCGCCGGCGTTGCCAGCGTGCGCGGCGTGAACTCCGACAGCTCCATAAACTCCCTGGTGGAGAAGGGGTTGATCCGAGAAGCGGGTCAGGCCGACGCTCCGGGCAACCCCACGCTGTACGCCACCACGCGCGGCTTTCTGGAGAAGTTCGGGTTGCGCTCGGTGAGCGATCTTCCCGATTTGGACGAGTTCGCGCCCGACGATGCCACGCGCCAGCTCATCCGCGAGCGCCTGAGCGCGGGCGGACAGGAGGCGCGTGTGGCGCCCGAGGCGCAGATGTCGGATGGGGAAGCCGCCGATCCGCTCGACGGCCTGCAGTTCGATTTCGAGGACGAAGGCGCCGGCGTTGCGTTGACCTCGGAGAAGAGTGACGACGATGGCCCGGCGAGCAATGCCGCGCAGCAGATGTTCGCCGATGCTATGGCGCAAAGCTTTGGGCTGGTGGAGAAGATCGACTTCGACAACCTGAAATTCGAAACCGACGACGAGTAACCGGTTCTCGGCAAACCTCGACCGACCTGTGATGGGAGAATCATGACCAGGCAGCTTAAACCAAATCAAACGCAGCCCGAGGAGCGCCTTGTGCCCATGCGTCTGCAGAAGTTCCTGGCGCGCGCCGGCGCGGCAAGCCGCCGCGGGTCGGAGAACCTCATGACGGCCGGGCGCGTGACGGTGAACGGCCAGGTGGTCACCGAGCTGGGCAGCAAGGTGGATCCGCTGGTCGACCAGGTTGCCGTCGACGGCGTGCCCGTGCGCTTGGAGGGCGGCCCCGTCACCATCATGCTGCACAAACCAGCCGGCTACGTGACCACCATGTCCGACCCGCAGGGCCGCCCCACGGTGGCCGAGCTCGTGCCCACCGACCGCTTCCCGGGGCTGTTCCCCATCGGGCGTTTGGACTTCGACACCACGGGTCTTTTGCTGTTCAGCACCGACGGCGAGCTGGGCAACGGCCTTTTGCACCCGCGTCATCACGTGGAGAAACGCTACCTGGCGCTGGTCAACGGCAAGCCCACGCCCGAGCAGCTGGACCAGCTTGAGCAGGGCATCCAGCTTGACGACGGCATGACCGCGCCCGCGAAGGCCGCGCTGGTGGAAGGCGCGGAAGCGAAGCGCGCGCTGTCCATGCTGGAGGTGCCGCCTGCCGTGCCAGACCACGAGCCCAACGGCAGCGTGCCCAGCCCGCAACGCGCCGCCATCCTGCGTAAGCGCTCCCAGCAGCGCGCCGTGGTGCGCGTGGTGTTGCGAGAGGGAAGGAAACGCCAGGTCAAGCGCATGCTATCGGCCATCAAGCACGGTGTTTTGGCGCTGCACCGCGACAGCTTCGGCCCTATCGAGCTGGGCGACCTGCCCCGTGGCCAGTGGCGCGAGCTCACCCCCGAAGAGGTAGCGGCGCTGCACGCGTCTATTAAGTAGGAGAGTGCGAGCCGTCCGGGGACGTCGAAGGGGGACGCCGGGGCGAACGGGGGGTGAACAGGGGACGGAGGTGCGTTCACGAGGGCTCTTTGGGAAGCGAAAGGGCAACCGTGAGCGTACCCCCCGTCTCGCGTTCGTGTGGCCCTCGTGTTTGCGCGAAGGCGGCGGGATGTGCGCCACCGGGAAACGGCTATAATGGTCACCCGGTTAAACAGCTGGTGTTTGCGAACTCGGCGTTTCGCCTTGTCGCGGGCCTTCTCCGACCTGCGCGGCGGTTTCGCGCTTGCCGATGCGATGCCGGCTTGCCCGCAACGTCCTATCCTAGATCGGATCCGGAAGGTCTGCATCGCCTTATGGCACAAACAATCGATCAAGCGAAAACCGGCGGCTTCGAAAACGTAGCCGTCATCGGCTTCGGCCTCATCGGCGCAAGCTTCGCCGCCGCATTGCGCGCGGCGAACCCGTCGGCGCAGGTCATGGCCGTCGACACCGACCTGGCCACCCGCGTCGAGGCCGTCAACAGAGGCTGGGCCACCGCTACCGCCGCCCCCGATGCCGCGGAGTTCCGCGCGTTCATCGAAGACGGCTGCGACCTGGTGGTTTTGGCCACGCCCGTTAGCGTGGTGGAAGGCTATTTGAAAGACCTGGCCGAGTGGGGCTATCGCGGCATCATCACCGATACCGCTTCCACGAAAAGCCGCATCATCGAAATGGCCGCGCACACGCTTCCGTATCCGCAGAACTTCGTTCCCGGACACCCTATGGCCGGCTCCGAGAAGAACGGCATCGCGGGCGCCCGCGCCGACCTGTTCAAGGGCGCGTACTGGATCTTGTGCCCCGACGCCGATACTCCCGCCGAGCACTTCACGCGCCTGCACGAGCTGATCACCGGCATCGGCGCGCGCGTCATCAGCCTGCCGCGCGAACAGCATGACGCGGCGGTGGCCGTGGTCAGCCACGTGCCGCATTTCACCGCCAGCTCTCTTGTGCAGCTTGCCGTGCGCCACGCCAAGGGCCAGGATTCGCTTATGCGCTTGGCAGCGGGCGGGTTCAAGGACTCCACGCGCATCGCGGCAGGCTCTCCCGAGCTGTGGTGCGGCATCGCCTTCGACAACAAAGATGCGCTTTTGGGTGGTTTGCGCGAGATGCAGGACATCATCGGGCAGTTCGCCGACGCGCTTGAAGCGGGCGATCGCGCAATGTTGACCAGCCTGCTCGCCGAGGCAGCCGACGCCCGCCGCGCGCTGCCGGCCGCATGGCTGCCGTGCACCGAGCGGCTGCTGGAGGTTCGCATTCCCATGGAGGACCGTCCCGGCGTGGTGGCCGAGGTCACCACCATCACCAGCAAGGTGGGGTGCAATATCCAGTCCATCGAGATCGATCACGTCACCGAGGACTCGGCCGTGCTCTCGCTCGTGCTCACCGACGAGGGCGACATCGGCAAGCTGTCGGCGCACCTTATCAACGCCGGTTTCTCCGTATCGTTCAGCCCGCTAGCGCCTAAGGAGCACACTCATGTCGGATAACATCACCGTTATCAAACCGTTGGAAGGCCCCATGCACGGCTCCACGCGCGTGCCGGGTGACAAGTCCATCAGCCACCGCGCCGTGCTGTTCTCCGCTATGGCGGAGGGCACTTCGCGCGTATCCGGCGTGCTGGATTCCGCCGACGTGCGCAGCTCCATCGGGGCCGTGCGTGCGCTGGGCGCCCAGGTCAGCCTGGAGAAGCAGGCCGACGGAAGCCTTGCCGGCGGCATCACCGGTTGGGGCGCCGCCGGTCCCAGCCAGCCCGCCGAACCCGTGGATTGCGGCAACTCCGGCACCACGGTGCGCCTGCTCATGGGCATCCTGGCGCCATGGGATATCCGGGTCACGCTCACGGGCGATTCCTCGTTGTGCAAGCGCCCGATGCGCCGCATCACCGCGCCGCTCATGAAGATGGGCGCGCGCTTCCTTCCCGAAGGCCGCGAGACGCTGCCCATCACCGTCCACGGCGGCGGGCTGCGCCCGCTCACCTACGACGCCCCCATGGCATCGGCCCAGCTCAAGACAGCGGTGCTGCTTGCCGGCATGTACGCCTCGGGAACCACCACGGTCAACGAGCCGGCGCCGAGCCGCAACCACACCGAGCTCATGCTGCCAGAATACGGCGTGGCCACCACGGCCGGCTCCTGCACGGCCAGCGTGACCGGTCCCGCCCGGCCCCAGGCCGGCGAGATCCTCGTGCCGGGCGACCCCTCTTCGGCGGCGTTCCTTGCTTGTGCGGCGGTTTTGCGCCCCGAAAGCTCGATCCAGATCGAGGACGTCAGCCTGAACACGGCCCGCATCGGCTTCGTGCGCACGCTCGAGCGCATGGGCGCCCAGGTCAGCGTCGCGCACACGGGTGCGGCGGGCAAGGAGCCTTACGGCATCATCGAGGCTTGCTATACGCCAGACCTGCGCGGTTGCGAGGTGCCCGCCGATAAGATCGCCGGCATCATCGACGAGATCCCCGTGCTGGCGCTGGTGGCGGCGCACGCGCGTGGAATCACCGTGTTCCGTGAAGTGGGGGAGCTTCGTGTGAAGGAAACCGACCGTCTTGCCGCTATAATGGACGGTCTGGCCAAGTTGGGCGTGGACGCATGGTGCGAAGGCGACGACCTTTACATCGAGGGCCAGCCCGGCCTGCAGGTCCCCGAGGGGCTCGAGTTCGACTCGCTCGGCGACCATCGCCTTGCCATGACCTGGTCGCTCGTCGGCCTGACCGGCAAGGTTCCCGTGAACATCAAGGATTTCGAGGCCGTGTGCGTCAGCTATCTCGGCTTCCTAGACGATATCGAAAGGCTTGCACGATGATCATCGCTATCGACGGCCCGAGCGGCGCCGGCAAATCGACCGTTTCGAAGGCGGTCGCGCGCCGTTTGGGCTTCTCGTGCCTGGACACGGGCGCCATGTACCGCTCCATCGCCTGGCAGGCGCTGCAAGACGGCGTTTCGCTGGAAGACGGCGAAGCGCTCGGCCGCATCGCCGACATGCACGAGATCGGGTTCTCCCATGAACCGGGCGATCCGCTGCCGCGCCGCGTCTCCATTTCCGGCGTGGACGTGACCGACGCCATCCGCACGGCGGAGATAGACCGTTCCGTCAGCGCCGTGGCCGCCGCGCCCGCCGTTCGCCAGGCGCTTGTAGCCCAGCAGCAGCGCATCGGCCGCGCGGGCAACTACGTGGTGGAAGGTCGCGACATCGGCACGGCGGTGTTCCCCGAGGCCGAGCTGAAGGTGTTTCTGACCGCCAGCGCCGCTGAGCGCGCCCATCGCCGCGTGGCGCAAAACGAGCGCCGCGGCGTGGGAAGCACCGATTACGCCGAGGTGCTCGCCGACATCGAGCGCCGCGACGCCATCGATTCCTCGCGCGATACAAGCCCGCTCAAGCCGGCAACCGATGCCGTGCAGATGGATTCCACCGGCCGCACGATCGAGCAGGTCATCGAGCGTATCTGCGCGCTGGCCCAGGAGAAGGGCGTGCACGTATGAGCCTGTTTCTGAGATACGAGGACATGTGGGACCGCGCGCTCGGAGGCACCACCGATGAGAAGCAAATCCCGCATTGGTTCGCGAACTTCGCCTATGTGCTGATCGGCTTCGTGTTCAAGGTGCTGTTCCGCTATCGCGTGGACGGGCGCGAGAACCTTCGCGCGTTCAAGGACCGCTGCGGTGCGGTGGTGGTTTCCAACCACACATCGTTTCTGGACGTGGTGTTCATGTACGTGGCAGCGCGCCCGAGCCAGTTCGTGCGCTTGATGGGCCGCGACTCGCTGTTCGGCAACGCCCACGGCCTGGCGGGGCAGATCCTTTCGCGCGTGGGCGCGTTCCCCATCAAGCGCGATTCGGCCGATCGCACCGCCATCAAGCGCGCGGCGCACATGCTGAAGGGAAATCAGCTGGTGGGCATCCTGCCGGAGGGCACGCGCCGCGGCAAGGGCAGCAAAACGCCCGAAATCCACTCTGGTGCGGCGTTCATCGCGAAGATGGGCAAAGCGCCCATTCTGCCCATGTGCGTGCGCGAGGCGGAGAACGTCAAGCGCAAAGGCGAGCGCATCCGCTTTCCGAAAATCTCGGTGGAATATGGAAAGCCCCTGGTGGTAAGCGATTTCGACTTCCTGCCGAAGGAAGATCGCCTGGACGGGTGCTCATGGTATGCCATGCGCGAGGTGTTCGCGCTGCATCAGCGCGTGCCGCGTGAGCAGGTCGATATGGTCGCGCTGTTCCCCGACGGCCGCGACTTCACGGAGGTGTTCGCCGCCCATCCCATTCCCGAGCACACTCCCGCCGAGGCCATCGAGCTGACGCGCCCCACGAAGAAGGCGAAGGCCGAGCAATAGCAGGTTTGAGGGGCAGGGGCCGCGAGAGCGGCCCCTTGCGTTATCGTGCGGCGCAAAGGCAGGAGAGCGTGAGTCGCAAAACGCTTTCTGCATCCGTAAGCCCGCAGCCGCAATCTGCAAGCTGTTATACTGCGCCAACCATTCACGAACCGCTATCTGTGAGCCGCAAACCGCGAGCTTCAACCTATACCTATGTGAAAGGATCGGACATGGAAGTCATCCGCAGCAAGAACGCAGGCGCATGCTACGGCGTGCAACGAGCCCTTGACCTGGCCCTGAAGGCAAGCGAGGGTGATGGCAGCGCGTTCACGTTGGGGCCGCTCATCCATAATCCCCAGGTGGTGGCGAACCTTGAGGCGCGCGGTGTGCTAGCTGTCAAGGAACCTGAGCAGGCAACGCACGGCGCCATCATCATCCGCAGCCATGGCGTCACCCCGGCAGTGCGCCGCTCGGTGGAGGCGCGCGGGCTTCCCGTGATCGATGCCACGTGCCCGCATGTCGCGCGTGCGCAAAAGGCTGCTGCCACGCTTGCCGAGGAATGCGGCTACGTGGTGGTGGTGGGCGAGGATGGCCATCCCGAGGTGGAGGGCTTGGTGGCTTACGCCCACGAGGCCGGTGCGCAGGTGCACGTGGCGGAAACGGCCGCCGACCTGCCGAGCGATCTGCCCGAGCACGTGGGCGTGGTCGTGCAGACCACGCAAACCCGCGATGCGCTCGACGACGTGCTCGAGGGCATCCGTGCCCAGGGCGTTGCCGCGCAGGTCAAGGACACGGTGTGCACGGCCACGCGCCAGCGCCAGCAGGCCGCCGCGGAGCTTGCCGGGCAGGTGGACGCCATCGTGGTCATCGGCGGGCGCAATTCGGCTAACACCACGCATCTGGCCGAGATCTGCGCTGCGGAATGCCCGCGTACGCACCACATCGAGTCGGCCGCCGAGCTCGATCCCGCATGGTTCGCGGGCTGCTCCTCCGTGGGCGTCACGGCAGGCGCCAGCACCCCCGACGACCAGATCGACGAGGTGGTGCAGCGCTTGGAGCGCATGTAGCGATCTTCGTAATGCGGGTGGGCCGACGGCCTGCGTTCCCTGCCCACCGTCACGACCTCGCCTCCCCCGTATATCCCCAGGTGAACCGTCCCCGTCTGCACGTGCTTCGGCATGTGAGGGCGGGGACGGTTTTGTGCACGGACGGTGAAGAAACGGCTCGATTTGTTGCACAACAAATCCCGTGAAAACCGGGTTAGCCTTGAAGCATGAACGAAGCCGTTCGACGCCGCAAAAGCGTCGGCGCGCGAACGCGATGCGGAGGTTGCCACCATGTGCAGGATATTGCTCGTCGAAGATGCCGTGCCCGAGCCCGAGGCGCTGCGCGTGCTCATCGAGCAGCATCCCTGCGCCGGCGCCATCCAGCTGGAGAGCTGCGCGTTTTCCCAGGTGCGCGAGCGCGTCTCCCAAGGTCCGCGCATCGATGCGCTGTTCGCTCCCGTGGATGCCCCCCGGCGCCTTCCCGGCGTGCGCCTCCGATGAACGCGCCGGCATCGCGCTGGTGCGCGAGCTGCAAGATCGCGGCATCCTTCCGTTGACCGTCTACTGCACCACGCGCGCCGCCTACACCTCGGCGGTTTACGGCACCGACCACCAATATCTGCTGCTGGCGCCGTATTCGCCCAGCGAGGCGCGCAACGCCCTGGACAAGGTGTTCGGTTTGCTCGGCCATCGCGCGGCAAGCCCGCTTGCGCTGCGCAGCGCCGGGACTGTGCACATCGTGGACCCCGCCGACGTGGTGTACGTGAAAAGCATCGGGCGAAAAGTGCTGGTCAGGCTTTCGGATACTCGCGTGCTGGAATCGTATGCGGCGCTGGCCGAGCTTGAGCAGCAGCTGCCCGGCAGCTTCGTGCGCTGCCACAAAAGCTACTTGGCGAACATGGAGCATGTGGTCCAGGCCTCTGCCGATGGGCTGGTCATGGACTGCGACGAGGCGGTCCCCATCAGCCAGCGCCAATACCGCATCGTCCGCGACGCCCTCAGGTCGTTCTCCGCATCGTAGGGGAAAAGGGCCGCAATCGCCGGGGTTTGCGCCGTTTTCTCCGCGTCCCTTCTGCAGGGTGGGCCCGAGCCCCTCTTCGCCCCGGCTTCATTGCGTCGCTTTTGGCGCGGCAAACGCAATCCCGCCCCTTGACCAGTTGCGCTGATTTTCCGCGCCGCGTTCCTGCCGCGCGCCTTGACGGGCGCGGCATGCTACCATGATATGCTGCGAAAAATCGACGGCATACGGGCGAACGGAAGCGGAAAGGCGGTGTTGACGTGGGCATTTATCCTCCTCAGGATGTGGCGAAGCAGGCTGCGCAGTCCACGGGCGGCCGCAAGCGCCGCGTTCCCGAGCCCCCGAAGGCCGTCATCGAATCCGTGCTACCCGAAAGCCCTGCCGACGACGCTGGCTTCACGCCGGGCTGCATCATCACCAGCGTTGATGGTCAGCCTGTGCGCGACATGATCGACTGGCGCTGGCTTACCGCCGACGACGTGATCACCCTCGGCTACACGGACACCGACGGCGATTCCGGCGAGGTGGAGCTTGAGCGCTATGAGGGCGAGGAGTGGGGCTTCGAGTTCTCCGGCGTGGTGTTCGACGGCGTCAAGCAGTGCCGCAACGCCTGCATCTTCTGCTTCATGCGCCAGCTGCCCGACGACATGCGCCCGTCGCTGACCCTGCGCGACGACGACTTCCGCCTCAGCTTCCTGTCGGGAACGTTCGTCACGTTCACCAATTTGTCGGCCGAGGACGAGGCGCGCATCATCGAGCAGCACATCAGCCCGCTGCGCGTTTCCCTGCACGCGTCCAACCCCGAGGTCCGCCGCCGCATCATCGGCCGGCATGCCCAGCACGGCATCGAGGTGATGGACCGCTTGCTTGCCGCCGGCATCGAGTTCCACGCGCAGATCGTGCTCATGCCCGACGAGAACGACGGCGACGCGCTGCGCGAGACGCTCGACTGGGCGTACGCGCGCCCGGGCATCCTGGACATCTGCATCGTGCCGCTGGGTTTCACCAAGCACCAGACGTGCTTCACGAAAAGCTTCAACGACCCGGTTGCCGCCCGTGCCGCCATGGATACCATCGTGCCTGCTCAGCAGCGTGCCCTTGCCGAACGCGGCCACCTGTGGGCCTTCGCCGCCGACGAGTTCTACTGCAACGCCTACGGCGACGAGCTGCTGGAGAACCTCCCGCCCACCGAGCACTACGGCGATTTCGGCATGTTCGAGGACGGCGTGGGCATCATCCGCTCGTTCGTGGACGATTGGGAAGCGGCGGAAGCTGTCGGGCTTGACGCGCAGGCCGCGCAGGCGCTGCAGCAGGCGGGCATGCGCGTGCGCTACATCGCCGGCATGGCCACGCCGCATTTCTTCCGCCCCCTGTTCTCGCGCGGCCCGCTTGCCGGGGTGGTTGAGCCGCTGTTCGTGGAGAACCGCTTCTTCGGCGGGAACGTCGACGTCACGGGGCTGTTGTGCAGCTGCGACATCGCCGAGGCCATCCGCGCCGACGTGGCCGAGCATCCGGGTTGGACGTACGTGGTCCCCAAGGTCATCTTCAACGACGACGGCGTCACGCTCGATGACGCAACGTTGGAGGATATGGGGAAGGCGGCGGGCGCGCCCGTGAGCGTGGTATCCTGTAACGCGACTGGGTTCTTGCCGGAACTGGTCGAACTGGCGCGCGCATAGCGGCGCCGCAAACGTAGTATTTTCCTCAACTGAAAAGGATTTGATATGGCTCTGCCCATTGTGGCGGTTGTTGGACGGCCGAACGTCGGCAAGTCCACCTTCGTTAACCGCATTGCCCAGGCCGACGAGGCCATCGTGCACGAGATGCGCGGCGTCACCCGCGACCGTTCGTACCACATCGCCGACTGGAACGGCGTGCCGTTCAAGCTCATCGACACGGGCGGCATCGAGATGGGCGACGACGACGCGTTCCAAAGCTCCATCCGCACGCAGGCGTTCGCCGGCGTGAACGAGGCCGACGTCATCGTCTTCATCGTCGACGGCCGCACCGGCATCAACGCCGACGACGAGGAGGTGGCGCGCGTGCTGCGCAAGACCTCCAAGCCGGTGTATCTGGTGGTGAACAAAATGGACAACCCCGACACCATGGACCAGGTCTGGGAGTTCTACCAGCTGGGTCTTGGCGATCCGTGGTCGGTCTCCTCGCTGCACGGCAACGGCACGGGCGACCTGCTCGACGCCGTGGTGGAGGACCTGAAGAAGGTCGAGACCGCCGACGACGAGGAAGAGGACGGCGGCATCAACATCGCCATCATCGGCCGCCCCAACGCCGGTAAGTCCTCGCTGACCAATCGTTTGACCTCGGATGACCGCTCCATCGTGTCCAACGTCGCCGGCACCACGCGCGACGCCATCGACACCGTCATCGAGCACGACGGCCAGCGCTACACCATCGTCGATACCGCCGGCCTGCGCCAGAAGAGCAAGATCGACGAGGACGTGGAGTACTACGGCTTCGTGCGCGCCATGCGCGCCATCGACCGCGCCGACGTGGCGATCCTGGTCATCGACGGCTCCATCGGCCTGACCGACCAGGACCAGCGCGTGGCCGGCTTCGCCGCCGACCGCCAGTGCGCCATGGTCATCGTGCTGAACAAGTGGGACCTGGTGGAGGGCCCCGACGCCAAGGCCGAGGTTCGCGAGAAGATCACCGATCGCATGACGTTTGTGGGCTATGCCCCCGTTGTGGCCACCTGCGCGCTCACGGGCAAATCCGTTCATCGCATCTGGGAGGCCGTCGACGTCGCCTACGAGAACTTCTGCAAGAGCATCCCCACCAACCAGCTCAACGTCTGGCTTGGCGAGATCCGCGAGGGCGGCCACACCGTGTCGAAGGGCAAGGCCATCCTGCGCATGAAGTACGTCACCCAAACGGCAACGTGCCCGCCGCAGTTCACGTTCTTCGTGAACCGCCCCGACCTGGTCAACGACAACTACGAGCGCTTCCTGGAGAATCGCCTGCGAAAGTCGTTCGACCTGACGGGCACGCCCATCCGAATGAAGTTTAAGAAAAAAGACTGATTTCAGTTTTGGACCTTCTGAACAGGGGTTTCACGGGCCTTGCGGGGCGCTTTGGAAGGGGCTCGACGCCAAATCGGCGCCGGGCCCTTTTCCTTTCCTTTTCCATTTTAAAAACACAGCCGCGCGCCGCTGAGGCGCCCTTACCGGCGCTCCGGCCCGCCGTCGGGCCCGAACACCGCGCGGTCGAGCCTCCTCGCGGCCTCCGCGTTGGTCTCCTTGAGCAGGTGCCCGTAGACGTCCGCGGTCACCTTGATTGAGGTGTGGCCGAGCATCTCCTGGACGTACTTCAGGGACTCGCCGTTGGCTATCAGGAGGCTCGCGTAGGTGTGCCTCAGGTCGTGCAGCCGCATCTTCGGCACGCCCGCCTCCTCGAGCGCCGGCAGGTACACCGTCTTCGTGATCTGCTGCATGTTCAACGGCATCCCGCGCGCCGAGGGGAACACGAGCTGGTCCCGGGTCTTCGGGCGCTCGGGGGAGGGGAGCCATTCGAGCAGCATTCTCTCGAGCGTCGGCGGCATGTCTATGCTCCTGACGGACTTCGGCGTCTTGGGCGGCTGGTAGCTCCCGCGGTAGAGCGTCCTCCTCACGTGCACGAGGTGGTTCTCGAAGTCGAGGTCCTTCTCCATGAGCCCCGCGAGCTCGCCTGCGCGCATCCCGGTGAGGACCGCCGTCGCGTAGAGCGGCCTCCATCGCGGCGGGAGAGCCTTCAGGAACGCCTTCACCTGAGCCGGTGACATCACGGAGACCTCGCCCCTCCCGGTGCGGGGCCGCAAGGCCCCGCGGGTCGGTATGCTCGTGGCGTAGCCCCATTTGACCGACTGCTTCAGGAGCACGCCCAGGATCGCGAGCTCGTCTGTCACGGTCCCCGCCGACGCCCCGTCCTTCCTCACGCGCCTCGAGCTGTAGGCGTCGACGTCGTGCGTCGTTATCTCGCCGACGGGCTTCCCGCCGAACTCGGGCACGAGGTGCAGCCTCACGGTGCAGCAGTAGTTCAGGTAGGTGGACTTCTTGTATTTCACGGCGGCGACCTTGTCCAGGTACTCCTCGGCCGCGTCCTCGAACAGCACGGGCGCGTAGCCGTTGACCTTCCCCCGCACCTCCTGCATGGTCACCCGCGCGAGGAACGCCTCGGCGTCGGCCCTCCTCGTCGAGACGGCCTTGGACCGCCTGTTCCCCTTGGCGTCCGTCCAGCATGCGTGCCATTTCTTCCCGCGCTTCCTCAGGTGACCCACGATTATCCTCCTTTTTTTCTAACCTGTTCCGCCTTTGCTCAATCCCAGATGGGAGTAGTTTCGCCAATACATTTCGGAAATGTATTGCCTTCAATGTCTCCGCGGATTACAATGGGAGATGTAACACGCGGAGACGGCCCGCGTCACGGGAAGCCGCCGACAATTCACCCGGAAAAGAGAAAAAGGAAACGAAGGGGATCGAAATGAGGAAGATCGCGATCATCAACCAGAAGGGCGGCGTGGGCAAGACCACCACCGCCGCGACGTTGGCCACCATTTGGGCGAGGCAGGGCAAGAGGGTCCTCGCCGTCGACATGGACCCGCAAGGCAACCTCGGGCTCATGCTCGGGCTCATGTACTCGCCCGACCGCCCGACGGTCTACAACGCCGTCACCCAGAACCCCCAGGCCGTCAAGCTGGACGCCCGCGAGATAATCGTGGCCACCAAGGACGGGGTCGATCTCATCCCCTCGACGCTCGAGCTCGACGCGCTCACCCGCGAGGGCACGGGCGGCCTCGAGTTCCGCCTCCGCGTCGCCCTCGACCCGCTGGAGGACGATTACGACCTGTGCGTCATCGACTGCCCGCCGACGTGCGGCCTGCTCTCGCGCCTCGCGCTCATGGCCGCCGACGAGGTCGTCGTCCCGATGAGCGCCGAGCTGTGCTCCATCGCCGGCCTGGGCGCCCTGCTCAACACCGTCGGCGAGATGTCGGGCAAGTACCTCAACCCCGGCCTCAAGGTGTCGGGCATCGTCGTGACGCGCTTCGTCAAGAAGAACGGCTCGGAGACCGAGATGCTCGGCAACATCAGGTCGCTCGCCGAGAGCGAGGGCGTGCCCGTGTTCGGCACGGTGATCAACGACTCCGACACCGTCTCCTCCGCCCGCAACAGCATGACGACCGTCGCCTCGTCCGACGCCAAGCCCGGCTGGGCGAACTCGCTGTGCGCCAAGGCCTACGCCTCGCTCGCCCGCGAGATCCTCGGGGAGGCGGAGTAGATGTCTGCCATGGACAACGCCAAGGGCGTATTCTTCAGCCAGAAGCCCGGCACCTACTCGGGCATCGACCTCTCCGGCGCCCGCCTCGAGGAGAGCCTGTCGCTCGCCAGCATCGACCCGTGGCCGGGCAACCGCCTGCTGTCCGACGCCGCGGTCGAGCGCCTCGCCGACGACGTGGAGAAGGTCGGCCAGTTGCAGCCGGTCCTCGTCCGCCCGCGCCCGTACGGCCGCTACCAGCTGCTCGCCGGGCACCACCGCGTCGCCGCCTTCAGGCTTCTCGCCGAGAGGCACCCCGAGGACATCCGCTGGAAGGGCGTCCAGGCCATCGTGAAGGACTTCGACGACGGGGACGCCGAGCACGCCGTGCTCTCGTCCAACGTCTACATGATCCCCGAATGGGAGGCCGAGGAGCGCGGCGCGCTCTGGATGGGCTTCTCCGAGCAGGCTCGCGAGATGCGAAAGGCCGACCCCGAGAGGTACGGCGGCATGCGCATCGACGAGATCGTCGTCGAGGTCGCCGAGAGGGAGGGCATAAAGACCTCCCGCACGTCGGTGATCCGCGACAAGGCGGCCTACCGCAAGGCGGTCGGCCTCGGCGAGGGCGCTCCCGAGGGCCTTTGCGGCGAATGGGAGGCCGCGCTCGCCGACGGCGCCGTCACCATGGCGCAGGCCAAGGCGCTCGCCGGCCTCGACGAGGGGGAGCAGGAGTCTCTCTGGGACTCCTTCTGCGAGAAGCGCGGCTACGGCAAGCGCTGGATAGCCGCCGTCCTATCGGCCCGCGACCCCCGCGACCGCGGCAAGGCCGCCGCAAAGGCCGAGAAGGAGCTGAAGAGGGTCGTCGAGGACCTGGACGTCGCGTGCGCCGCCTTCGGCGCCGACGACCTCAGGTGCGACCTCGGCATATTCGACCTCCTCGCAGACAGGCTCCGGGCCCTCGCCTCCGAGTAGGGGGCCGAGGCGCCCTGCATTCGAGACGATCGGGAGGTGAGGATGGCCAGGGACAGGAAGGCGGCCTTCGAGAGGCTCGCGGCGAAGCGGGTCCCCGCAGCCGTCGACGCGATAAGGCTCGTCGGCAACCTGAGCTTCAGGATGAACTACCGCTACACCCGCGAGGAGGTGGACGCGATCTTCGAGACGATAGGCTCCGAGGTGGACACCGCCCGCGAGAGGTTCGACGAGGGCCTCAGGATGGAGGAGGGGATGCTATGAGCCGGGAAGAAGGCGGCTGGAAGGTCTCAGTGAGGAAGGGCCGCTCGAAGAGGAGGTTCGACTTCTCCCGCTACGAGGGCTTCTCCTACCGCAAGGACGGCAAGTACGCCTTCCACTGGGAGCGCTCCGGGCTCTCCCGCGCCCAGGCGGACTTCTACCTGGCGCTCGCCCGGTCGGACGGGTACGAGGCGCAGGCGGTCGAGGCGGCCTTCGAGCGCTCCTCCGATTACCGGAAGGGGTTCCTCGAGTCCGACCCCGGCCCATGGCGCTGCCGGTACTGCCATAGGCGCCTTCCCGACGCCTCCGAGATGACGGTCGACCACGTGGTCCCCGTCGCGGCGGCGAACGACGCCTTCCCGCCCCGCAGGGCGCTCGCGAGGCGGCTGCTCTCCCTTGAGGGGGCGGCGACCGTCAACGACCCCGCCAACCTCGCGCCCGCGTGCCCGAAGTGCAACTCGCGCAAGGGGCAGAAGTTGGGCTTGTGGCCCTTGAGGGCCGTCCTCGGCGCCAAGGCGTGGTACTGGCCCGCCCTGCGCGCCCTTCAGGCCGGGGCCGTCGCCTTCGCCGCCGCCACCGCCGCCAGCGCCCCCGGCGCTTTTCTGGAAGTCGGCAAGAGCACCCGCGACGGACGATTTGCCGCCTTTTTCCTTGGTGCCTCGGGACGTTCCGGCCTTCTTTTTGGCGTCGTTCAACGCGTCGGCAAGAGCCTTGCTCGGGTCCACGCCGTCCTTCTTCTTCTCGGATTCCTTGGCGGGTTTGGCCTTGTCGTCCGTTTTCTTGGCGTTCTCCGAAGCTTCCTT
>OLVT01001495.1_pt1 | contig 19295 bp, 19 predicted proteins | sample 1673241 | NCBI WGS metagenome assembly OLVT01 (sample SAMEA3178936, study PRJEB25190) | human gut metagenome | biome: human gut; feature: human-associated habitat; material: faeces | place: Austria | collected 2013 | reverse complement strand
AACCGCAGGTGTCTACCCTCTTGTGCGCCCGCGCGGCGTCAGCGCAACTCCCCGCTGGGGTTCAGCGAAAAAGACTGCCGCCCGGAAGGGGCGAACACGCCTGCGGCAGTTCGCGTCCCCCGCTCAACCGGTGCTGAAAAGGCTGCCGCCCGCCAGGGGCGAACACGCCTGCGGCAGTTCGGGCATCCCGCTCAGCCGGTGCTGAAAAAAACTGCCACCCGAACCGGGGCAAAAAGCCGCCGTTTGTTAACGGTATATCCCTTGTATTTTCCCGTCTGGCTTGATACAATAGGCTTGTAAGAGAAAGGAGGCGTTTACAATGAAACGCTCAAAAGTTATTACAGCCGTAATTGCGATCATTGCAGTAGTCGCCGCAGCCTGTGTATATGGATATGTCCGCAGCAAGCCCGCCGATGAGCCGGAAAAGCCTGCTGTTACCGAGCCGGAGAACCCGACCACGCCGGAAACGCCGGACGACAGCAATTCCGGCAAACCGTCCGATTCCAAGACCGATGAACCTGCCGTACAGCCGGAAAACCCCAATCCGAGCGGCACGGAGTCGGTCACGATCTACGTTCCGGATGAACAGGGCGAAACGCTCACGCCGACCGGCGCAGACGCGAAGGACGACTCCGACCAGTCGCTCGTGGACGCACTCATCGCCGCAGGCTCTCTGCCCGAGGGCGTCAAGGTGCAGTCCTCGTCACTCGAGAACGGCACGCTCACGCTCGACATGAATGCCGCCTTCGGCGAGGCGATCCGCGCCTCCGGCACCGCCGGTGAAACGCTCAAGATCTACGCACTGGTCAACACGTTCGCGCAGGCGCGCGGCGCAACCGCAGTGCTCATCACCGTGGACGGCAAGGTGCTCGAAAGCGGACACGAGGTCTACGATTACGCGATCGAACCGAACAACTGACCTGCAAAAGAAAAGCTCCGAAACGCCTGTTTCGGAGTTTTTTCTTACTTATTCATCATTTTCAGGAACTTTTCCTTGATATGCGCGGCAGCCGCGCACGGATCGTCCGCCTTCATAACGGCAGAGACCACGGCGATGCCCTTGATGGGGCTGTCAGCCAGCACGTCCATGTTATCTGCGTTCAGGCCGCCGATGGCAACCACCGGAATCGGGACCGCGCGGCACACATCGTTCAGCACGGAGACCGGCGTAACCTTGGTGGTAACGTGGGTAGTCGTCGGGTAAATGGCGCCGGTGCCGAGGTAATCCGCGCCGTCGTTGTACGCAGCAACGGCTGCTTCGACCGTCTTGGCGGTCGCGCCGACGATCTTATCCGGGCCGAGCAGCCTGCGGCAGACTGCTACCGGCAGGTCGCTCGCGCCGACATGTACGCCGGCTGCATTGCAGGCAATGGCAACATCCACACGGTCGTCGATGATGAGCGGCACGCTGTAGCGGTCGGTGACGGACTTGACCTGCTGCGCCAGCTCAAGGTAGCTGCGTCCGCCGGTGTCCTTCTCGCGGAGCTGAATAAGCGTTGCACCGCCCCTGCACGCCTCGTCCACCGCGCGGAGCAGGGTCTCGGTCGTGTGGTAGGTACTGTCCGTAATGACATATAATGTAGGATCAAACTGCATGATAATGCTCCTTTTTTGAACTTATTGTGCCGTTTCGCATTCTTTTACCGTCTTGCGAATGAAAAACAGGCTGATAACATCAACAACGTAAATAAACTGGGAAATGACCTGCAGGACTGCGGTTCCGGTGCTGATTTTGCCCTGCCTGCGCGCGTGCAGGATGAGCGCAATGCAGTAGCCGGACGAGGCCATCATGGCAAACCAGGCAACCAGAATTTCCATCAGCACGATTGGTGCGGTAAACACAAAAATCACCGAAAATATGCCGTAAATAATGCCGTAGAGGAAATTTACAAGAAACATCGGAATGGCAATCAGCTTCATCGACACAACCATTTTCCAGATTGTTGAACGAATTGCAGGGTCGTTCAGCCGTTTCTTCACGCGCACTGCCGCAATCAGATTGCAGACGGAAAGCAGCAGAATCAGCAGGCTGAACAAAAACACGCCCAACACAAAATACCTGCTCAATACTTCTAATGACTGACTGGCGTAACCAATATACGACAGCGCCAGACCGACAAAGCAAACGATTTCACAGATGCTGAAAAAAAACTTTGCAGCCTTCAACCCCTCTCCCCTTTCACCGCATGTTAATTTTCATCAATTTATTTTCACGATAAGCAAATCCTGTTCTTCCCCGAGTTCACCGAGCGCGGTGCCGTCCGGCTGAAACGCCATGCTGTGCCCGACAAATTTTCCGGGCGCATACTGGTCTGCGCCGAACACGGTCAGGCCGTTCTCGATGGCTCGCGCGCACAGCAGGGTTCGCCAGTGCAGCAGCTTGTTCTCGCCCTGCACCCAGCCCGCCGGAACGAACAGCGTCTCGGCACCGCGTGCCTTCTGCTCGGCGGCAAGCGCCGGAAACCGAAGCTCGAAACAGGTAATGATGCCCATTTTTCCGACAGGTGTCTCGATGGGCGAAAACGGCTTGTCCCCTGCCCGGCACTCATCGGATTCCCGATAGCCGAAGGCATCGTACAAACGGTTCTTGCGGTGCATTCCGCGCAGGCGGCCGCGGTCATCAAGAACCGCAATCGTGTTGTACGGCAAGCCATCCGTGCGCTCGTACATGCCTGCGGCAATCCACAGGCCGTATCTCCGGCAAAGCTCACCGAGCGCAATAATGAACGGGCCGTCACACGGCTCTGCGGCCTCGATATTTTTCGACCGTGCGTTCACTTTTGCGTAATACATGCTGTATTCCGGCAAAAACAGCATTTTTGCTTCATTTTCTGCTGCCGTTTGTGCAAGGCGTTCTATTTCCCTGAGATTGGCAGTTTTGTCCTCCCCGGCGCTGAACTGCCCGATGGCAACCGTGCTCACGCCTCTCTCCAGCCCTTGCAGACGTCCACCCATGCCTTGAAACCGGAGAATTTCTCCAGTTCTGGGATGGTGACCTCGATGGCTGAGTTGGACGAGCCGCACGCCGGGAATACCGTCTTGAACCGTCGGAGCGATTCATCGAGATAGACCGTTACGCCGTCGTTCACGCCGAACGGGCACACGCCGCCGACCGCATGACCGATCTCCGGCTCGACCTCCTCAAACGCGAGCATCCGCGCCTTGCAGCCGAACCGCGCCTTGTACTTCGGGTTGTCGATCTTGGTGTCGCCTGCCGCAACGATGAGGATCACGCCGTCATTCGTGCGGAACGACAGCGTTTTTGCGATGCGTGCCGGTTCGCAGTGGGCGGCTTCGGCAGCCAGCTCTACGGTCGCGCTGGACACCGGGAATTCGATCACGCGATCCTCTGCGCCGAACTGACGCAGATACGCTTTTGCTTTTTCGATGGACATGGGTCTCAATCTCCTTCTGTCTGCTGCGGGATATCGTCGATCATGCTTTCGCACAGCCGACGTAAATAATTTGCAATTTCGCTGAGCGCAAGGCATGTGCACAGCCGCTCCTCCGGGTCATCCGGCGTCTCAGGCAGCTGGGCGGTCAGCAGCGGCGGAATGGCTTCGCGCATGCGCTTCTTGTCCGCGAGCAGATGCTCGTAGCACGCCGCAAAGTCCACATCGTCCCGACCGGTCAGCGCCTTCACATCGTTTAAGCGCAGCGTCTGCTTCAAATGGTACACGCAGAGCAGCTGCATGATCTGCTGGCGCGTGTATTTTTTGCCCTTCACCGGCGTCATAAGCCCTTCCTTGACGTAGTTGTTGACCATGGTTTTTGTCAGCAGCTTATCCTCCGGCGTGCGCTTGCTGCCCGATAAGCACTGATCGAACAGCGTCAGCACCTGATCCATATACAGGTCAAGCTGCGGCACCTCGTCGGGCATGATATCGCGGTCGGCAAAGACCGCTTCTATGGTTTTCTCCAGCCGCGGCATGGCGTTCACCTCATCTTTTACAAAATATTAACAATTGCGGTACCGAACGGAAACACGCAATTTTTCGTCTGCCCGTGCGGCCTGCAATGCTATTATTATAAGCCTTTTGCGCGCTTCACGCAAGAGTTATACCGCTCGACAAACCCACTGCAATATGATATACTGAACGGACAATAAGCGGTAGGAGGCTTACATATGAAAAAATTCTGGCAACGCCTGGTCCTTTTCGGACTGACAGGTGCATTTTTTGTATCCTGCATCAGCTGCAGCGCGGCAAATACTGCCTCGAAGGTTCCGATTCTGATGTACCACAACCTGACGAACGACCCGTCCGCCGTGACGAGCATGACCATCACCGGCGAGCGGTTTCAGGAGGACATGGAATATCTGGAATACAACGGCTACACGCCGCTGCTCTCCTCGGATTTGATCAACATCCGAGCCGGAAAGGAAGCCATGCCCGAGCGGCCGGTCATGATCACCTTTGACGACGGTTATCGCTCCAATTACGATATTGCGTACCCGATTCTGCAGAAAACCGGCATGAAAGCCGTCATTGCACTGATCGGCAAAAGCATCCGCGCAAACGACAACACGGAAGCGAACCGCTTTTTCCTCAAGTGGGATGAGGCAGCCGAAATGGCCGACAGCGGTCTGGTGGAGCTGGGTTCTCACACCTACAACCTGCACAACCCGCAGTACGGCGGACTGACCGCACCGGACGGCATCAACGGCATCCAGCGGCTGAAGGGCGAGTCGCAGGCGGCGTATAACAAGCGCGTCGGTGAGGACCTCAAGCAGAGCATCGACCTCATCACGCAAAATACCAGCCAGAAAAACGTGCTGTTTTTCGCATATCCGTTCGGCGCGCGCGACGAGTGGATGCAGCCGCTGCTGCAGAAAAACGGTATCCAGGTCAGCGTACTGACCAACACCGGAACGGCGTCTATCCGGCGCGGATTGACCGATCTGCCGCGTTACCGCATCACGATGGACACCAAACTGAGCGATATTCTTCCGGCGAACCCGAACGCCTCGCACGATATTACCGTGCGGGCGCACATGCCGACCATGATCAAGAATGAGAAAATCCGGCAGGAAGTCGCCCGGCACCTTCCCGCGCAGGAGAGAACCATAAAAATTCCGAAATCGTATACCTGATTGCCCAAGCACTGTCTTTGATTAACAAAGACGGTGCTTTTTTCATGGTGACAATTTGGAGAAAGCACTTGCAATTTTCAGAAAATATGGTATCATAACAGACATGATATAGTTTTTAACTCTACATAACAGGAGGAGGAGTTTATATGCCTCGTGCATTTCTCAAGGCCCGTGAGCCGTTTTCCAGTTACTCTCATTTCATCGGTGCGGTGCTCAGCGGCGTCGGACTGTTCGTGCTGCTTGTGCGGCTGCTGTTCGATTCGTCCGTCACCGGCTCGCTGGCGGCGGCTGCCGTGGTGTTCTGCCTGTCGCTGATCGCGCTGTACTCCGCAAGCAGCGTGTACCATTTCTCCGGCCGCAGCGAAGCCGTCCTGCGGCGGCTGAAAAAGCTCGACCACAGCATGATCTATGTGCTGATCGCAGGCAGCTATACGCCAATTATTCTCAAATTCATGCCTGCGCCGCGCAGCTATGTCTTTCTCGGCGTGATCTGGCTGATTGCGCTGATCGGCATTGCCATCAAGCTGCTGTGGATTGATGCGCCGCGTCTCATCGGCACCGCGCTGTACCTCGCGCTCGGCTGGGCGATTGCATTTGATTTCGGGGTTGTGCTGTCCATGCCCGCGCCTGCCATTGCCCTGTTGGCTGCCGGAGGTCTGTCGTATACAGTCGGCGGCGTGATCTATATCGCCAAAAAGCCGAATTTAGGTAAAATGATCGGGTTTCATGAGCTGTTTCATCTGTTCGTAATCGTCGGCAGCGTTTGTCATTATCTGATGGTGTTTCTATATGTTCTCTAACAAACGAGCCGTGAATCCTCATGTGATTCACGGCTCGTTTTCGTTTCTATCCGCACCCGACAAACCATTCGGCAAACCGAAAGCAGTCTATTTTTTATGCGTTTTAGGCGCTGTTGCCTCAAAACTCATATCCAGAAGCAGCTTCATTTTATCATCTGCAACGCTTCCGTCAAGAGCCACCGTGATCCAGCTTGCCTTGCTCATATGATACGCCGGGAAAAATCCCTTTTCTCCAAGCAGCGAGCCTATCAGTATCGGATCACATTTGAAATTAACCACCTGCAGCACTTCTTCTCCCTGCAGCCCCAGTTTCACCTTTGGCACATCCATTATAACGGCAAACCATTTTTTATTACTGCTATGGCGGAACACTCCATAATTCGGATGCTTTATCCACGGATGATCCGGCACTGTACCATAATTATTCCGTATATATTTTTCTAACTCCGTTCGATCCATACTGCCATCTCCATCCCCCGGTTTATATTTATCGTATCATACTCTCCGTATCGCCTGCAACCTTTTCAAAATCTCTTCCCATACATTATTCAAAAAAGTGCTTCTTACTGATTGACAAAAATACGAATTTGCAATATACTCTTAATTAAGAAATAATACTAATAAAGGAGGTGCATTTTATGCAGACCAGAAACACCATTCAGCGTCAGATCGTATTGCAGGCAGTGAATCAGATGCACAACCACCCTACCGCGGATGCGATTTATGCCGTTATCGCGGCGCAGCACCCGACCATCAGCAAGGCCACGGTTTACCGCAATCTGAACCAGCTGGCAGCTCAGGGCGAGATTTTGCGCGTGCCTGTGCCGACCGGCGCCGATCACTTTGATTTCAACATCAAGCCGCATTATCATATGCGGTGCACCAAGTGCGGCGGCGTTTTTGATGTATTTATGCCGCCTGTCACCGATCTCATCGACCGCGTGGAGGATTCCTCCGGCGTGGAGCTACATCGATATGAAATTCTGTTTGAGGGTATTTGCAGCGCTTGCAAGAAAAACTAAAAGAGCAGTCAGAACGGTCTGACTGTCAACCGGAAGAATAGCAGAGAAAGGATAACTATTATGGCAGAACTCAAGGGCACCCGCACCGAAGCAAACCTGCAGACCGCATTTGCAGGCGAATCCATGGCACGCAACAAGTACACGTTCTTTGCCTCCAAGGCGAAAAAGGACGGCTATGTGCAGATTGCGAAAATCTTCGAGGAAACCGCCGCAAACGAGAAGGAGCACGCGAAAATCTGGTTCAAACTGCTCAACGGCGGCATTGATGATACCGCAGCCAACCTCAAGGCTGCCGCAGAGGGCGAAAACTACGAGTGGACCGACATGTACGCCACCTTCGCCAAGGAGGCGCGTGAGGAGGGCTTCGACCATATCGCGGATCTGTTTGAGATGGTCGGCGCGATCGAAAAGGAGCACGAGGAACGCTACCGCAAGCTGCTCAGGAATGTCGAGGATAAGCTGGTCTTTTCCCGCGACGGCGACTGTGTATGGCAGTGCTCCAACTGCGGACATATCGTGGTTGGCAGGCAGGCGCCCGAGGTCTGCCCGGTCTGCGCACATCCTAAAGCGTATTTTGAGCTGAAGGCTCAAAATTTCTAAGGGGGACGCTGTCCCCCTTAGATACCCCAACAGTTCCCAAGGAAACCGTTGGGGATATCCCCCTCACCTTTGCACGGCAAAGGCGGTTCGGGACACACGTCCCGAAGCAGTGGTAAAAAAGGCCGGCAGAGCTGGCCTTTTTTAGAGAATTTTACAGCGCACTGCGGTGCGCTAAAAAAGCGGGACGAAACGATTGTTTCTCCCGCTTTTTATTATTCACTTAGATTCTCAGTTTGCAGACTGTACCGCAGCTTTCATGCTGCGAACGTACTCTTTAACGTGCGGCACGCAGTCCTTGCCGTACTTCGCGCAAATCTTAACGATTGCCGAGCCGACGATCGCGCCGTCCGACTGGGCGGCCATCTTTGCGGCCTGCTCGGGCGTGGAAATGCCGAAGCCGACCGCGCACGGGATGTCCTGTGTCTCCTTGACCAGCTTCACCATTGCGCCGATGTCGGTGGTGATGTTCGAGCGCACGCCGGTAACGCCGAGCGAGGACACACAGTACACGAAGCCGGAGGCTTCCTTTGCGATCATGCGGATGCGGTCGTGCGAGGTCGGCGCGATGAGCGACACGAGGTCGAGGCCGTACTGACGGCACAGCGGGTCAAACTCGGCCTTTTCCTCAAACGGAACGTCCGGCAGGATAAGGCCGTCCATGCCGATCTCAGCGGCAGTGCGGATGAAACGCTCCGAGCCGTAGGAGTACACCACGTTCGCATACGTCATAAATACCATCGGAATGTCGGTCTTTTGACGGATGCGGCGCACCATGTCGAAGATTTTGTCGGTCGTCGTGCCCGCGGACAGCGCACGCACATTCGCCTCCTGAATGACCGGACCCTCGGCGGTCGGGTCGGAGAACGGAATGCCCAGCTCGATGAGGTCCGCGCCCGTGTCCGCCATCGCGTATACGATCTGCTCGGTGACGTCCAGAGACGGGTCACCGCAGGTCACAAAGGGAATGAAAGCCTTGCCGCTCCGGAAGACAGATGTTATCTTGCTCATAGCTTGCTCCTTTTTCGTAGGGCGTGACGACCTCGGCACGCCGATGGTAACGATGTGCATACGGCCTGCATGGCGCGCCGAGTCGTCGCGCCCTACGGCATATATTCAAAAACGATGCATAAATTTCCTAATCACTCATGAATGTCCTCGCCGCGGTAGCGTGCGATTGCCGCGCAGTCCTTATCGCCGCGGCCGGAGATATTGATAACGATGGTCTGGTCTTTTCGCATGGTCGGCGCGAGCTTCATCGCGTATGCGACTGCGTGTGCAGACTCGATCGCCGGGATGATGCCCTCGATACGGCTGAGATACTCGAATGCATTTACCGCTTCGTCGTCCGTCACCGGAACGTACTCTGCGCGGCCGATATCGTGCAGGTAAGCGTGCTCCGGGCCGATGCCGGGGTAATCCAGACCGGCGGAGATAGAGTAAACCGGAGCGATCTGGCCGTATTCGTCCTGGCAGAAATAGCTCTTCATGCCGTGGAAAATACCCAGACGGCCGGTAGCGATGGTCGCGGCGGTCTCTGCGGTGTTGACACCGCGGCCTGCGGCCTCACAGCCGATCAGGCGCACGCCCTCATCCTCGATGAAGTTATAGAATGCGCCGATGGCGTTCGAGCCGCCGCCGACACATGCCATCACGACGTCCGGGAGTTTGCCCTCCTTTTCGAGCATCTGCTCCTTGATCTCCTTGGAGATAACTGACTGGAAATCACGCACGATGGTCGGGAACGGGTGCGGGCCCATGCACGAGCCGAGGCAGTAATGCGTATCGTCAATGCGGGAAGTCCACTCGCGGAAGGCTGCCGAGCAGGCATCCTTGAGCGTGCCCGTGCCGGTCGAAACCGGGATGACCTCCGCGCCGAGCAGGCGCATGCGGTACACGTTGAGCGCCTGACGCTCGGTGTCCTCCACGCCCATGAACACGACGCACTCCATGCCCATGAGAGCGGCAGCGGTCGCGGTCGCTACACCGTGCTGACCGGCGCCGGTTTCCGCGATCAGACGGGTCTTGCCCATCTTTTTCGCCAGCAGCGCCTGACCGAGCACGTTGTTGATCTTATGGGCGCCGGTGTGGTTCAAATCCTCGCGTTTGAGGTAGATCTTTGCACCGCCGAGGTCGTTTGTCATATGCTCCGCAAAGTACAGGCGCGACGGACGGCCTGCGTAGTTGTTCAGCAGCTCGGTCAGCTCTGCGTTGAATGCCGGGTCGTTCTTATAGTGGTTATAGGCTTCTTCCAGCTCGATGACAGCGTTCATCAGCGTTTCCGGCATATACTGGCCGCCGTGTACGCCAAAACGTCCCTTGCTCATTGGTTTGCTCCTTTCACAAGCGCCGATACGCGGCGCATCTTATCAATATCCTTTACATCGTCCGTTTCAATGCCGCTGGACAGGTCGAGCGCATACGCGCCGGTCTGTGCGGCCTTTTGGACGTTACTTTCATTCAGCCCGCCCGCGAGAAAATACGGGTGGTTTACCTCGCCGATCAGCGACCAGTCGAACGTCTTGCCGCTGCCGCCGTAGGCGTGCTTTACATAGGTATCCAGCAGCAGCCAGTCCACCGGCAGGGTGTCCGCCTGCTCAATGTCGCGGTGGGTCTCCACGCGCACGGCGTAGAGAATGGGCGCATTCGTCAGCTTTCGCAGCTTCTCTATATAATGCAGGCTCTCGCCGCCGTGCAACTGGATGATGTCGATAACCTCATCGCGCACGAGCGCGGCAATATGCTCCGGCTCGTCGTTCACAAACACGCCGGCCGCCTTAATTTCCGGGTCGAGGTGCTCCTTGAGCCGCGCCGCATCCATATCCGACACATGCCGGCGACTCTCTGCGAACACAAAGCCGATGAAGTCCGGTTTGGTTTCGTTCGCGGCCTCTATATCCTCTTTGCGGGTCAGTCCGCAGAATTTCAGCTTCATTTTACCGCCTCCCGCAGGGCATCGAGCGCCTGTTTCTTATCTGCGACACGCATGAGGTACTCGCCTACCAGAACGGCATCCGCGCCGGTCTTTCGCAGTGCCGCCGCATCCGCCGGAGCGGAAACGCCGCTCTCGGCTACGAAAACCGTACCGTCCGGTGCGCCCTCGCGCAGACGAGCCGCGTTGCCGAGGTCCACGGTGAAGTCCTTGAGGTTGCGGTTGTTCACGCCGATGAGCCGCGCACCCGCTCGAACCGCAGACTGCATCTCCTGTGCATCGTGCGTTTCCACCAAAGCGCTTATGCCTAATTTGTCGCAAATGCCGATATAATCGCGTATCGTTTCGGTGTCGAGCAGCGTGCAAATGAGAAGCACCGCGTCCGCGCCGAGGACTTTGGCCTGATAAATCTGGTACTCGTCCACCGTGAAATCCTTGCGTATCATCGGCTTTGTGACGATTCCCCTAACCTTTTTGAAGATTTCGTCCGACCCGAGGAACCACTTGGGTTCGGTCAGGCAGGAAACGCAGTCCGCGCCCGCGTCCTCGTAGCTTTGCGCGATTTTCTCAAAGTCGAACACCGGGTCGATGACGCCCTTGGACGGGCTGGCCTTCTTGACCTCGCAGATGAACGCACATTCTTTGCCAGAAAGCGCTTTTTCGAACCGGAAATCGCCCTTCGGGAGTGCTTCCGCCTGCGCCTTCATGTCCTCGAGCGGGATCTTCGCCTTGTCCGCCGCGATGCGCTCGCGGGCGTGTGCCGCCAATTCGTCGAGGATCATGCCTTTGCCGCCTCCTGCGTTGCCGCCGCAAACCGGTCGAGCTTCGCGAGCGCCGCGCCGCTGTCGATAATCTCTGCGGCCTTTTTGATGCCGTCTGCCAGCGTCAGGCCGTCCAGACCAAGGTACAGCGCGATACCGGCGTTCAGCAAAATCTCCTCGCGCTTTGCGCCCTGCTCCTTGCCGGAGAGGATGTCGCGGGTGATCTGTGCGTTCGCCTTGGGCGAACCGCCGCGCAGCTCGTCCACCGTGCACAGGGACAGGCCGTATTCGGTCGGGTCGAGCTCATACGGCGTGAGTTCGCCGTCGCGGATCTCGCAGACCTTGTTCCTGCCGATGAGGCTTGCCTCGTCCATGCCGCCGCCGCAGACCACCATGCCGCGCGTTACGCCGAGGTTGGACAGCACCTGCGCCATCGGCATGACGAGGCTTTCATCGTACACGCCGAGCAGCTGCATAGTCGCGCGCGCCGGATTGGACAGCGGGCCGAGCACGTTGAAGATGGTGCGCTCGCCCATGCCCTTGCGGACGGGAGCCACGTTCTTCATGGACTTGTGATAGCCCTGCGCGAACAGGAAGCAGATGCCCGTTTCCGCCAGCACCCTTTCGTTCTGCTCGGGCGAGAGCGACAGGACAACGCCGAGCTCCTCGAGCACGTCAGCCGCGCCCGACTGGGAGGACACCGAACGGTTGCCGTGCTTTGCCACCGGCACGCCGCCCGCCGCCGCCACAAATGCGGCAGTCGTGGAGATGTTGAACGAGCCGACCTCATCGCCGCCCGTGCCTACGATGTCCATAACCGCGCCTTTCGGCTCGATGTGCGCGCCCTTTTCGCGCATGACCTCGGCGCAGGCGGTAATCTCGGTGATGGTTTCGCCTTTCATTCGCAGCGCTGTCAGGAGCGTTGCCATTTCAATGTCGGTCGCGGTGCCGTCCATCATTTCTTCCATCGTTGCACGAGCGATGGTGTAGTCCAAATCTCGGCCGTTGATGGCCTCGTGAATTGCAAGCTGAATCATTTATATCGACCTTTCTATCAGAGTGAAGAGTTGAGATTGGAGAGTGGAGAGATTCGAGCTGGTCTTCACTCTCAACTCTTCACTCTATTGCAGTTACTTTTCAATTTGCAGGAAGTTTTTCATAATCGTTGTTCCCTGCGGTGTCAAAATGGATTCCGGATGGAACTGCACGCCGTAAATCGGCATGGTCTTATGCCGCACAGCCATGATCTCACCGATTTCATCGCGGGAGATGACCTTGAGGCACTCCGGCAGAGAATCTGGTGCAGCGACCAGAGAATGATAGCGCGCTACCATGGTCTTTTTTGCCAGACCCTTGAACAGCGGCTCTTCGGTATCCACCTCGACGATGCTCTGCTTGCCGTGCATGAGCTGCTGCGCGTGCTCAATTCTGCCGCCGAACGCTTCGCAGATGGCCTGATGACCGAGGCACACGCCGAGAATCGGGATGCTGCCGCCGAGCCTGCTTACCACTTCCTCGCAGATGCCCGCGTCCTTCGGGTAGCCGGGCCCCGGAGAAAGGATGATGTGCGAGGGGTTCAGTCCTTCGATTTCGCTGACGGTGAGCGCGTCATTGCGGACAACGCGCATATCCGGCTCGATGGCCGCCGCCTGCTGGAACAGATTATAGGAAAAAGAATCGTAATTGTCGATCAGGAGAATCATTATCCGTCTACCTCCGATGCACGCTCGATGGCGTTCATAACTGCCTTTGCCTTGTTTGCGCTTTCCATATACTCGTTATACGGCACGGAATCCGCGACGATGCCGCCGCCGGCCTGCACGGTCACGATGCCGTTCTTCTTGGCAGCCATGCGGATGGCGATGCAGGTATCCATATTGCCGGTGAAATCCAGATAGCCGAGTGCGCCGCCGTATACGCCGCGCGGCTCGCTCTCCTGCTCCTCGATGATCTCGCACGCGCGGATCTTGGGTGCGCCGGACAGGGTGCCCGCCGGAAGCACCGCTTCGATGGCGTCGCAGGCATCGTACTTTTCATCGATGTTGCCCTCGACCTGAGAGCAGATATGCATGATCTTGGAATACCGGTGGATCATCATGTAATCGGTGACTTCGACCGTGCCGATCTTGGAAACTCTACCGAGGTCATTGCGGCCGAGATCGACCAGCATGTTATGCTCGGAAAGCTCCTTCTCATCGGCAAGCAGCTCGTTTTCGAGCGCCTTATCCTCCTCCGGCGTTTTGCCGCGCGGACGGGAGCCGGCCACCGGGAAAGTCGTCAGACGGCCATCCTGCAAGCGCACGAGCGTTTCCGGAGAGGAACACATGATCTCGTCCCCATCAATGGAAAGGAACACCATGTACGGCGAGGGGTTGGTGGTGCGGAGCACGCGGTACGCCGAAAGCAGGCTGTCCTGATACGGACTGGAGAACTGCCGCGACTGCACGGCCTGAAAAATATCGCCGTCAAAGATGTATTCGCGGGTCTTTTCCACGATATCGGCGTACTGCGCCTCGGTGACATTGCAGGTGAAGTTCGGCCTGCCGGTTGCCTTGAGCGGCGGAAGCGGGGTCTGGTCGTTGATCAGCGCCGCCATGCCCTCGAGCGCCGCACACGCCTTGCCGTAATTCTCCATCACGCTGTCGGTCTTCATGTTGACGATGAGCACGATCTTCTGCTTGAGGTGGTCGTACGCGATGACCTTGTCGAACAGCATCAGGTCGAAATCGTCCCATGCGCCGCGCTTGATATTGAGGGTCGGCTCGGCGTAGCCCAGCATCGCATACGCGAAGTAGCCCACAAAGCCGCCCGTGAACGGCGGCTGACCCTCGAGCCGCGGTGCGTGATACTCGCCGAGCACCTCGCGGAGCACGGTGAGCGGCTTGTCGGTCGTTACCGTCCTGTTCACCGTGCCCTCGAGCGTTACCATGCCGTTTTTGCAGGTCGCACGCAGGATGGGGTCGTAGCCGAGAAACGAGTAGCGCGCCCATTTTTCGCCGCCCTCCACGCTCTCCAGCAGAAAAAAGCGGTCGGAACGGGTCTGCAGGCGGCGCAGCAGCGAAATCGGCGTTGTCATATCAGCGTAGATCTCGCGGCAGACCGGAATGGTCGTATACTCCTTCGCGAGTTCTACAATCTCATCACAGCTTGGGGTAATCATTGTGTTTTCCTCCATATTTCAGCATTGCAGCCAAATAATCCATTCGGTAATACCGGGTAATCGGGCAAGAGTGATTTGCGCGTAAATTTTGTTTCCTGACGCGGCGCGGTTCCGCAGCAATACTTTGTGTATTGCAAGGGGCCGCAACAAAATCAGGGAGCAAAATTTCCGAAAAGCACCGCAGGCCGATTGCGCGGTATTGCCGACAACAAAAAAAGGCTTTCATCCTATGATGCAAATGCATCATGGGACAAAAGCCTGTTACTTCTGCGGTACCACCCAAATTGACGTACAAAAACGTCCACTCTGTCGTGTGCAAACACACACGCTCCCATGATAACGGCGGGAATCCCGTCAGCCATACTCTCCCTGCGGATTTGAGGCTGCCCTCACAAGTCCATTCAGTAACGTCCTTTGCTGCTCTCCTCACACCACCGGAAAGCTCTCTGGAAGCACGGTCTCGCTCTTACTCACTCTTGTTCTGCGGTTTTGCTTTTTCTGAAATCAGTATATTCTCACGTTGAGAATTTGTCAAGTGGATTTTCTATGTTTTTTCTCAAAGTCCTACTTTTCCTCTATGTTATTTCGCAATAGGATACGACGGGCACACCGCGCCGAGCGGACAGCCCTCACACTTCGGGCTGCGCGCCGTGCAGTGCTCGCGGCCGAACAGCACCAGCCGGTGGCAGAAATCGGACGACTCCGCCGGGTCGAGCAGCTTTCTCAGGGCGTTCTCCACCTTGACCGGGTCCTTCTCGTTCTTGACGAAGCCCAGCCGGTTGGACAAACGGATGCAGTGCGTATCGCACACAATGGCCGGTTTGCCGAAAATATCCCCGAGGATGAGGTTGGCGGTCTTGCGGCCGACGCCCGGGAGCTTGAGCAGCTCCTCCATGGTATCCGGCACCCTGCCGCCGTAATTGGCGATGAGCATCATGGCGCACGCCTTGAGGTCGCGCGCCTTGGTACGGAACAGGCCGCAGGTCTTGATGGCCTCGGCAATCTCCTCCTCGGACGCATCCGCGAAGCTCTGCAGGGTCGGAAACTGCTTGAATAATTTTTCTGTCACAATATTGACGCGCGCGTCCGTGCACTGCGCGGAAAGCCGGGTGGCGAACAGCAATTCATAATCGTGTGTATAATGCAGGGCGCAGACCGCCTCCGGATAGACCGATTTCAGCAGCTCGGTAACGGCGGCGGCACGTTCTTTCTTAGTCATTTTGTTATCCTCTCTCCCGAAATTTATCTGTTGTAATTGTAACATATCGTCGAAAAAAGGGCAACTGTTTGCACAAAATGCACAATGTAACAATTTCACTATAAACTGCTACAGCGTTAACGCAAAAATCAGATGTTTGTCAATAGATTCCATGCGAAAAATGTGGTTTAATTATAATAGTAAATTCTTATCCCGCAGGAGGCTGTATCATGGTTCGTCAAGCAATGGACTTCGTGACGGCGTTCGACCCCGAACTCGGACGTATGATCGAAGCGGAATACAAACGACAGGCGCGCAACATTGAGTTGATCGCCTCGGAAAACATCGTCAGCGAGGCTGTTATGGCGGCAATGGGCAGCGTGCTGACCAACAAGTACGCCGAAGGCTATCCCGGCAAGCGCTACTACGGCGGCTGCGAATGCGTCGATGAGGTGGAAAACCTCGCCATCCACCGCGTGTGCCAGCTGTTCGGCGCGAAATACGCGAACGTGCAGCCGCACTCGGGCGCGCAGGCGAACATGGCGGTCTATCAGGCGCTGTGCAAGCCGGGTGATACCGTGCTCGGCATGAGCCTGGACAACGGCGGTCACCTGACCCACGGCTCGCCGGTCAATCAGTCCGGCCTGCTGTACAACATCGTGCCCTACGGCGTGGATCAGAACGGTCTCATTGACTATGATGCGCTCCGTGCCCTTGCAAAAAAGGAGCAGCCGAAGATGATCATCGCCGGTGCGTCCGCGTACCCGCGCGCCATCGACTTTGAAAAATTCGCCGAAATTGCACACGAGGTCGGCGCGTACCTGTTCGTTGACATGGCGCACATTGCCGGTCTGGTGGCTGCCGGTCTGCACCAGAGTCCGGTTCCCTACGCGGATGTCGTCACCACCACCACGCACAAGACGCTGCGCGGTCCGCGCGGCGGCGTCATCCTGACGAACGATGAGGAACTGGCAAAGAAGTTTAACAAGGCCATCTTCCCCGGCACACAGGGCGGCCCGCTCGAGCATGTCATCGCCGCAAAGGCGGTCTGCTTCGGTGAGGCACTCAGACCGGAGTTCAAGGCGTACCAGCAGCGCGTCGTCATCAACGCCCGCGTGCTCGCGGACGCACTCCAGAAGCAGGGCTTCGATCTGGTCGGCGGCGGCACGGACAACCACCTGATGCTCATCGACCTGCGAAAGACCGGCGTGACCGGCAAGGAGCTGCAGCGCCGTCTGGACGAGGTGTACATCACCGCCAACAAGAATGCCATCCCGAACGACCCGGAAAGTCCGTTCGTCACCTCGGGCATGCGCATCGGCACGCCCGCTGTCACCACCCGCGGCTTCGGTGCGCCGGAGATGCTCCGCATTGCCGAGTTCATCTGGCAGGCCGCAACCGATTTCGACAACAAGGCAAACGATATCCGACGAAATGTACGCGATATCTGCGCAAATTTTCCAATTTACTAACAATATTTGCCGATTCCCTACTATGGGAATCGGCTTTTTTGTTGGCTTTGTTCGGTTTGCATAATGCAAAATTACCTGCCAGAAACAGTCGAGCAGATAAAGTTTTTGTAAGTTTTGAACAAAACACTTGCCTTTTCCCGCCAGTATGCTATACTTAGATACGAGAGGGAGAGCAAATCCCGCCAAATAGCTTGGAGGAAATAACAAAAGGGGAAATGCAGTAATGGGAATTAAATTGAAACTGACCGGTCTCCGGCGATTTGTCCGAACCGAGGCTGAGATTGCGGACTACACCGCGCAGGTAGAGGCAGCGCAGGACACGCTCGTGAACGGCACCGGCGCCGGAAACGATTTTCTTGGCTGGCTGAATCTGCCGGTGGATTACGACCGGAACGAGTTTGCGCGCATCAAGCAGGCGGCAAAGAAGATTCAGCAGACCTGCGATGTGCTGATCGTCATCGGCATCGGCGGCTCGTATTTAGGAGCACGGGCAGCCATCGAGTTCGTAAACGGTCAGTTCTACAACCAGATCCGCCCGGAGGGCATTCCGGAGGTGTACTTTGTCGGCAACAACATTTCGTCATCCTACTTAAACGACATTATCAAGATGATCGGTAACCGCGATTTCTGCATCAACGTCATCTCGAAGTCGGGCACGACCACCGAGCCTGCCATCGCCTTCCGCGAGCTGAAAAAGCTGTGCGAAAGCAAATACGGCAAGGATGGGGCGCGCGAGCGCATTTTCGCCACGACGGATAAGGAGCGCGGCGCGCTCAAAAAGCTGGCGGATGACGAGGGCTACGAGACCTTTGTTGTGCCGGATGACATCGGCGGCCGTTTCTCGGTGCTCACGCCGGTCGGTCTGCTGCCGATGGCTGCAGCCGGTCTGGACATTGACGCGGTGATGGCAGGCGCTGCCGCCGCCCGCGAGGACTATTCTCAGTGCTCCTTGCACGACTGCGCGCGCTATGCGGCACTGCGTAATCTGCTGCTGTTCAAGGGCAAATCCATGGAGATCATGGTAAACTACGAGCCGTCGCTTGTCATGCTCGGCGAATGGCTCAAGCAGCTGTTCGATGAGTCCGAGGGCAAGGACCATAAGGGTCTGTTCGTCACCTCAGCGAATTTCTCCACCGACCTGCATTCCATCGGTCAGTTCATTCAGGATGGCTCGCGCACCATGTTCGAGACCGTGCTGTGGGTCAAGGAGCCGCGCTCCGAGATTACCATCGAGCATACCGAAGAGGACATCGACGGCCTGAATTATCTGGCAGGTCAGACCGTGCAGTACGTCAACCAGAAGGCGTACGAGGGCACGCTGATCGCCCACATGGACGGCGGCACGCCGAATATCATCCTCGAGATCGACCGCACGGACGCATGGCATTTCGGCTATCTGGTCTACTTTTTCGAGAAGGCCTGCGGCATTTCGGGTTACCTGCTCGGCGTAAATCCGTTTAATCAGCCGGGTGTTGAGGATTATAAGAAGAATATGTTTGCACTTCTGGGCAAATCGGGTTTCGAGGAGCGGAGAAAGTACCTTGAAGCGCGTGTCAAGCTGGAAGACTGAATCCCTTTGCTGTATATAAGGAGAGAACGAAAGTTCTCTCCTTTTTTGTTTGCAGCCGGCACACGCCCATTTACCGGTGGTGCGGGAGCACACTGTGCTCCCCTGCGGGATAGGCTGCTGCAGATGAATTTACAACGGTACGCTCCCCCACATCGTAATAATTCCTAATTTCTAATTACTAATTCATTGAAAACGGGGCAAAATAGGTCTGGTGATGAAAATGAAACTGCAAACTCCCGCAGTCTTTGCGTTGGGCGCGGCCGGCTACGCCGCGCTTGAGCTTCTCTGGCGCGGACGCACTCACTGGACGATGGCGCTGACCGGCGGTACGGTTCTGGTCGGTCTGCGGCAGCTGCGGCGGCGCGTACACGAGGAAAACCCGCTCTCCCGCTGCCTATGCGGCGCGGCATGCATCACGGCGGCGGAATATGTGGTCGGCTGCACGGTCAACCGGCATTTCCGGCTGCGCGTGTGGGATTACTCGCACGAATTCGGCAATGTTCAAGGGCAGATCTGCCCGAAATACGCCGTGCTGTGGACGCTGCTCGCCGCGCCGATCATGCTGCCGAAATAAGACGAAAATGTATGCCTCTCCCCTTGCAATACGGTTTTCAATGGCTTATAATAGTGGTAAACTATGCAGCCTGCAAATAAAAAGTCAAGTCTAAATTAAAGAACATTGAAAATTGAA
>OLVT01001487.1_pt1 | contig 19410 bp, 19 predicted proteins | sample 1673241 | NCBI WGS metagenome assembly OLVT01 (sample SAMEA3178936, study PRJEB25190) | human gut metagenome | biome: human gut; feature: human-associated habitat; material: faeces | place: Austria | collected 2013 | reverse complement strand
CATCTCGCCCATCGCCAAAGGCGATTTAAAATGGCGAGATGCGTTGCTGGTCACACATCGTGTGAACAGTAACGGTTGACATGCGTTTCCAGGGAGATTATAATGTAGTGCATAGCAGAAAAGAGGAATGACATGATAAAAGGTGTAATATTTGACGTAGATGGTGTCCTTCTCAATTCCATGCCTGTCTGGGAGAATCTTGGAGAATTGTATCTGGATCATTTGGGAATTGAGGCCGAGAAGAACCTGGGGGAGACATTATTTGAGATGAGCCTGGAGGAGGCGGCAGATTATCTGATCTCACATTATAACCTGGAGAAGACAGTGGAAGAGGTTGTACAGGGACTGAATAAAGAAGTGGAAGACTATTATGCAAAACGAGTTCCATTGAAAGAAGGGGTTCGTCAGTATCTGGAGGAATTCAGAGAGCGGAAGATTCCTATGGTGATCGCAACAACCGGTGACCGGAAGAATGCAGAAGCAGCTCTGAGCAGATTGAAGGTATTACCTTATTTTCAAGGAGTTTTTACAGCATCTGAGATCGGAAGCGGTAAGGATCAGCCGGATATTTATTTTGCAGCACTTTTGCAGCTGGATACGGAGCCGGAACAGACCTGGGTGTTTGAAGATACTTACCAGGCTTTGAGAACGGCAAAGCATGCGGGATTTAAGACAGTAGCAGTTTATGATAAGGCAAATGACAAGAATCTGGCGCAGATCTGGAATACGGCAGATATCTATTTGCCGGAATTTGATGATTTTAATGTTTTTTGGAACAGGGTGTCTGAGGAAGAGAAAGAACAGTTGCTGATTGTAGAATAAGAGGAGAATGAAAAAAGCAGATTCGAATTCAAAGGAGAGATGCTCCGGTAGAATTCGAATCTGCTTTTTATCATATAATTGGCTGGTCTGTCTTGTGTTTAGAGAAGTTGAATGCCGGCATCAGCAGCAGCTTCAACTACATTTTCAGGCCAGAGGGAAGACTGTACTTCACCGATATGAGCCTTTCTTAAGTAATACATACAGATACGGGACTGTCCAATACCGCCGCCGACTGTATATGGAAGCTCGCCGTTCAGCAGTGCCTTCTGGAATGGAAGTTCTGCACGATCTTCACATCCGGCTTCTTTTAGCTGTGCCTTTAATGAGTCTTCGTCAACACGGATTCCCATAGAAGAGAGTTCAAGACCGATGTCAAGAACCGGATAGTAAACGATAATGTCACCGTTCAGCTCCCAGTCATCATAGTCCGGAGCACGACCGTCATGTCTTTCGCCGGAAGCAAGTACGCCACCAATCTTGGAGATAAACACTGCGCCTTTTTCCTTCGCAATCGCTTTTTCACGTTCTTTGGTAGTAAGATCCGGATAAAGGTCTTCCAGCTCCTGTGTAGTGATGAAAAAGATATCATCAGGAAGAAGAGGATCGATATAGTTGTAACGTCTGGAAATGTATTCTTCTGTATCTTTCAGAGCCCGGTAGACTTTGCGGACAGTGTACTGAAGTGTCTCTGTGTTACGTTCTTCCTTAGAAATTACTTTTTCCCAGTCCCACTGGTCAACATACAGAGAATGGATGTTGTCTGTATCTTCATCACGACGTATCGCACTCATATCTGTGTAAAGCCCTTCGCCGGAATGGAAATTATAATTCTTCAATGCATATCTCTTCCATTTTGCAAGAGAATGAACGATCTCTGCAACAGAACCATCCTGTTCTTTGATGTCAAAGGAAACCGGACGTTCAACACCGTTTAAGTTATCATTCAGACCGGATTCCGGACGGACAAACAGTGGTGCTGACACTCGTGTCAGGTGGAGATTCTTTGCAAGAGCACGCTCGAAGTGGTCTTTCACTTCTTTGATGGCTACTTCTGTCTCACGAATTGTAAGAGGGGAATGATAGCCAGCAGGTATTCTTAACTGTTCCATAATAAACTCCTTTATGTTAGCATTTTATTGCTGTTCACAGTATTATGCGGTCAGCAATAGCATTTCTCTTCTATTTTAAGTGGAGAAGAATAAGAAGTCAATGGAAAGGTGAAATGAACACTTGTAATCAGTAAAAAAAATTGCTAAAATGAGCAGTAGTGAGTAATAAATAGTAAGGGACGAAGGTGTAAATAATGAATGTAAATGATATGATTGATACAATTCTGAATTTTGACCTGGATGTTGTTCTGGCTGGACTTAATGAAAGCAGTCATCATTTGAGTCAGATGGAATTTATTTCTCTGATCGTTATAATGGCCGGAGCGGTACTGTTATGTCTGACGGGGCTGAAACTGGTACGTTTCTGGTCTGTGATCGCAGGATTGTCAGCAGGATGCGCAGCCGGAATTGCGGTCGGAGCGATTGCAGATCTGGATCAGACAATCGCATTGGCGGCAGGAGCAGGTGTGGGACTTGTATTGGCGGTGCTTGGTGCATGGAAGAAGCAGATTGGTGGATTTGTGACAGTAGCGGTACTCGTCTTTGTTGTCAGTGTACATTTGATGAAACCACAGGATTTTATTATCTATGGAATCTGTGCGGGTATTGGTCTTGTGTGTGCATTGCTTTCTATTAAGTTTCATAACTTTATGCTGATTGCTGCTTCTTCTGTGTTTGGAGCAATGGCAGCGGGCAGCAGTATCTTTTATCTGCAGCCATATAAAAACGGAATGATTCATGTGGCACTTTGTGCTGCAATTGGTGCACTTAGTATCTGGATCCAGCTTCTTTTGGAATCCGGAAAACGTAAGAAAAAGAATTTACTTAAAGCCGCAGAGATCCGTGAAGAACATTCTACAGAAAATGAAGTCGAGAAGGCAAGGGCACTGGTTGAGAATCTGGATGATTTTGATGAGCTGGATGAGATTATAGAGAGTCTTCCGGAAAATGTCCGGAAAGAAGACAAGGGCACAACAGTTGTCAGCATGGATGAATTTGATGATCTTGAAGATGATCTGGAAGAGGATGAAGTGGAGAACTTTAAAGAAGAGAAGTTTGATGTAGACGAGGAAGATTGGGAGGAAGACGTCGAAATTGAAGTAACTGCTGATGAGGCAGATGTGACAGAGGATTATGATTTTGATAAAGATCCGGATGACTTAGATGACTTGAATGATCTGGAAAATCTGGATGACTTAGATGATTTGGAAGATCTGGATGATTTAGATTATCTTGATGACGATGATGATATCGAGTTTCTGGATGAAGATGAGTAGATAAAAAAGCTATCGATTACAATAACTTAACACATATCTGTGTTGTTATCGTAGTCGATAGCTTTTGTATTATCTTACTGCTGTAAATACTCCGCGGAGATCATGGATTACATGTCTTGGACATTTTACAGAGCACATTCCACAGCTTAAGCAGATGTCTTCCTGGATTACTGCGCAATTATTTTCTACATGAATTGCACCTGCAGTACATGTTTTTTCGCAAATACCGCATCCAATACAACTGACTTCACACTGCTTACGTGCAACAGCTCCTTTTTCTTTGTTAGAGCATTTTACTACAATGTAGTTTGCACAGTCGTGGATTTTGATCAGGTTCTGCGGACAGACTTTTGCACACTGTCCACAGGCAATACATTTTTCTTCGTCTACTTCGGCAACGCCATATTCATTCATGGAAATCGCGCCGAATTTACATTTTTCTATACAGGCTCCACATCCGATGCAGCCATCTTTGCATCCACCGTCTTCAGAGCCGGCTGCGCGGCAGCCACCGTTACAGGCAACCAGAGCTGCCCGGTAAGGAAATCTCTTTTTAATTGCCATGATTATTTCTTCCTTTCGTATGGTGTGTTAGAAAGAGGAAGGCTGTAGCGTCTTTCTCCGTCAAATCTGCAATATGCATCCGCGATTGCAGGAGCAGTAGGGATGGATGTGATCTCTCCGATACCGATTGCTCCACAGGCAACATCCAGACCAGGTTTATCAATAACGATTGCTTCAATCTCAGGAACTTCGTGAGAACGGAAAAGTCCTAAGGAACCATACTTGTCAATTGGTTTACAATTTTCATCGATTGGATACTGCTCTCTGAGTGCGAATCCCATAGACATTACAACACCGCCTTCAATCTGACCTTCGCAGGAAAGTGGGTTGACAGCTTTACCAACATCGTGTGCGGCAATCATTTTCTCAATCTTACCTGTCTTAGGATCAAGGATGCAGACCTGAGTTGCATATCCATAAGCAACGTGAGATATCGGATTAGGCACATCTGCACCAAGTGGATGAGTCTTAGCGAGATACTCTCCGTAGAAAGTTTCTCCAATCATATCTTTCATGGACTTACCGCTGTTTTTCGCTTCCATGAATTTTTCACATGCTCTGCGGCACGCTTCACCAGTTACAAGTGTCTGACGAGAACCGGAAGTTGTACCGGAATCAGGTGAAATCCATGTGTTGCTTCGCTCATAGACGATATCATCATGGGAAAGATCTGTATTTGTAACGATCATCTGTACAAGTACAGTACCAAGTCCCTGACCGATACAGGAAGCACCAGTGAAGATGTGAAGTTTTTCATCTTCTTCAACAATTAATTTTACACGTCCTGTATCCGGGATACCAACACCAACGCCGGCATTCTTCATAGCACAACCAAGGCCAACAGCCTTACCGGCCGCAAGTGCAGCATCATACTCTTCTTTGACAGCTTCCAGTGTCTCTACAAGACCTGTAGAGTTATCTACAATCTGTCCGTTCGGAAGTACTTCGCCTGGGCGGATCGCATTGCGGTAATGAATCTCCCAAGGCGTAATGCCTACCTTGTCAGCCATCATGTTCAGAAGTGTCTCTGTTGCGAAACAAGTCTGTGTAACACCAAATCCGCGGAATGCTCCGGCAGGTGGGTTATTTGTATAGTAAGCGGTTCCTTCAATTTCAAAGTTTTCATAATGATAAGGTCCTGCTGCATGTGTACATGCACGTTCAAGAACCGGGCCGCCAAGAGAAGCGAATGCACCTGTGTCAGATTTAACAATCGCTTTTACCCCCTGGATCACTCCATTCTCATCGCATCCCATTGTCATATCCATGTAGAATGGGTGACGTTTCGGATGAACAAGCAAGGATTCCGCTCTGGATAATTTCATCTTGATCGGTTTCTTTGTTACGTAAGTAAGCAATGCGCTTAAATGCTGAACAGTCATGTCCTCTTTACCACCGAAACCACCGCCGACTAATGCGTTCTGAACTTTTACTTTATCTGTTCCAAGCATAAGTGTAACTTCGTGCAATGTCTGGTGAGCGGACTGGTCTGTTGAATATACGAAAATGTCACCGTCTTCATCATAGAAAGAAACAGCACATTCCGGTTCAAGGAAAGCATGCTCAGTCCAAGGTGTCTCAAAGTGATGTGAGATCACGTACTTGGAATTCTTGATTGCTTCTTCCGCATTTCCGCGGCTGATGTGCTTATAAGCACATACGTTAGTCTCTTCTTCATCATAAACAAGTGGTGCATCCGGAGCGGCAGCTTCTTCTACTGTATGCACATGAGGAAGTACTTCATATTCAACTTTAATAAGTTTCTTTGCTTTTTCTACAGTTGCCATGTCAGTTGCAGCTACAAGGGCAATTGCATCTCCGAGATAATGTGTCAGTCCACCAACCGGAATCAGTGAATACTGATCATGTTTTAAGTGTCCGATCTTATTCTCCCCAGGAATATCATCGGCTGTTACAACCGCTTCTACGCCAGGCAGAGCCTCGGCAGCAGAGGTATCAATAGAAAGTACGCGAGCTCGTGGATATTTACTACGAAGAGCAGCACCATAGAGCATTCCTTCCGGATAATAGTCATCCGGATATTTACCTGTTCCAAGCACTTTTTCTTCAACATCTATACGAGAAACACGGGAACCAAGAGTCCAGCTAGGATCTCCGTCATCTGGTAAAACTCCTTCTTTCAGAATCTTAGCTGCCAGACGTACCGCGTCCATGATCTTAACATATCCTGTACAGCGGCAATAGTTGTTGCGCAGCGCATAGCGAATCTCATCATCGGTTGGTTCCGGATTTACATCCAAAAGTGCTTTTGTGCACATAACCATACCAGGAATACAGAATCCGCACTGTACAGCGCCTGCCTTCCCGTAAGCATAAGTGTAAACTTTCTGTTCCCAATCAGAAAGCCCCTCGACTGTGATGACATTCTTTCCGGCCAATGAATCTGTGTCAGGTACGCAGGATTTGCAAGTCTGCCCATCAATGATAACAGTACAGGCTCCACAAGCGCCTTCGCTGCAACCATCCTTTGCAGAGGTAATGTGCAGTTCATCACGCAGGAACCGTAACAGTTTCTGATTCTTTGAAGGTGAGACTTCCTGACCATTTACTATAAATGATGCCATGTCAGTTACTCCTTTCTTTGTAACAAAATCCCCAAAGAAAAATCTTTGAGGAGTATGTGTTTGTTGTGTATTTTTAATTATATAAAGATACCTATGGTTATATTTTATCACATATTCAACAAAAAGCAACAACTATTCTAAAAAAGTTTTTGACACATAAAAATATTTTAGATATATGATATAAAAAATGCATATCAGGACAAAAAAAGGGAAGTACCGCAAAATGATACTCCCTTGTAATTATCTTATATAAATTGTTCTTAGAAACCAAAAAGATTTACAACGCGATTTTAATTATCGTGTTCTTCTTCAAATGGATCGTCGTAATCATCTTCATCATCGTAATCATCTCCACCGCGGGAAGCAATTGCGAGAATCAGTGAAATAACAGCAAGTACACCACTTACACCGGCTAAAATCAGAAGCTCGAATTCATCTCCATGTTTCAGGAAAGCAAAAACAGCACAACCGATATAGAGAATCATCGGGATAAGGAATGCAAAAAGTGTATCACGGTTATTCATGATGAAGTATAACAGTGCAGTGACAAGCATACAAAGAGCAACAATGACATAATTCATGCCAGGGGCAGAAGTCACGTCAGCTCCTGATGTGCTGAGTCCTGTTACGAAACCTTTATAAATACAGAAACCAAATGCAAGCAGGGAAATGATTCCAAGGATGATGCGTCCAGGTCTGAAACGTGGATATTCGTCTACATATTCATATTCATCATCATCTTCATCATCAGAGGATTTCTCATCATCATAGTCATCCATTTTTCTGGATTTTACATCTTCTTTTGCTTTCGCAGTTTCGGCTTCCTCTTTCTTTTTCTTCTTGGCAGCTTTACTGTCAGGGTCAGTTGCAAGCATATCTTCGTATCCCTTGCGAACTGCTTTTTCACGCTTATCACGGATTTCTTCCGCAGGAATGTTCCCATATTTCTGCTCTTCGGAATTATCAGTGGCAGTGGCATCAGTGGCAGCTTTCTGTGCAGCGGCTTTGCGGGCTCTGGCTCTCTCCTTAAGAATACGTTCAGCTTCTTCTTCTGAAATCCCTTTGTCAGCAGCAAGGCGGGCAATCGCTTCTTTGCGGGCGCGGGCTTTTGCTTCTCTGCGGGCAGCTCGTTTCTCTTCAGCGGCACGGGCGGCGGCATCAGCTTTCGCTTTTTCTTCTGCAGCGCGGGCGGCAGCTTCAGCTTTCGCTTTTTCTTCTGCAGCGCGGGCGGCAGCTTCGGCTTTCGCTTTTTCTTCAGCAGCACGGGCGGCAGCTTCAGCTTTTGCTTTCTCTTCTGCAGCTTTCTTGGCAGCGATCTTCTTTGCACGTTGTTTATCAAGGTTCCATTGCTTTTTACAGCTATGGCAGATTGCATATTCATTAAAGATTGGATCCCCGTTTTCGCTGGTGCCAATCTGCTTATTCTGCAAATCCAGGTCTTTTCCACATATTGGGCACTTCATATTAATCATGTACTCCTCTCTTTTGTATCAAAATATTTATAACAGACTTATTATAGCATCTTAAAAGAGGAAGAACAACGAAAAAAGTGTGTTTTACATAAAATGTTTTAGAAAAAAATCAAAATTGTGCAAGAATTTAGTTTAAATTCATAAGAAATGGTGGACTTTAAAAATTTAATGTGTTAAAATCAAAAAGTGGACTGAGAAGGCAAAAGGTATTGTTATGGTTTATGGTATGCCGTAAGCCATCATATAATTAGCCGGTTGAGAAGGAGATTGTTTCGTATGAGTAAGAAGATCAGAACCGAGGCAGTAGATTATCTGTTTCAGGCAATCTTAAGCCTTGAGAATAAAGAAGAGTGTTATACATTTTTTGAAGACATCTGTACGATCAATGAGCTGCTTTCATTGTCACAGAGATTTGAAGTGGCAAGAATGCTCCGTGAACAGAAGACATATTTGGAGATCGCGGAGAAGACAGGAGCATCCACTGCGACAATCAGTCGTGTGAACCGTTCTCTTAATTATGGGAATGACGGATATGATATGGTTTTCAAACGTGTAGGGCTTGCTGAGGAAGAGAATGGAACGGAAGAATAACACTTAAGAATTAAGCTTACAATAAAATACCTTTTATCAATCAAAAGATACAGCTTGCGGAAGATCCTGATAAAGTCTTTCGCAGGCTGTATCTCGTTTTAAACAGAAATGTTTATTTCCCTTTCTTTTTCTCTTCGTTTTTTGAAGACTTGGAAGAGAGGTCATCAATGATCCGTTCAATGATCATTTTCTTGATATATACATCAAAACTCAAGCTGCATATAAATGCAAACTGCTGTAAGATCTCCTTATCTTCGCCATCAGTAAGATGAGTGAAAGTCTCAGCAGATTTCTCATAAGTAGCAGTTACATTCTCTTTGATGGAATCCAGCTGTTCTTTTTCAATCTTGCAGACTTCTTTGTAAATATCCGCTAATTCAAAAGAGCTTCCATCCGGAAAATATTTTTCTGTGAGCGGTGCAAGAACTGTCTCAATATCTTTGATTGAAAGGATATTTTTAAAATAATAAATGAAGACCAGAAGGAGCAGGTGCTCTCTGGAATACTTCTTCTTCACCGGGGGTGGAAGAAGATTGTTCTTCGTATAATTATTGATCATGGTCTTTGTTAGGATCTTATCATCAGGGTAACGTTTGGTCGAAGCCAGCTGCTCATCCATAAAAGTAGTTACTTGATCCATGTAAAGATTAATATTCGGAACATCGCCGGGATGCACATAACTTAAAGAAGAAAGTTCTTCTAAAATGCTGTTTAACAGATTACTTGTGTCTATATTCATGTTATCACCTCAATACATTTATTATATAGTATTTAAAACTAGATAGCAAGCAAAAGATAAGAAGGCCGGAAAATGTAGTTGACAAACAGGAACGTGTGTTTGATAATGGGAATACATTTACAGATATCTTTATAACTTTAAAGGAGTAGAAAGATGAGCATTTATGATAAATTAAATGAACCACAGAGAGAGGCTGTTTACCACACGGACGGTCCTCTTCTGATCCTTGCCGGAGCCGGTTCAGGAAAAACAAGAGTTCTGACGCACAGGATCGCGTATCTGATCGGAGAACGTGGCGTGAACCCATGGAATATTCTTGCAATCACATTTACGAACAAAGCGGCAGAAGAGATGCGCCAGCGTGTGGATAACCTTGTCGGTTTTGGAGCGGAAAGTGTATGGGTGAGTACATTTCATTCTGCATGTGTGCGTATTTTGAGAAGATTTATTGACAGATTAGGGTATGAGAATCATTTTACTATATATGATACAGATGATCAGAAGACATTAATTAAGGAAGTCTGTCGGAAAGTAGATGTGGATACGAAAGTGTTTAAAGAAAGAAGTCTGCTTTCAGCAATTTCATCTGCCAAGAATGAGATGATCCTTCCGGATGAATTTGAACTGAATGCCGGAGGAGACTTTGCAAAGATGAAGATTGCTAAGGTTTACCGCGAGTATGAGGCGCAGATGAGAGCGAATAATGCGCTGGATTTTGATGATCTGCTTGTAAAGACAGTACAGCTTTTGCAGACACAGCCGGATGTGCTTGAGAGTTATCAGGAAAGATTCCGCTATATTATGGTAGATGAATATCAGGATACAAATACAGTCCAGTTTCAGATGGTAAGCCTTCTTGCAGGAAAATATAAGAATCTTTGTGTCGTTGGAGATGATGACCAGTCAATCTACAAGTTCCGTGGAGCGAATATCCGAAATATTCTTGACTTTGAGCATGAATTTCCGGATGCAAAGGTGATCAAACTGGAGCAGAACTACAGATCTACAGGGAATATTCTGAATGCAGCGAACAGTGTGATCGCGAATAACCGCGGAAGAAAGGAGAAATCACTTTGGACGGAGAACGGAGAAGGTGAACTGATCCGTCTGTGTCAGTTTGATACTGCATTTGATGAGGCGGATTTCATAGGCGAAGATATCAAAAGTGCTGTCAGACAGGGGGGGTCCTATAATGACAGTGCAGTTCTTTATCGTACGAATGCACAATCCCGTCTGCTGGAAGAGAAATTTATTGCCATGAATATTCCTTATAAGATTGTCGGCGGTGTAAATTTCTATGCGAGAAGAGAGATTAAGGATCTTCTTGCTTATCTCAAGACAATCGATAATGGACGTGATGATGTTGCGGTTAGAAGAATCATTAATGTCCCAAAGAGAGGAATCGGTCTTACAACAATTAACCGGATTCAGGAGTCTGCAACAGAACGTGGAATTGGGTTTTATGAGGCATTACTGGCACCGGGGCTGATCGCAGGAGTGGGAAGAAGTGCAACAAAACTGGACTCTTTTGCGGCATTGATCGAGTATTTTAAGACGTTGGCAGAAGAGATGAACATCACAGATCTTTTACAGGAAGTGATTGAGAAGACAGGATATATAGAAAGCCTTGAAAATGAAGATAAAGAAGAGGCGAAAACAAGAAAAGAGAATATAGACGAGCTGATCAGTAAAGCGGCAACTTATGAGGAAAGTTGTCAGGATAAAGATGAAAAGGCAACATTGAGCGGATTCCTTGAAGAAGTTGCTTTGGTTGCGGATATTGACAGTCTGGATGAAGACCAGGAATATGTTGTTCTGATGACTTTACATAGCGCAAAGGGACTTGAATTTCCACGTGTTTATCTTGCAGGGATGGAAGATGGACTTTTCCCGGGATATATGAGTATTAATGCAGGAGACAGAGAAGAACTGGAAGAAGAGCGGAGACTTTGTTATGTTGGAATCACAAGGGCAGAGCAGGAACTGACTTTGACAAGTGCGCGCAGAAGAATGGTGCACGGTGAGACACAGTACAATCCGATGTCACGATTTGTGAAAGAGATCCCGAGGGAACTGCTTGATACAGGAAACAAGAAGTTTACCCAGGAGACGGAGATGCCAGCACAGCAGAATACATATGCACGTGCCAGAGAAGCATTTCGGGCACAGGCATTCGCAGGAGCACTTGGCGGAATGACACCTGCAAAGAATCAGGGGGCGGGTAAGCCGCTTACAGGAAGTCAGGCACTGGCATCCCTGCAGAAGGGCAGTCAGCTGGCAGCAGGTGGGAATGGTCCGCTTGGTTATGAGGTCGGAGATCGGGTACGTCATGTGAAGTTTGGGGAAGGAACAGTAACGGATATCAAAGAAGGTGGACGAGATCACGAGGTTACAATTGAATTTGACAGTGTCGGAACACGCAAGATGTTTGCAAAATTTGCCAAGCTTGTAAAGGTATGAGAAAGTTATAAAAAAATGATAAATCAGTAGTAATATGAATCGTCAGGTGTTATAATAAACACAGATTATCTGTCACCACAAAAGGTGAAGAAAGGGCGTGTTAATATGAACAAGAGAATAGAAGACATCATTGCAGAAACAAGATTGAACGAGATTCTTCATAAGAATGAGGCTGAGAAGCAGAAGAACACAGTAATCTGGACACTGGCTATCATTGGAGCAGTAGCAGCAGTAGCTGCAATCGCTTATGCAGTATATCGTTTTGTATCACCGGATTATCTTGATGATTTTGAAGATGATTTTGATGACGATTTTGATGATTACTTCAGCGAGGATGATCAGGTATAATTCTTGAATGAATTGCAAAAGTGCAGACAGGGTGAGAGAAGAAACCATCCTGTCTGTTTTTCTGTTAAAATAGATTAGAATTGATAGGAGATTAGGATGAAAAAAGGTCAGATCTACGAGGGTATTATTGAACGTGTAGATTTCCCAAACAAGGGGATTGTATTTGTTCCGGAGGAAGAACAGTATGTTACTGTGAAAAATGGGATTCCGGGACAGAAGATCCGTTTTATGATAAATAAATTTAAAAGAGGAAATGTAGAAGGAAGACTTCTTGAAGTGTTGGAGAAATCTCCATTAGAGACAAGAGAGCCGGTCTGTAGTATCTTTCCGGCCTGTGGTGGCTGTATGTATCAGACAATGCCATATGAAGAGCAGGTGAAGATGAAAGAAGGACAGATCCGCAGAATCATGGATCCGGTAGTAAAAGGTGAATATGTTTTTGAAGGTGTGAAGCACAGTCCGAAGGAATTCCATTATCGTAATAAAATGGAATTTTCTTTTGGAGATGAATTCAAAGACGGTCCGTTATCTCTCGGTCTTCATAAAAAAGGAAGTACTTATGATGTACTGACAGCAGGAGACTGTCAGCTTGTCCATGAAGATATGGATAAGATTCTCCTTTGTGTGCTGAATTATTTCAAAGAAAGAAATGTAAGTTATTACAAGAAAATGCAGCATGTCGGTTATCTCCGCCATCTTCTTTTAAGACGAGGCGATACAACAGGCGAGATTCTTGTGAATCTTGTAACGACAACGCAGGAAGAATATGACTTGACTCCATTAGTGGAAGAACTTCTGGCATTAGAATTAGAAGGAAAGATTGTTGGAATCCTTCATATATTGAATGATTCTCTGTCCGATGTCGTGAAGAGTGATGAGACAAGAATTCTTTATGGACAGGACTTCTTTTACGAGAAGCTTCTTGGATTGGAATTCAAGATTACACCATTTTCCTTCTTCCAGCCAAACTCAAAAGGTGCAGAAGTGCTGTATGAAACAGTAAGAGAATACATTGGAGATATTGATAATCAGGTTGTATTCGATCTGTTCAGCGGAACAGGAACAATCGGTCAGGTGCTTGCTCCGGTTGCGAAGAAAGTGATCGGTGTCGAGATTATTGAAGAAGCAGTCGAGGCAGCAAAAGAAAATGCTGTCCGAAACGGACTTTCCAACTGCAGATTTATTGCCGGAGATGTGTTTAAGGTACTTGATGAGATTGAAGAGAAGCCGGATGTGATCGTACTGGATCCGCCGAGAGACGGAATTCACCCGAAGGCACTCCCGAAGATCTTGAATTATGGGGTGGATAAGATTGTATATATTTCCTGTAAAATGACCAGTCTGGCACGTGATCTGGAGATGATGCAGCTGGCAGGATATCGCGTGGAGAAGATGACGGCGGTGGATCAGTTCTGCGAGAGTGTGCATGTGGAAGTCGTTTGTTGTGTACAAAGGGTGAATTCGTAGAAATCCTTGATTTTACGCACTTTTCACGAGTTTTCAAGTTCAATAAGACTTCGGAAATTGGGCGAAAAAAAGAGATTTTTCACGAGATAAAAGTCTCAGTGGTTATGGAACTGGTATGAGTGGACACATTAGTAAGTCGTTCACATATCAGAAACTTATGGTCAACAATTAAATAATGAAACGAAGCGAAAACCGCTTGTTTTCTACATTTTTGTGTGGAGAGCAGGCGGTTTTTTACGTTAAAAGCACTGCCAGCACTCCGTGTGATACCTCTGAAATTAAAAAGGAGAAAGAAAATGGAGAAAACAAAAGTAACGTGTTCCTTTGGGAATGACGAGTATGGTTTACAAACGGGAACCGTGAAAATCAGTGATTTACACGACTTTAAAGGTCATCCGTTTAAGGTGGAACAGGACATTCAGCTCTTTGAATTGATGCGAAGTATCGAGGATAAAGGAGTATTAGTTCCGCTGATTGTAAGAAGTAATCCTTATGGAGAGGGATATGAGATTATCGCAGGGCATAGAAGAAAGGCTGCCTGTACTTGGGCAGGACTTGAAGAAGTGCCTGTAATTATTCGTGAACTGGATGATGCAGATGCAGTAATCGCAATGATTGATAGCAACCTGCAACGTGAAAATATCAAACCCAGTGAAAAAGCGTATGCTTACAAGATGAAGCTGGAAGCGATGAAGTCACAGGGAAAGCGAAATGATCTGCTCACGTCCCAACTTGGGACAAAGTTAATTAAGGATGAAACGCTGGAAGGTAAAAAGATTCTTCGTGCAGATGAAAGACTGGCGAAAGAAGTGGGAGAAAGCAGAAATCAGATTGCGAGATACATCCGACTGACCAATCTGATTCCAAAGATTCTGGATATGGTGGATGCTGGACGAATTGCATTTACCATTGGAGTGGAACTTTCTTATCTCACCGAAGAAAAACAGTACGAACTTCATGCGGTGATGGATTTGGAACAGTGTACGCCATCTTTAGCACAGGCAAATAAAATGAAGCGAATGAGTCAGGTGGGAACTCTTGATATGGATGAAATGTATTCCATTTTGGAACAGGAGAAACCAAATCAGAGAGAGCAGATTAAGATTCGTGCCGATACCCTTGCAGATTATTTTCCAAAGGATTTCACACCGAGACAAAAGGTGGAGTTGATTGAAACTTTGGTAAAAGAGTGGCATGAAAAACAAATGGCACAAGCGAAACCATCTGTGCAGCAAAAATTAAGGAAAACAGGAAGAGAACGATAGGAGGAACTGACGATGAAGAAAGAATTATCAATTTTTGAACAAATGGGAGGAACTTATACAGAAGTAGATGGGATTTTCTATCCGAATCTGGTGGTAAAGCCAGAGAAAAATGTGATGGTAGGCAAATATGGAACTATCTGGATGCGTTTTATGGAAGAAAAATATCCGATGCGATATCTGGAACTTCACATGGGCGGCGAACTACGAATAAAGGCAGCAGAAATAAATGAGGAAGCAATAGAAGTGTTGGATATAATGGTGCAGGCGTATTTGAAGAAACATAAACCAAAGGATCCGGATTCCACAATGGAGATGTGGAGATTAAGAGAACAGGCAAGGGCGATAGCAGAAGAATTTATTTTAGAAGATATTGTTTGTAAATTTTATTAAGAGGAGGATGTGCGATATGACAGAAAAAATCAGAGATTATAGTGTAAATGGAGCAATGATCATAGGTGTGGACAATGGTTATGGAAATATGAAAACAGCCAGAAGATGTTTTAAGACAGCATTGGTGAAGTACGATTCCGAACCGGTTCTTAGCAGGGACTATCTGGAATATGAAGGAAAGTTCTATGTGATCGGTGAGGGACACAAAGGGTTTGTGGTAGATAAACAGTCGGATGAAGATAATTATATTCTGACATTGGCTGCTATTGCCAAAGAGTTGGAAGCAAGAGGAATGAAGGAGGCAGTGAATACGGCGAGGGTACACCTTGCCGTAGGGATTCCATTAAAATGGGTACAGGCACAGAAAGAAAATTTTCGTAAATATCTGATGCGTAACCGAATGGTGGAAGTCAGATATAAAAACAGGCTGTATCGTTTGGAATTTGTTGGTTGTACAGTTATGCCACAGTGTTATTCCGCAGTTGCAGAAAATCTGAAAGAGTTTAAAGGAATCACACTTCTTGTGGACATTGGAAATGGAACAATGAACCTGATGTATCTGAATAACGGAAGACCGATGGAAAGTAAATCCTGGACAGAAAAACTGGGCGTGTTTCAGTGCTATCAGAAAATCCACAATCTGGTGCAGGATAATACTGGCAATTGTTTGATGGCGGAAGTAGTGGAGTGTTTTCTTCGCACAGGAGAAACGGATTTGTCGGAAAAATACGCAAAGCTGATGAAGCAGGGGGCAACTGAATATACGGAACTGATTATGCAGAAACTCCGAGACCACGAATTTAACGAGGATTTGATGCGAGTGTATTTTATGGGTGGCGGTGCAAGACTGGTGGAACAGTTTGGAAAATATAATTCGGAACGAACTATTTTTAATCACGACATCAGAGCCAATGCGAAAGGATACGAGTATTACTGTTATATGCTGCTCCGTCATCAGAACCAGAGAAAATAGGTGGCGTAGATGGAAAGAAGAAATCATAACATCCGTTTTAACTTTCAAAATGAAGAAGCAAAAAAGGCTTGGGAATATCTTCATTCCAAAGAGGTGGAAGAAGATTTCAAGTCTTTGAACGCTTTTGTTATCATAGCGATCAATGATTACTATGAAAGACATTTAAAAAGAAAGGCAGATTCCTACTTTGAGACAAGGGAGAAAGAAGATGCCTTTGCAGAACGAATGGTGCAGATAGTGGAGCAAAAGGTCCTTGCGAATCTTCCGGCACTTGCCGGAATGTACCAGATGCAGCAGAGTATGCTGATGGCAGGGCTGATCGGAACACAGCAGGGAAATGGAATGGTTTATCCATATCCGAAAACTGCGGTTCCGACAGTTACTGCCCAGCCAGAGCAACCATTCACGAAAATGGAGACGAACGAACCGGAAGAGAATGAATTTCTTGATTATTCATTCGGCGGATAGTGGCTACACTTTTGGTAAAACAGTTGCGAGAAAGACCGAAAATCTCAGCCCACCCTTGTGAATGGGCTGAGGTTATTCGGTCGGGGGTTCTTAGGGGGCAAAGCCCCTTAAGCAGGTAGAACCGATGGTGCAGACGAAGAGGAGAAGAAAATGGAAGCGTCACGAGAGTGGCAGTTCCATTTTTTTGACGATTTGGCAAGCCAGAGGTACTACCTACCTATATTATCCCCACCACATCGGGAATAATAGATACGAATATTTTGCCGAGAAACCGATGTGGGAAATATGTTTTGAGCGTGGAGCGAAAAGCATATTTTGTCTGTCTGGAGAGATTTTTTCGACAGACAGAGAAATGGGGGATGATGTGCACTGCTCACGGAGGACAACCCCGACAGGAAGATAGCATATCTTCCAAAACGGTTACAGAAATAGCTTTGAAATGATAGCAGATGGATACGGATTGGAATGGATGCGATGAAATGTGATGAAAAATTTTATGATAAATGCAGCGTTGTGGCTGTTTTACATTAGGATTATGTAGCATTGACAGAAATCATAATCCCCGTGAACGTATCCATGGTTTCATTTTAGGCGATAGATGTAGCCAAAGAATACAACAGAATAAAAGAGCAAAAGAAAGATAAAGAAGTCATGCAGTTCTGAAAAACAGGATTGTGTGACTTTTTTAGTTGAATGAAAGAAGGTGTTATATGGGATTTCGAACAAAGGATGAAGTGATCTATTCTCGTGTTACTGGTAACACCAGAGGAGAATTTCACAAGCAGATGGAAGAAAGCGGATACAAAAGTTCGTCTGATTTTATAGAGTATTTACTCCGAGTGAACAGGGGAAAACAGATAGATGGAGTGACACTAAAGGAATTTATGGACACGATGAAAGATGTAGTTTATGAACTGAAAAAGCAGGGTGTCAACATCAATCAGATTGCACGATATATCAATTCCTATTTTGGATATGCCACCGAAGAAGCATTTCGTGATATGGAAAAATCCTATAAAGATGTGGAAGATCGAGTATTAGAATTATTGGAGAAGGTGGCATAATGGCAGAAGTATATGGAAACGTGAATGTAAAATATAATCCCTGCAAATCCATTGCACAGTTAAAAAGTGCTGCGGATTACATTCTGGGAAAACGAAAAGAGCAGATAGAAGCTGGTATCGAAAAGACCAGCAATGAGCTTTACAATGCATTTGGCTGTAATCGTGATAATTTTGCTAACAGTCTGATTATTACAAGAAAAATGCACCAGAAGAAATATTCACGATACAAGCCGAAAGAGATTCTGGCACAGAAAATATCCATTTCCATTCATCCAGAAGACAACAATAAACTGAGTTACACAGAAGCATATAAGATGGCAGAGCAGTTTGCACGAGAGTTCTTTTGGAGCAAAGGATATGAAGTGTTGTTTGCAGTTCATACGGATACCGACCATATTCATGCACATTTTCTGGTAAGCAACTGCAATCAGAAAGATGGGACTTCCTTTCGCAGAGGTCCGAAGGAACTGGTGGAGATGTCAAAGTATTTCGGACAACAGTGTATGGAATATGGTCTTACTAATTCTGTTCGTGATTCTTTCTACAGCCCAAATAAAGACCGAGAGGAAATCACGTTTGCAGAACATCAGATGAAGAAGCGTGGTAAGTTGTCATTTAAGGATGAAATTAAAACCTATATCCGTCTGGTAATGAATTATGAATGTACCAAAACAGTGCAGGATGTGGTGGAAATGCTGCGGCTTATCTATGGAATGGATATTCGATTAAAAGGAAAGACCATCAGCTATGCACTTCCCTATGATCTGAACAAAGGTGGTAAAACGAAAGCAGTGCGTGGTAGCAAACTTGGGAAACGCTTTACCGTAGAAGGGATTGAACAGTATTTACAGGAGAAAGAACAAAAACGATTGGAATATCAGAGGACGGAGTGGGAGATTGAGGAATCGAAACTTACTGTGAATGATTACTTTGAATGGGAAGAAAAGCCGACCGAAGATAAATCTGTGTATCAGGCATTTGATGAATTTATGGAAAGAGAAAATATTCCAGAGAATGATGAGTCTGTATTTTATGGAGGGGCATTTCAGGATTTTCACAGGGAATGGCAGGGGATTCCAGAAGAAAAGAAAGAAGAACCGATCGATTATGCAAAGATACCGATGAAGGATAGGGTTCACTTGCTTCCGCCACCAACGGATAATACGTTGGAGGAGTTTGAACAGTATAAAGTCCGTATGGGATATAATGAGGGAGAACTGAAATCTGTCAGATATCGAATGAGTGTGTACGATGATTTTCTAAAGGAATATGAGTATCGTAAGAAAGTGAAGGGAGTACAGAGAACGGAGCAAAAGCAGAAAGTACCGAAAAAGAAAAGAGATTATTGTAGGTGATAAGAAAAAGTAATATATTTTTGAAGTTTGGAAAAGTTTTTCAGCAGCTTTGCGGCATAGTACCATTCGAGTCATGAAAATTTCGAAATAGTCCATAACAGGAGTGTGTGAAACTTTTTCTGTAAATAGCTAATAACAACAAGGTCTTCTATGGTAAAATATAAATCATAGGAGGCCTTTTATTATGGCAAAAAGAGAAAAGAAACCTGTACACAAAGTAGTAATGACAGAAGGAAAGCGAAACATCATTCAGCAGCTTCTTCAGGAGTATGATATTGAAACCGCTGAAGATATCCAGGATGCACTTAAGGATCTGCTTGGCGGCACCATCAAAGAGATGATGGAAGCAGAAATGGATGATCATCTTGGTTACCAAAAATCTGAACTGTCGAGCGACACATTCTGGGGTAGTGTAAATTATTCTGTGTAAACCTCTCAGATTGATGATAAAATCATAGGTT
>OLVT01001475.1_pt1 | contig 19598 bp, 13 predicted proteins | sample 1673241 | NCBI WGS metagenome assembly OLVT01 (sample SAMEA3178936, study PRJEB25190) | human gut metagenome | biome: human gut; feature: human-associated habitat; material: faeces | place: Austria | collected 2013 | reverse complement strand
GGATGCGGCCGATGACGCGCAGGATATAGACCGCCGTAATCACGATCGATGTGCAGGCGATGATCGTCACGACGCGGTGGAACGTGTCGTTATTCATGAAAGCGCCGTTGAAGATTGTCATTTCGGCGACGAAACCGCTCAGACCCGGCAGTCCGAGGTTCGCCAGACCTGCGATTACGTACCCTACCGCCAGGAAGGGCATCACCTTCATCAGGCCGCTCAACTCGCGGATGTCGCGCGTGTGCGTGCGGCCGTAGATCATACCGATCAGGGCGAAGAAGAGGGCCGTCATCAGGCCGTGACTCAGCATCTGCAGAATGGCACCCGTGCCGGCCGTGGTATTCATCATCAGGATAGCGAACAGGACCAGTCCGCAGTGCGATACCGAGGAGTAGGCGTTGATATATTTGAGATCGGTCTGCACGCAGGCTGAGAAAGCGCCGTACACGACCGAAATCGTCGTGAGGATGATGAAAATCCAGCTTAATTCGTGCGCCGCTTCGGGCATCAGGTACATCGCCACGCGGAAACAGCCGTAGCCGCCCAGCTTCATCAGCACGCCGGCGTGGAGCATCGACACGGCGGTCGGTGCCGATGCGTGACCGTCGGGGCTCCAGGTGTGGAACGGGAAGAGGGCGCCCAGCACGCCGAAGCCGACGAAGACCATCGGGAACCAGATGTACTGTTGCGAGAGGGGAATGTTGTGCAGCGCGGCGATCTCGTGCAGGTTCATCGTCTGCGCCCCGGCGCCGAAGTAGATGCCCAGGATGCCGCAGAGCAGCAGGGCCGACCCGCCCATGAGCATCAGCGTCAGCTTCATGGCCGAATACTCCTTGCGGCCGCTGCCCCAGACGCCGATGAGCAGGTACATCGGGATCAGTGCCACTTCGTAGAACATGAACATCGAGAAGAGATCGACGGTGATGAAGAATCCGAAGACACCGACCGAGAGCAGGCAGAACCAGAGGAAGTAGGCTTTGACGTCGCTCTTCATCTGCCACGAGGCGAACGTGCCCGTGAAGACGATGATGGCCGACAGTAGCAGCATGGCTACCGAGATACCGTCCACGCCCACTGCGTAATGGATGTTGAGTGGAGCGTACCAGACGACGCTGTCCGTAAGGAGCATCGCGTCCGTAGCGCCTGCTTCCCGCAGGCCGAGGTAATGGAACACAAGATAAATCGCCAGCGCGAGCAGTGCCGAGGAGCCGGCGACCATGACGGCATGGATCTGCCGCGTATTTTTCGAAATCCACAGCCCCAGCATCATCACCAGGGGGATCAGCGGAAACAGAGAAAGTATATTCATAGCGTTCGGATTATCGGAGGATGAGTAACAAAAGGGTCAGGCCGAGCGTCCCGGCAAAGAACCAGATGCAGTAGCGCTGTACGCTGCCGCTCTGCATGAAGCGGATCCCCAGTGCGGCGCTCTGGGTTGTCCGGGCCAGTAGGTTCATGAAGCCGTCCACCACGTGACGGTCGAACCAGGCGATCGGACGCGAAATGCAGCCGAAGATGATTCGGTGCGTGACGAACTGATACGCCTCGTCGATGTAGAAGCGGTGGTAGGCCGCCTTGTGCAGGCCGCTGAAGGTCGTGGCGAGCCGGTCGGCGACGGGCTGTTTGGCCCGCAGGTACATCCAGGTCGCCAGGGCGATCGCAGCGATGGCGACGGTGAGGCTGATGGCCACTACCCCGCCGTCGAGGTGGATCGTATAGGCTTCTCCGTCGCTCGATATGAAATCGCCGAAGGGAATGAATCCCGCGACGCAGGTGATCACGGCCAGGACGACGAGAGGAACGGTCATCGTGGCCGGAGCTTCGTGCGGCGTGTGATGTGCATGCAGTTCCTTGTTCTCCTTGCCCCAGAAGATACCGTAGTAGAGCCGGAACATATAGAAGGCCGTCAGTCCTGCGATACCCGTCATCACCCAGCCCATCAGAGGACTGAATGCGAAGCAGGCGGTCAGGATTTCGTCTTTGGAGAAGAAACCGCTCAACGGCCAGATACCGGCGATGGCCAGACAGGCGACGAGGAAGGTGATGTGCGTGACGGGCATGTATTTGCGCATGCCGCCCATCGCCGACATCTCGTTGGAGTGTACCGCGTGGATGATGCAACCGGCGCAGAGGAACAGCAGCGCCTTGAACATGGCGTGGGTGAAGAGGTGGAACATCGAAGCCATGTAACCCAGTCCGCCCGTGTGGGGATCGGATGAGGTGCAGACACCCAGCGCCACGAGCATAAAACCGATCTGCGAGATCGTACTGAACGCGAGCACGCGCTTGATGTCGCTCTGCACGCAGGCGACGACCGCCGCATAGAGCGCGGTGAAAGCGCCGATGTAGGCAACCCAGTGAAGCACGTCCGGAGCATAGCCGATGTAGAGCGGGAACATGCGGGCGACCAGATAGACGCCCGCGACGACCATCGTCGCCGCATGAATCAGGGCCGATACGGGGGTCGGACCCTCCATGGCGTCCGGCAACCAGATATGGAGCGGGAACATGGCGCTCTTGCCCGCTCCGCCGATGAACATAAGTCCGAGGGCCAGCGGGATCATTGTCCCGGCGGCGGCCAGCAGTTGTGCGTCGGGCGTGAAGGAGAATGTCCCGGCATAATAGCCGTAGAAGAGGATGCCGATGAGGAAGCCCAGATCGGCGAAGCGGGTGACGATGAAGGCTTTCTTCGATGCCGCGATCGCTTCGGGCTTGGTGTAGTAGAAGCCGATCAGCAGGTAGGAGCTCACGCCCACCAGCTCCCAAAACAGATACATCTGGAAGATGTTGGTGGCGACCACCAGTCCCAGCATACTCATCGTGAAGAGCGACAGGAAGGCGTAATAACGCTGGAAGCCCCGCTCCCCTTTCATGTAGCCGAACGAATAGATATGGACCATGAGCGACACGGTCGAGATGACGACGAGCATCATCACCGAGATCGGATCGAGCAGGATGCCCATATCGATATGCAGCGTCTGGCTGATCGGGAGCCAAACGGCGTTGTAGGGCATCAGCGTCGGGAAAATGCCCTCCGCGTTACGCCCGGCGCCGAAATAGAGAATGGCCGTGAGGTAGCTCAACACGGTGACCGCACCCAGCACGACCGTACCGATGGCGCCCGCCGCTCCCGGTTTGAGTTTGGTGCCGGCCAGTCCGAGTACCAGGAAACTCAACAGCGGCAATACGAGAATTAGAATGGTAAAATCCATAGTCGATGCGTTTTAATCCGTTACCATTTGAGTTTCTTCAAATCTTTGACCTGGATGTGGCGCAGGTTGCGGTAGATGTTGATGATGATGGCGATAGCCACGGCCGTTTCCGCAGCGCTGATGCCGATGGCGAACAGGGCGAAGAAGAAGCCCTCCAACTGACCCGGAAACAGGAAACGGTTGAATACCACGAAATTGATATCTACCGAATTGAGGATCAGTTCCACCGAGATCAGCATCGCCAGCAGGTTGCGGCGCGTGACGAACCCGTAGATTCCCACGAACATCATGATCGTCGAAACGATCAGGTAATACTCCATGTGTATCATAGCAGTAATTTGTTTTGTACACTTTCCATCGACCGCATCGCTTTGCCGCAGCCTTCATGCACGACGTTTCGCTGTTTCCTCGCCCCCTGCCCGGCTCCTCCGCCGGAGGAGCCGTTATACGGTAAAATGGACGAATGCGGCCGGTCTCTCTTTTTTACTCTTTCTGGTACCTTTTTATTATCGTTTGCGGGCGATCAGGATACCGCCGACGATGCAGGCCAGCAGCAATAAACTGATGACTTCGAACGGCAGCAGGTAGCCCTGTTTTTCGGGACTCATCAACGCGAATCCGATCTCCCGGACGGCCAGTTCACCGTGCTCGAAGTGTTCCGGCAGGAACTGGTGGCGCAGGGTGACGAACAGGCAGATCGCCAGTCCTGCGAGGGTTGCCAGGATGCCCACGACGAATTTGTAGCCGCGCAGTTTTTCGGCCTTGTCTCCCTCGGAAGAGGTCAGCAGGATCGAAAAGACGTATAGAACCGTGATACCGCCCGCATAGATAAGCAGCTGGACGGCACCCAGGAACGAATAGTTGAGCTGGAAATAGATGCCTGCCGTGCCGAAGAGGACGAACAGCAGGAACGTCGCCGCACGCAGGATGCGTTTGGTGGTTACGGCCAGTACGGCGCTCGCCAGCGTGAAGACGGCCAGCACGGTAAAGACGATCAGGTCGAGTGTTATCTCCATGACGTTATTTGTTCAGGGTTTTTACTAATTTGTCGCGGGTATAGACCGCGTGTTCGAAAGCCGTGTCGAAACGGATCGCGTCGTGCGGACAGGCGTTCACGCACAGGTGGCAGAACATACAGGCTCCCAGGTCGTATTCGTATTTGACCAGACGACGCCGGGGCTTGCCCGTCTCTTCGTCCGTGACGGTTTCGGTGGTGATCTTTATCGTACCGTTCGGACAGGCTGCCTGGCAGAGTCCGCAGGCGACGCACTTGTTTTTGCCCTCGGCGTCGTGGGGCATCGTGAGCGTTCCGCAGAAGCGTTCGTTCATTTTGAGCGTCGCCCGGTTTTCGGGATACTGCTCCGTGATTTTCGGGGTGACGAACTCTTTGCCCGTTACCTTGAGGCCCGTGAGCAGGGTGCGGATGCCGTGAAAGAGTCCTTGGATATAATTTGCCATACTTAAAAATGCAGTTTGAATACGACGATGACGACCATCAGCAGCAGATTGACCAGCCCGATCGGTACCAGGTATTTCCACTCCAGCGTCAGAATCTGGTCCACGCGCAGGCGCGGGAAGGTCCATTTGATCCACATCAGCAGCCAGATGACGAAGAGCGTCTTGCCGAAGAACCAGACGAAGCCCGGAATGTAGTCCATGACGGTATTGAAACCCTCCCAGCCGGAGATGTGCAACGGCATCCAGCCGCCGAGGAAGATCGTGGAGGCTACACCCGCGATGATGAACAGATTGACGAATTCGGCCACGGATAATTGCTCCGGACGGCGGCCGAAAATCTCGGCGGAGAGAAATTCGGTATGGTCTTTAGGCTGCCGTCCTTCCTGTTGTGCCTTGTGGTCGGCATCTGCCAGCACAGGGCGAATGGAGTTGCGAAGCACTTTGCGCCGTTGGTTGAATGTGGTTTTCACCACTTGTTTGAAGAGCCGCTCGTCGCAGCCTAAGTCCGTTGTGGCGTTGCGTGTCATACGGATGACCGCGCTCTTCACCTTGGGGGGAGGGTTGAATACGTGTTCATGTACCGTGAACAGGTATTCAACGCTATACCAGGCCTGGAGCAGTACGCTCAGGATGCCGTAGGTCTTGCTGCCCGGCCCGGCGGCGATGCGTTCCGCCACCTCTTTCTGTATCATGCCCGTACAGCACGGTATCAGTTCTTTGTTATCCAGCATCTTGAAGAATATCTGGCTGGATATGTTATACGGATAATTGCCCGTCAGTACGAAAGGCTGTCCGTCGAACAGGCGTTGCAGGTTCATTTTCAGGAAGTCGTCTTCGATGATGTTATCCTCCAGTTGCGGGTAGGCTTCCCGCAGATAGGCCACCGATTCATAATCCACTTCCACAACTTTTACCGTGCGCTCTTTGGGCAGGAGAAATTGGGTCAGCACTCCCATGCCCGGTCCTACTTCCAATATCGGAAGATTGGGACAGGCGTCTACGGTGTCGGCAATGTCCTGTGCTACTTTCAGGTCTTTCAGAAAGTGCTGGCCGAGAAACTTTTTAGGTTTAACTAATCTCATGTATCAACTAAATCGTTACTTTTGCGGTTCAAAGGTAATCCTTTTCGGCGAATTACGAGTTACAAATCACAAATTACGACGCGTGCCGGATGAATTTTAAGGGAAAACGATGAATAAGATAATAAAAAAAACATTGAAAATCGTGTTGCCCGTTCTTTTGGGCTGTTTTATCCTGTATTGGGTGTATCGTGATTTTGATTTTGAACGTGCGAAAGAACTGCTTTTGCATGGCACTGACTGGGGGTGGATGCTTTTTTCATTGTTTTTTGGCGTAATGAGCCATGTGTTTCGCGGGTGGCGCTGGCGACAGACGCTGGAACCGTTGGGGGCTTATCCTAAAAGGAGCGATTGCGTGGACGCCATTTTCATTTCCTATGCTACCAATTTGATATTGCCTCGTGTGGGTGAAGTGTCGCGTTGCGGTATTCTGGCTAAGTATGATGATGTATCGTTTTCCAAATCTTTGGGAACTGTGGTCACCGAGCGGTTGGTGGACACCTTGTGTATTCTTTTGATTACGGGACTTACCTTTCTGGCTCAGATGCCTGTGTTTCTCCGTTTCTTTCAGGAAACGGGTACAAAAATTCCTTCGCTGATGCATCTGTTGACATCGCCCTGGTTTTATGTCTCCCTGTTCTGTGTTATCGGCGTGCTGGTGCTTATGTACTATCTGATGCGGATGCTTTCTTTTTTTGAGAAAGTGAAGGGAGTTGTGCTGAATGTATGCGAGGGGGTAATGTCGCTCCGCAATGTGAAGAACATTCCGCTGTTTATTCTCTATACATTGCTTATTTGGGGATGCTATTTCTATCATTTCTATCTGACTTTCTATAGCTTTTCTTTTGCGGAGCATCTTGGCTTTCAGGCTGCAATGGTGATGTTTGTGGGCGGGACGTTTGCTGTAATCGTACCTACACCCAACGGGGCAGGTCCCTGGCATTTTGCCGTTATCACCATGATGATGCTTTATGGTGTGAATGCTACGGATGCTGGTGCTTTTGCACTGATAGTGCATGGCATTCAAACCTTGCTGGTTGTGTTGCTCGGTATCTATGGCGGGCTACATGTTTCGTTGGTAAACCGTACGAAATGAATGACTTGAATTGATACTTTCACAGAAATATAAACACATAAATAACCTATATGTCTGATACTTTATCATCTGCATTTGCAGATACGAAGCCGCATTATAACATACTCGACGGGCTACGTGGAGTGGCGGCATTGACAGTTGTCTGTTTTCACTTATTCGAGGCTTATGCTACCAGCCATTTGGACCAGAAGATTAATCACGGATATTTGGCTGTTGATTTTTTCTTTATTTTATCCGGATTCGTTGTTGGCTATGCTTATGATGATCGGTGGAAAACAATGCGTATTGCTGACTTTCTTAAACGTCGGTTTATTCGTTTGCATCCTATGGTCATTATCGGAGCGCTTATTGGAGCTGTAATGTTCTATTTTCAAGGCTGTTCTGTTTGGGATGTTTCACAGGTGCCCGTAGTGGCGCTGATAATTGCTACGCTAATGAATGTTCTTCTGATTCCGGCAACTCCCGGTATGGAAATTCGAGGCGTAGGTGAAATGTATCCTCTGAACGGACCGAGTTGGTCTTTGTTTTTTGAATATATAGGCAATATTCTATATGCATTCTTTCTACATAAGCTCTCTACAAAAGTCCTTTCCATATTGGTGTTGTCAGCGGGTTGCGGACTGGCCATATTTGCTCTTTGGGGGCCGCTTGGTGATATATGTGTGGGCTTTGCTTTGACGGAAGAAAATATAATAGGTGGTTCTTTACGGTTGCTGTTCTCATTTCCGGCGGGATTATTGTTGTCACGTATATTCAAGCCTGTCAAGGTACGAGGAGCTTTCTGGATAGGGAGTTTCTCTATTGTGGTTTTATCGGCGGTTCCCAGAATTGGTGGCAGTGAACATTTATGGATGAATGGCTTGTATGATACTATATGCTTTGCCGTTGTATTCCCTTTGGTAGTCTGTCTTGGGGCTTCGGGAAAGACTACGGATAAAGTCACGACACGGGTTTGCAGGTTTCTGGGAGATATATCCTATCCGTTGTACATGGTGCATTATCCTTTTATCTATCTGTATTATGCTTGGGTTAAAAATGAGAACCTTACATTCATACAGTCTCTGCCGGGTGCGGTAGCACTTGTTGCGGGTTCAGTTGTTTTGGCTTACTTATGTCTGAAACTGTATGATGAACCGGTACGCAGGTTTCTATCCCGGCGACTTCGTATAAATTGAACGGGGTTTTACCGATTTTTGCAATTCCGATTAGAGCGATATTGAAAAATAACTCTTATATTTGCGAAAACAACTTTTATAATTATGAGTACAATCTTGCAGTTAGCTCCACAAAATGTGTGGAAGCATTTCTATTCGCTGACTCAGATACCCCGTCCTTCCGGACATATGGAGAGAATAACTGAGTTCTTGGTAAATTTTGGTAAAAGTCTGGGCTTGGAATCATTTGTTGACGAGGTTGGCAATGTCATTATCCGTAAACCTGCTACACCAGGTATGGAAAACCGAAAAGGTGTCATTCTGCAGGCACACATGGACATGGTGCCGCAGAAGAACAACGATACGGTTCATGATTTTACTAAAGACCCTATTGAAACGTACATTGACGGTGATTGGGTGAAGGCCAAAGGTACTACTTTGGGAGCTGACAACGGATTGGGCGTAGCCGCTATTATGGCTGTACTTGAGGCAAAAGACCTGAAACATGGTCCGTTGGAAGCGTTGATAACCAAGGATGAGGAAACGGGTATGTATGGCGCATTCGGCTTGAAACCGGGTACACTAAACGGTGAGATCTTGTTGAATCTTGATTCGGAGGACGAAGGAGAACTTTATATCGGTTGCGCAGGCGGTATTGATATTACGGCTACATTGGAATATAAGGAAGAGACTCCTGCTGCTGATTTAGTAGCTCGTAGAATAACTTTGAAAGGTTTGCGTGGCGGACATTCCGGATTGGAAATCAATCAGGGACGAGGCAATGCCAATAAATTGCTTACACGTATCGTACACGATTTGCTGATTGAGTTCGATTGTCAGTTATCAAGTTTTGAAGGTGGCAATATGCGTAATGCCATTCCGCGTGAGGCACATGCCGTATTGGTATTTAATCCCGAAGACATTGAAGGATTGGAAGACTATATCAAGGAATATGAGGTACAGATTAATGAAGAATATACCTCGATTGAAGAAGGCATTGTTGTAAAACTGGAGAACGTAGACTTGCCTGCTGCCATTGTTCCCGAAGAAATTCAGGATAATATGATTAGTGTATTAATGGCCTGTCAGAATGGGGTTATGCGTATGATTCCTACTGTTCCCGATACAGTGGAGACTTCTTCCAATCTGGCCATTGTAACGATTGGCGGCGGTAAGGCTGATGTTCGTATATTGGCTCGCAGCTCTTGCGATACGATGAAAGATTTCCTGGCAGATAGCCTGACTGCATGTTTCTCTATGGCAGGTATGAAAGTAGAACTGAGCGGCAGTTACTCCGGCTGGCAGCCCAATGTGGATTCTCCGATTCTGCATGCCATGACGTTGTCCTATAAGCAACAATTCGGTATAGAGCCGGCTGTAAAGGTGATTCATGCAGGTTTGGAGTGCGGTATTATCGGCGCCAACTGTCCGGGACTTGATATGATTTCTTTCGGACCGACGTTGCGTTCACCGCATTCGCCCGATGAACGTGCATATATCCCGTCTGTAACGAAGTTCTATGACTTCTTGGTTGCTACTTTGGAACAGACTCCCGAAAAGTAATTTTCTTTATACATAACAATGTGAAAGCAGAGTGTGGTTGCGCTCTGCTTTTTTTATTGCTGCCATTTTCATCCTGGTCTGTCAGAATTACTTTGCTTTCCTGACATTTTGTCCTTGCTTGCTACTGTAATATTGCAGGAAATTGATTTAGGTCAAGAAATATGTTTTAAAACATGTTTTTCTATATGTTTTCACTTGTAATCTTGAACAAAGGCCTTATTTTTGTGTTGTAAAACATAGAAATGATAGGATAACAAGTTATTTTTAAGAATAACAAGATTGATTTTAGGAGGATAACAAAATGAAAAAGTTAAGAAAATTGTTCAGACATTTCGGTGAAGCCGATAAGAACATTTGGGGTTATGTAATGCTTTAAGCATTCATTCCCCCTTTTTAAGAGAGAAAGTAGTTTTCAGTTTTCAAGATGTTAGTTTAGTTTTTTAAGGTTATGAGAAAGAAAATAATGGATTCATTCAGACGTATTCTCGCTGAGGTAGGTCGTAATGAGATGTTGATGATGGGATATACCATCAAGAAATAAAGAAAAAAGTGTTTTCAGGGTATCAGTTTAATTTTTAAGATTATGGGAAAAAAGATTGTAAATTCTTTTAAAGACATTCTCTCCAGAGTTGGTGAGAATTGGATTGAAGCAATGAAGTATTATAACTACCCGAGATGAGTGTAGTAATTGATAAGAAACCGGGGGATATGTTCTGAGAATGTATCCCCCCGGTTTCTTTTTATAACCGTAGGTTTTTATGTCAGTATATGCTTTGTTTCTTTATTTTTTCTAAAAAGCTGGTACAATGTGGTTATTATTTTGTTATTTTTACAGTGGACATTCATGTAGCGGAGATATGAATGCAGCTAATCATACAGATAAATCTTTATTGTTTGATTCCTGATTCGCATAAAAAAACAAAAACTAATAACAATAGAATAGCTATGAAGAAATTCCAAAGATTTTGTACATTGTTTCTGCTGATGATCGGGTTGTGCTCCTTTGCTTTGCACGCTCAGTCCTATGCAGGTTTGTGGAGGCAGGTGGAGCAGGCTCAAAAGAAGAGTTTGCCGCAAACGGTAGTGAAACTGACGGAGAAAATCTACCGGAAAGCCGAGTTGGAGAAAAATGCTCCGCAAATGCTCAAGGCATATATCTGTCGGGAGGCCTATCAGGAAAGACTGACTCCGGATAGCCTGTATACGAATTTGAAGAAGTTGGAAAGTTGGGTGGAATCGGAGAAAAACCTGGTAAATAAAGCTATTCTGCATTCATTACTTGCCCGCGAGTATTCGGACTATATGCGGCATAACCGGCGACAGTTATCAGACCGTACGGCGCTGGATGTGGACGAAGCTCCTGCCGATATCAGGGAATGGAGTACTAACCTTTTTGTTGCTAAGGTAGATGAACATAACCTGGCTTCATTGAAGGACTCTGTTCGTTTGCTTGAGGTCTCTTCCAAGGAATATGTGCCTTTTGTCGAGCTTGAAGACGGAAGCCGCTTCTATGGGCACGATATGTATCATCTGCTGGCGGCCCGGGCTGTCGATACTTATCAGTTGTTGGACGGCTTTCAGGTGGATACATTACAACGTGCCCGCATCAACAGTGTTTATACAAATATGATAAATGCTTATCGGCATCGCGTTGGGGCAGAAGATGCGGTAGTGCTGGCAACGCTTGATTATTGGAAGTGGAAAAGTACCGGCGGCGGTATAAGTCGGGAGCCTTATGCCACTTATCGGGAACGGAAAGAACGGCTTGATAAAGAGCATCTTGAAGTGTTGGATAATCTGATTCGGGAATATGGCGGTCGTGAGATTTGCGCGGAAGTTTACATTGATAAAGCCGCTTGGCTTCGCGGTTTGGGAGCGTCTTATATGGATGAGGTTTTGCAGGTATGCGATGAAGGAGTGAAGCGCTATCCGGCTTATAAGCGTATCAATGAACTACGGAACATAAGGGAGAGTGTTTTGCAGCCTTATTTGAATGTCAGCACTCAAGAGAGCGTTTATCCCGGTGATTCGTTGGAGTTGAATGTGGGTTATCGGAATCTGAAAGGTTTCACACTGAATCTGTACCGTACGAATCTCTCCGAAGTGCCCTGGATGGATGCCGGAATCAATAAGGCTTTCTATCAGAAGCATGCCCGTAAATTATCAGCTACCCATTTTGAACTGAAATCTTCGGACAGCAAAAGCGGGAAAGAGGGAGAACTGTTGAGCGGTTTGCAACGTATGGTTTTGAAATGCCATGTGCCGGACGAATTGGGCATATATATACTGCAAATTGTACCTGATGCCGCAACGGCCCGTACTGCAGAGCACTTTCTCGTCTCGACCCGCTTCAAGGTGTTGACGCTTTCTTTGCCGGATAATAAGATGGAAGTGGTTACGGTGGACAGCCGTAGCGGGCAACCCATTTCCGGTGCAAAGGTCAGTTTCTATTCTGCTTACAATGAAGAAAACCGCAAGCTGGTGAAAACAGTTGTCACCGATACCGGTGGAAAAGCGGTTGTGGAATGGGATAAGGCTATCCGCAGTTATGTGGCACGTAAGGGAACGGATACAGCCATGATGCCTCAGAATGTCTATTTGAACAGATATTACGAACGCGGAGAGTCACGTCCGGAAGAGCATATCACCCTGCTGACAGACCGCGCCTTGTATCGTCCTGGTCAGACCGTTTATGTCAAAGGTATCGCTTATGAACAGGAGGCGGACAAGGCTCACGTTTTGGCAGGGAAGAGTTATCAGGTACGTTTGTTGGACGTCAACAGGAAAGAACTGGTACAGAAGAATGTAAGTACCAATGAATTCGGTTCCTTCACCACAGAATTTGTGTTGCCTGCAGTCTGCTTGAATGGTAACTTTACAATTGATGTAAAAAACAACGCTTCCGTTTCCGTACGGGTGGAGGATTACAAACGGCCTACCTTTGAGATTACCTTTAATCCGGTGGAGGAGGCTTTCTGCTTGGGAGATACGGTGGATGTAACAGGCAATGTCAAGGCATATAATGGGACGGCAATTCAGGATGTTCCGCTGACATATACCGTTACCCGTCGCAGTAACCGGAGATATTGGGGAGATGGGGCCGTATCGCTTGTTTCGGATACGGTGCAACTGGATGCGAAAGGCAACTTTTCCATTCCTGTTGTTCTGAAGCCGGATACGGATGCGGATAATACGGGTAGGGAACGTTTCTCCTATCAGATAGAGGTAGCGGTGACAAGTGATACGGGTGAAACGCAGACCTCGCACTACTTTCTGAACGCTACCCGTCGGGCTTATTTCTTTGTGTCCGACATCAGCAGGGACTTATGCAAGGAAGATTCCATATCGGGAATGCTGTCGGTAATGAATGCCGTTAATGAAACGCTGTCCATGGAAGGGATGTGCCGTCTTTATCCCGTTCTTGATTCCAAGACGGGGAAAATCTCCGACAAGCCGGTTTATGAGAGTGCGTTTATGTCGGGCGAAAAGAAAGACTTTACAGCTTGGAAACAACTGCCATCGGGAGAGTACCGCTTAATTCTGTCGGTGCGCGGTCGCGACGGCAAGGAAGTCAGCAATGCGGACAATGCGGTGAACATTGTACTGTTCTCGCTGAAAGATGAACGTCCGGCTGTGTTTATGGAAACTTTCCTTTATGAAAAAAATACGGAGTTCGATACGACTCATCCGGCAATCTTCTATTTCGGCACTTCCATGAAGGACGCATACGTCCTGGTAGATGTTTTCGGGCAGAAAGGCAGATTGGAGAGCCGTACTTTGTCGCTGAACGACTCGATTCTCCGTATGGAATATCCTTATCGGGAAGAGTACGGAGACGGAGTTGCCGTGCAGTTTACTTTCGTAAAGAACGGACTGCTATATACCCGTAGGGTGGAATTGAGGAAACGTCTGCCTGAACGGACGCTGGATATGAAGTGGGAAGTTTTTCGCGACCGTTTGCGTCCGGGGCAGGAAGAAGAGTGGAAGCTGGTCATCAAAACTCCGCAAGGTTTTCCCGCCGCAGCCGAGATGCTGGCAATGATGTACGATGCTTCATTAGACCGGATTTATAGCCGTAACCAGTCATTAAGCGTTTATTACAACCGGTATATTCCTTATTACTATTGGGATATCAGTAATAACAACGGAAAGAGTTATGCTCCTTACTTCCCGGTGAAGTCATGGAGAGTTCCTGTTTGGCGCTTCGACTATTTCTGTTCTCCTTATAATGGGGGGGCGGAAGTACTGCAAATAGTAGAGAACGATGCGGCTCTCTGCGAGCCGGTAATTATGGGGTATGGAGCCACACGGACCAAAATGGAAACAGGACGTGCAGTTGAAGTGAAGTATGTTCCGGTACAGGTAGAAGAAGGAGTGGCAGATGTTGTTTTTGAGTCGGAGACGATTCCGCTTGATGAACAGGCGTTACAGCCTATGGCCGATTTGCGTACTAATTTTGCGGAAACGGCTTTCTTTTATCCTCAGCTACGTACTAATGAACAAGGAGAGGTCGCTTTTTCCTTTACCATGCCGCAGAGTCTGACACGCTGGAATTTCCGCGGTTATTCCCATACTAAGGATATGATGACAGGCATGCTTGACGCTACTGCTGTCACCGCCAAAGAGTTTATGCTTACTCCGAATATGCCCCGCTTTGTACGGGTAGGCGATAAGACACAGATAGCTGCCGGCATTGCCAACCTGACGGGTAAGGCAATAAAAGGCACAGCCGTATTCACCCTTTTCGATCCGATGACGGAGAAGATTATTTCCACCGGTCGCCAGAAGTTCTCGGTGGAAGCCGGAAAGACAGCATCGGTTAGTTTCCGGTTTGATGTAACAGACCGTTACGAACTGCTTGGTGTCCGTATAGTTGCCGACGGCGGTACTTTCAGCGATGGTGAACAGCATTTGTTGCCTGTACTGAGTGATAAGGAATATATTACAGAGACGCTTGCCATGCCCGTTCGTGGTGAAGAAACGCGTACTTTCTCGCTGGACAGTCTGTTCAACGGTAACAGCCGTACGGCAACCGATCGTCGCCTGACCGTGGAATTTACAGGCAATCCGGCATGGTATGCCGTACAAGCCCTGCCTGTACTGAGTGAGCCTTCAACGGATAACGCCATTTCCTGGGCAACCGCTTTCTATGCCAACACTTTGGCGGGATATATTGCAAATAGTCAGCCGCGCATTAAAGCGGTATTTGATAACTGGCGTCTGTCGGGTGGAACAAAAGAAACTTTCCTCAGCCGGTTGGAGCAGAACCAGGATGTGAAGAATATTCTGTTGGGCGAATCTCCTTGGTTGCTCGAAGCTACTACAGAGGCTGAACAGCAGCAGCGTATCGCTACTTTATTTGATGTTAACCAATTAAATTACCGTAATATGGCATCCTTGCTCAAACTGAAAGAATTACAGGGCGAGGATGGTGCATGGAGCTGGTTCGGCGGCATGTCCGGTAACCGTTATGTAACGGGATATATCACCGGACTGCTTGTCCGTCTTTCTTTACTTACGGATAAGGCATTGCCGGAAGAAGCAGCGATGATGAAAGCCAAGGCCTTTGACTATCTGAACAAAGAGGCTCTGAAAGAATACCGTGCTATCCGTAAGGCAGAGAAGAACGGAACGAAGATTACCGTTTTGTCGGATGCCACTATGGAATATATGTATCTGGTATCTCTCGGTTCGGTAAAGCTCTCCGGAGAATATGCAAAAGCATTCGGTTACTTCCTTACCAAGCTAGGACGTAATCTTGAGAGCGGTACCATGATACGTAAAGCGCAGACAGCCGTTATCCTGCAGAAGGCAGGACATAAAACGGAAGCGGATGAGTTTATAGCTTCCATAAAAGAACACCTTGTACAGACGGATGAAATGGGAGCTCATTTTGCTTTCCATGCCAATCCTTATACTTGGGGTATGATGCCTGTACCCGCTCATGTAGCTGTAATGGAAGCTCTGCGCGAGGCAGGCGGCAATGATGCTTTGGTAGAAGAAATGAAGCTTTGGCTGCTGAAACAGAAACAGACGACAAGCTGGGATTCTCCGGTAGCTACTGCTGATGCGGTTTATGCGTTGTTGTGTCAGGGTAGCAATTTGCTGGAAAGTAAAGGAGATGTCCGCATTACTTTGGGTGATAAGGTGTTGGAGACTTTCTCTCCTGCAAAGACCACCGTACCCGGATTGGGATATGTTAAGGAAGTCTTTGCGCAAGTCAGTCCTGAGGTGAAAGCAAAGTCCGTTACCGTAGAGAAAAGGGATGCGGGCATTGCATGGGGAGCTGTCTACGCACAATACTTGTCGCCCATATCCGATGTGAAGCAGCAGGGCGGAGCATTGAACATTGAGAAGAAACTCTTTGTAGAGCGCATGTCGGCCGACGGGCAGAAATCTTTGCAACCGTTGACAGAGGTAGCACAGCTCTTCGTGGGTGATAAGATTGTTTCCCGACTTACCGTCCGTCTGGACCGTGCCATGGATTTCGTTCAGTTGAAAGACCAGCGCGGAGCTTGTTTCGAACCGGAAAATTCGCTTTCGGGTTATCGCTGGAACAACGGGGTCGGATATTATGCGGAAGTGGAAGATGCAGGAACCAATTTCTTCTTCGATCATCTGGGTAAAGGCGTTTATGTATTGGAACATAGCTACCGGGTGGCTCGTGGTGGTACGTATGAAACCGGACTGGCTACCGTGCAGTGTGCCTATGCGCCGGAATATGCTTCTCACTCTGCTGGAGGAACTGTTATTATTAAATAGGCCGGATAGATTTACTTGCTATCGAATGTTTATAGGTTATAAAAAGCAGAACGAAAATCTGTGTATCTCGCTTAAAAGCTTTACATTTGTGCAACTAATTTAGAAGCAATATAAATGAGACGCAGTTTTATCACTCTATATGCGCTTGCAGCTACGGCATTGACTGCCGTAGCTCAACCGCGTTTTACCTCTAATACGGAAACGTATGATTTCGGGCAGATTGAATGGAAACATCCGGTGACGGTACAATATTCCATAACAAACACAGGTGACCGGCCTTTGGTGCTTACCGAGGTGGAACCCGATTGTGCCTGTTCCGTGGCCCAATGGACAAAGACACCTATCGCTCCGGGAGCAAAGGGAACAGTTAACGTCACTTTTGATGCGGAGGCTTTGGGGCATTTCAACAAATCCGTAGCCATTTACTGCAATGCACAACCCCATCTGGTCTATTTGAAGTTCAACGGTGAGGTGGTGCGTGAAATCAAGGACTTTACCAAAACCCATCCATACCTCATCGGACAGATACGTATTGACAAGAACAGTCTTGATTTTCCCGATGTACAAGCCGGTGAGAAGCCGGTGATGCATATCGGGGTAGTGAACCTGTCCGATCGTCCATACGAACCCGTGTTGATGCATCTGCCGCCCTATCTGCAAACGGAAGTAAAACCCAATGTCCTGCAAAAAGGGGAGAAAGGGGTCATTACCGTCACATTGGATTCCGAACGGCTGACGGACTTCGGACTGACGCAGTCCTCTGTCTATCTGGCACGTTTTGCAGGCGACAAGGTGGGCGATGAAAATGAGATACCTGTTTCCGCCATTCTTCTGCCGGACTTTTCGGGCATGAGCGATACGGAAAAGGCGAATGCTCCTGTTGTCAACCTTTCTATCAAGGATATTGACATGAGCACAGCATTGGCAAAGAAGTCGAAGGCACGTCAGGATATTGTTATAACGAATACCGGACGTTCTCCTTTGCAAATCAGCAAGCTTCAGGTATTCCATCCGGCAGTGGGAGCCGGTTTGAAGAAGAGCGTGCTGAAACCGGGCGAAAGCACCCGTCTGCGTGTAACGGTTGTAAAGCGGAATATTGGAAAGAAACGCCGTCATCTGCGTTTGCTGATGATTACGAATGACCCGATGCAGCCGAAAGTCGAGATTAATATTAAAGCGAAATAAACCATAAATCTTACCATGGAACATCCAGAAAATAGCGGAGAATATAAAGGTCTGGTTGTCAATGCAGGCATTGAGCAACCTTCGTCCGTCAATCCTTATTTGAAGCGGAAACCGAAAAAACGTCAACTTTCCGTTGCAGAGTATGTAGAGGGCATTGTGAAAGGTGATGTTACGATATTAAGCCGTGCCGTGACACTGGTGGAGAGTGTAAAGCCCGAACATCAGGCCATAGCGCAGGAGGTGATAGAAAAGTGCCTGCCGTATTCCGGCAATTCCGTTCGCGTAGGCATCAGCGGTGTGCCGGGAGCCGGCAAAAGCCATGAGATTAAAACAAAGTATTGTTCCGATGAAACATACATGGAGCGTGTCGTATTTTATCCGGAATACATGTATTCAGATTTTGTGGGACAGATTCTCCCGAGAGTGGAAAAAGATGAGTCCGGCAACGACAGGCTGAAATATGTATTTACTCCGGGGCCTTTTACCAGACTGTTAAAAAAGGCAGAGCAGGATCCGGGAAATTACTATTACCTTGTCATCGAGGAGTTAAACCGCGGCAATGCACCGGCCATATTCGGTGAAATATTCCAGCTGCTGGACCGCAAAGACGAGGAAGGATTTCCTGCCAGGGAGGTGGGGGAGAGCGAGTATGGCATCTCGAACTATGATGTTGCGAAAGAAGTCTACGGTGACGAAAACCATCTGGTGAGGATCCCGTCAAATATGTACGTCCTGGCAACCATGAACACAGCGGATCAGAATGTATTTACCCTGGACACCGCGTTCCAGAGACGGTGGACGATGCGGCAGATCGAGAACAACTTTGAGAAATCCTCCCACGCGAAAGACATTATTCCCGGAACGAAGATAAGCTGGGGAGCGTTTGCCACAGTCATTAATGATATGGTGATTGACTCAAACTTCGCACTTGAATAAGTGCCTATGCACCTTGAAAATTCAATAAATTCTGGCAATAAAATAGCATGAAACCATCTGGTTTGGTATAATTGAATTGACCAAAAACAATTAAAACCGGAGGCCCATGCTATGGATAACAGTATAACACAAGCGAACCAAAATGATAAGCAGATTTCGAAATCAATCAAAAGTTTTTTTGTGCGGTTCCATATCTCTTCCGCATTAAAAGCAGCCAATGCCTATAAGAAAAAGGGAATCCCCGTTGTGGAGGTTTTCCAGTACCTTTTCCTGCTGATTTTCTCTAACAGGAGCATGTATATGAGCCTAATTACCGGACGCAATACCCCTGGCTTCGCAAAGGACACGGTTTATCGCTTCATGAAGATGCCCCGGATCAACTGGATCCGTTTTACAACCCTTCTGGCCTCCAGGATTATTAGGGATGCCATTGTACCCTTGGATTCTGAAGACCGTAAAAATGTATTGGTCATTGATGATTCCATGTTTGAACGGAACCGTTCCAAAAAGGTGGAGCTGCTGGCAAAAGCTTATGACCACGCAAACCACAGATACCGTTTTGGCTTCCGCATGCTTACACTGGGATGGTCAGATGGCAGTACCTTCCTGCCGGTCAACAGCGTCCTGCTCTCATCGGAGAACAAAAAGAACCGGGTCAATGAGGCTGCGGCTGTCGATCGGCGGACTGTAGGGTACCGGCGCAGGGTGCTTTCCATGCAGAAAGGAACCCTCGCAATGCTGGAACTGCTGAAAGCCGCTAAAAAAGCGGCGGTTCCTGCCAGCTATGTCCTGTTTGACAGCTGGTTTTCTTCCCCGAGCACGCTCCATGCTGTAAAATCCATCGGTTATGATGTGATCGGCATGGTGAAAAAGACACCAAAAATGTTCTTCCGTTATAAAGGGGAAGCTCTGTCCCTGCCCACCATCTACAACAGAAACAAGAAGAGACGCGGGCGTTCCCGCTACCTGCTGTCTGTGCTGGTGGATGTGGTAAAGGACGGGGAAAGCATCCCGGCCAAAGTTGTCTATGTCCGCAACCGGAATAAGAGGAAGGAATACTTATGCCTCATCTGTACGGATCCCTCCCTGGATGAAAATGAGATCATCCGTATTTATGGGAAGCGCTGGGATATCGAAGTCTTTTTCAAGGTAT
>OLVT01001464.1_pt1 | contig 19706 bp, 30 predicted proteins | sample 1673241 | NCBI WGS metagenome assembly OLVT01 (sample SAMEA3178936, study PRJEB25190) | human gut metagenome | biome: human gut; feature: human-associated habitat; material: faeces | place: Austria | collected 2013 | reverse complement strand
TGTTCACGTCCCGCACCAGGTAGGTGCACTTGGTGATGGGCATGGCGATGCCGGTGATGTCCACCTCCTGGAAGGAGTCCTTGCCCAGCAGCCCCTCACTGACGTTGCAGGTGATGAATACTACGGGGGAGGAGTCCATATAGGCGGTGGCGATGCCGGTGGTCAGATTGGTGGCCCCCGGGCCGGAGGTGGCGAAGCACACCCCCACCTTGCCGGTGGAGCGGGCGTAGCCGTCGGCGGCGTGGGCGGCGCCCTGTTCATGGGCGGTCAATACATGATGTATTCTATCTTGATAATGATACAGCTCGTCATAGAGGTTCAGGATGGTCCCGCCGGGATAGCCAAAGACGGTGTCCACCTCCTGCTCCAGCAGGCACTCCATGATGGCCTGGGTGGCTCGTACTTTCAAATTGCTGCCTCCTTATGTGCAATTAGGAATGAGGAATTAGATTTTTCCCGCGCCCTTCTGCACGGCGACCATGCCGGTGCGGGCCACCTCCAAAATGGAGAAGGGGCGCATCATGGACTGGAAGGTGTCCAGCCGGTCGGGAGTGTCGGACAGCTCCAGGGTGAGGGAGGTGGGAGAGATGTCCGTCACCTTGGCCCCCATGATCTCGCAGATGGTCATAATATCCTGGCGGGTCTTGTTGTTGGCGTTGACCTTCAGGAGCATCAGCTCCCGGCCGATGAGAGCGTTTTCCTCCAGGGTGCGGACCTTGATGACCTCAATAAGCTTGTTGAGCTGCTTTTCCACCTGCTCCACCACGCTGTTGCCACTGTCCACAATGATGGTGATGCGGGAAATGGTGGGGTCGTCGGTCACGCCCACGGCCAGGGACTCAATGTTGAAGGCCCGGCGGGAGAACAGGCCGGTGATCCGGTTCAGCGCGCCGGCCTGGTTTTCCACCAGGACGGAAATGGTCTGTTTCATGGCGTCTCCTCCCTCTCTCAGTCGTTGGTGCCCACATCGGGGTGGACCTCGCAGATCAGCAGGCCGCAGCCCGGGGCGGCCAGGAACTGGTCCAGGACGCCGTCCAGCCGGTCCTCGTCCCGGACGGTGAGGCTGGGGATGCCATAGGCCTGGGCGATGGTCTCAAAATCCGGGGAGCCGTCCAGGGCCACGCCGAAGGGGCCGTGATAGGGGGCGGAGCACTGGATCTGGTGGACCAGACCCAGGGTATGGTTGCGGAACAGGACGATCTTCAGATTCAGACCACCGGCCCGGACGGCGGCCAGCTCATTCATGGCCATCTGGAAGGAGCCGTCGCCGCACACCACAATGGTCTGGCGGTCGGGACGGGCCACCTTGGCCCCCACGGCGGCGGGGAGGGCATAGCCCATGGTGCCCAGACCGCCGCTGGTGAGCAGGCGTCCGTTCTTCTGGGGCAGGTACTTGCAGGTGAAGATCTGGTTCTGCCCCACATCCACACACACCACCGCGTCGTCGTCCAGCCGGGCGCCCAGCTTCCGCAGGACGGTCCCGGGGAACACATAGCCCTCCCGATGGGGGAAGCGGCGGTTCAGCTCCGCGCGGCGGAAGTCGGTGAGCTGCTCCAGCCATGCAGCGGAGTTGGTCACCGGTGCGCCCCGGTCCAGGATCTGCCGCAGGATGACCTTTACATTGCCCACCAGGGGGATGGCGGCCTGCATATTCTTGCCGATCTCCGCCGGATCTACGTCGATGTGGATGGTAGCCATGCGGCGCTGGATCTCCCGGGGGTCCACCACCGCCCGGTCTGCCGCCCGGGTACCCACCATGATGAGCAGGTCCGCCTTAGCCAGGGCCTGGTTGGCGCAGTGGTTGCCGTGGGCGCCGATCATGCCCATGTTCAGGGGGTGGTCGGTGGGCAGGAGGGAGAGGCCCATCATGGTCTTGACCACCGGGATCTCAGAACCCTCGGCCAGCTCCAGCAGCTCCTCACGGGCGTCGGCCAGCCACACGCCGCCGCCGGCACAGATCAGGGGCTGCTTGGACTGGGCGATGGCGTCCACCACCCGCTTGATTTGAAGGTCGTTGCCCCGGACGCTGGGCTTATAGCCCCGGATATTCACCTCGGCGGGATAGGCGAAGCGCTTGAGGCTCTGCTCCTGCACATCGATGGGGATGTCGATGAGCACCGGACCGGGGCGGCCGGTGGAGGCGATGTGGAAGGCCTCCTTGACCACCCGGGGGATGTCGTTGGCGTCCTTCACCAGGTAGCTGTGCTTGGAGAAGGGGGCCACCGCGCCGGTGATGTCCACCTCCTGAAAGATGTCCCGGCCCAGCAGGTAGCTGGGGACCTGGCCGGTGATGGCCACCATGGGGATGGAATCCAGATAGGCGGTGGCGATGCCGGTGATCAGGTTGGTGGCCCCCGGGCCGGAGGTCACCATGCACACCCCAGGCTTGCCGCTGATGCGGGCATAGCCGGATGCCGCGTGTCCCGCGTTCTGTTCCGTCCGAACCAGGGTATAGCCGATCTCCGGGTGGGCCTTCAAGGCGTCCACGGCCGGGCAGATCGTCGCACCGGCGTATCCAAAAATATGTTCCACCTGCTCTTGCAGCAAGCTCTCGATCAGGGCTTCCGCTCCAGTCATGCTTCTGTCACCTCCGCTTGAGATAGAAAAAGCGGCTCCGTCCCATCGTTCCCGATAGGACGAAGCCGCATTGCTCCGTGGTACCACCTAACTTCACAGGCGGTCTGCCTGTGCGCTCATGCCCCGATAACGGCGGGGATCCGTCCTCTCCTACTCAGGGAAGGCCCCGTTCAGAGAAGCGGCTCGCGGGAGAGCTTCAGCCTCTGGGTCCTTTCGGAGAGCTTGCACCGACCGCTCCCTCTCTGCACGTCCAGACCCGCCTACTGCCCGGTCATTGCCATGGTCACGCTTCCAAACGCCTGCGCAATTTGGAATTTCTCACATCTTACCTTAAAAATTTTTGTTTGTCAATTCTTTTTTTCAGCTGTCTCCAGGAGGGAGACGAAATAGACCGTCCTGTCCGGCGCACCGGGGAAGCACTTGCGCGGGAGGGGGCTCCATGCTATACTGGACGGGAAAAATGCTCCAGGAGGGATGCGGAGATGAAGTATTTGGTGTTTGGCGCCGGAGGGACCGGCGGCAGTCTGGCGGCCTTTCTGGCCCAGGGCGGGAAGGACGTCTCACTGATTGCCCGGGGCGCCCATTTGGAGGCCATCCGGAGAAACGGCCTGGTGCTGGAGAGCCGGCATGGGACCTTTGCCATTCCGGTGGAGGCGGAAGATGCGGAGCACTGCTCCTGCCGTCCTGACGTGATTCTGCTGTGTGTCAAGGGATACTCTCTGGCGGAGACGGTCCCTGCTCTGAAGCGGCTGTGCGACGCCCACACCATCGTCATCCCCATCCTGAATCTCTATGGGACGGGGGGACGGCTCCAGCCGGAGCTGGCCCCCGCCCTGGTGACCGATGGGTGCATCTATATCGCCGCGGAGATCAAGGCTCCAGGGACCATCCACATGAGTGGGGATATTTTCCGGGTGGTGTTTGGACCCCGGACGCCGGAGGAGTACCGCCCAGAGCTGGAGCAGGTGGCCCGGGACCTGAATGAGTGCGGTGTGGAGGCCATCCTGTCCCGGGACATCCAGCGGGACGCCCTGATGAAGTTCTCTGTGGTCTCTCCCATGGCGGCCTGCGGCATCTATCACAATGTGAAGGTGGCTGGGATGCAGGTCCCCGGGCAGATTCGGGAGGACTTCAAGGCTCTGGTGGGGGAGATCGGGGCCCTGGCCGAGGCCATGGGCCATCCCTTCCCCGAGGACCCGGTGGCCCGGAGCCTGGCCATCCAGGACGCCCTGGATCCGGACGCCTCTACCTCGCTGAAACGGGATCTGGATGCGGGCAAGCCCTCTGAGGTGGACGGCCTGATCTTTGAGGTGGTGCGCCTGGGCCAAAAGTACGGGGTGCCTACCCCCATGTACAGCCGGGTAGCGGCCAAGCTGGGCTTCTGCCTAAAGGAGGCCTGACATGATCAATACCACGCTGTGCTATATCCGCCGGGGAGAGGAGTACCTGATGCTCCACCGGATCAAGAAGAAGCACGATCTGAACCAGGACAAGTGGATCGGGATCGGGGGCAAGTTCGAGGACGGGGAGAGCCCGGAGGACTGTTTGCTCCGGGAGGCCCGGGAGGAGACCGGGCTTACCCTCACCGACTACCGATACCGGGGGATCGTCACCTTTGTCTCCGACCGGTGGCCCACGGAGTATATGCACCTGTTCACCGCCGACGGCTTTACCGGAACCCTGAAGGAGTGCGACGAGGGAGATCTGGAGTGGATCCCCAAGAGCCACCTGCTGGAGCTGCCCCACTGGGAGGGGGACGCCATCTTCCTGGCCCTGCTGGACCGGGAGGAAGAGCCGTTTTTCTCCCTCAAGCTGCGGTATGAGGGGGAGACTTTGGCGGAGGCGGTGCTCAACGGGACCCACCTGAAGGGGGGACCGGCGGTGTGAGCCGCACCGCATAGGCGTCCGAACCGAGAAAAGATGAGCGCCCGCCGGAGATGTGTTTTCTGCATCTCCGGCGGGCGGCTGTTCGTTATACAGAAGTTTCGCCGCTGGATACGGGAAGAAGCGATTTGCGCTTGCGCAGGAACAGGGTGAGGGTCGTGGCACTGGCCAGGATGTCGGCGATGGGCTCGGCGGCGAAAATGCCGAACACGCTGCCGGTGATCCGGGGCAGGAGCAGCGCCAGGGGGACCAGCAGGATCACCTTGCGCAGGAGGGCCAGAAAGAGGCTGGTACGGGCCTGCCCCAGCGACATAAAGGTGATCTGACAGGCCATCTGTGCCCCAAAGGCCCAGATCCCGCCGAAGAATAAGGGCATGACCTGGGAGACCAGCTGGATCGTCTCCTCCTGAGGCGTGAAGATACGGGCCAGAAGGCCGGGAAACAGGATCACGGCGAGAAAGGCGGAGCAGGTGGCGGTGAGGGTGACGGTGAGCAGGCGCTGGAAGGTGCGGCGGACTCGGGCATAATTTCCGGCGCCGTAGTTGTAGCTCATAATGGGCTGGGTCCCCTGGGTGATGCCCTGGACAGGCATGACGATCATCTGCATGACCGACTGCATGATGGTGAGAGCGCCCACATACAGGTCGCCCCCGTAGGTCTGAAGGCTGGTGTTGAGCACCACGGTGACCAGGCTCTCAGTGGACTGCATGATGAAGGGGGCCACGCCCAGGGAGGCGATGCGGCCAATGACCCGGGCGCTGGGACGGAGGTTGCTCCGGCGGATGCGCAGGCCGCTGTGACGGCTGCACAGGAATCCAAAGACCCAGCAGGCGCTCACCGCCTGAGACAGGATGGTAGCCAGGGCCGCGCCCTGTACGCCCCAATCCAGAAGGAAAATAAAGATGGGATCCAGCACGATGTTCAGTATCGCGCCGATCAGCACGCTGAGCATAGCCACCAGCGCTTTTCCTTGGGCGCTGATGAAGCTGTTCAGCCCCAGGGCCAGCTGGACGAATATCGTCCCCAACAGATAGATGCGGATATAGTCCACCGCGTAGCCAATGGTGGCATCCGAGGCGCCGAAGGCGTACAAAATAGGTTCTTTGTACATGCTGAAGCCCACTGTCAGCAGCAGGGAGGCCGCCAGCAGGAGGACCAGGGAATTGCCCAGGATCCGCTCGGCCTCGTCCCTTCGCCCGGCACCCAGCTGGATGGAGGCCAGGGGCGCGCCGCCCTGTCCGGCAAAGGCGGCGAAGGCGGACACCAGAGTGATGATAGGAAATGTAACGCCCACGCCGGTGAGGGCGGTGCTGCCCACCTCCGGGATGTGTCCAATGTAGATGCGGTCCACGATGTTATACAGCATATTGATGAGTTGGGCCGCCACCGTGGGTACGGCCAGCTTCAGCATGAGCCGTCCGATGGGCGCGGTGGCAAGCTGCTCTTCATTTTTATGGGTCTGCGCCAAAAAACTCACTCCTTGCCTGAAATATAGTTCAGTATAGCACGATTTTTTTGAAATAGGAAGGGGAAAAGCCGGAACGGGGAAAATGACAAAAAAGACGCCGTATCCAGGCACGATACTGTTTAATTTTTTGTTAAAGGATCTGAAATCCCTTGCAAGCGCCTCCTAAATATGAAATAATAAAGCCATCCGAACCTGAAGCGTATCGAAGGAGGCAATCGAATGAAACGGAAAAAGTCATTTTCCCAGGAAGAACTGCGTTACTTAAAGCTTCTGGCCCAGCAGTATCCCACGGTACAGGCCGCCAGCAGTGAGATCATCAATCTTCAGGCCATTCTGAACCTGCCCAAGGGCACAGAGCACTTCATCTCTGACGTACACGGGGAGTATGAGGCATTTCTCCACATTTTGAACTCCTGCTCCGGCGTCATCAAGGAAAAGGTGGACGACCTGTTTGCCGCCACCATCTCCCGGTCGGACCGGGATGAGCTGTGTACCCTGATCTACTACCCGGAGGAGAAGCTGGAACAGCTCCACCAGCTGCTGCCGGACATGGACGAGTGGTACCGGATCACCCTGCACCGGCTCATCGAGATCTGCCGCTGGGTGTCCTCCAAGTATACCCGCTCCAAGGTGCGTAAGGCTCTGCCCAAGGATTACGCCTATATCATCGACGAGCTGCTCCATACCCACTATGATGAGGCGGACAAGCGGGACTACTATGAGAATATCATCAACACCATCATCGACCTGGGACAGGCGGACCGGTTCATTGAGGCGGTCTCCCTGGTGATCAAGCGCATGGCGGTGGACCATATGCACATCGTGGGAGACATCTTTGACCGCGGGCCCCGGGCGGACATCATCATGGACTCCCTGTTGGAGTACCACAGTGTGGACATCCAGTGGGGCAACCACGACATCCTGTGGATGGGGGCGGCCTGCGGCTCCCGCACCCTGGTGGCCACGGTGCTGGCCAATTCCATCCATTACAACAACCTGGAGGTCATCGAGACGGGATACGGCATCTCCCTGCGCCCCCTGTCTGTGTTTGCCAACGAGGAATACCGGGACTGCGATGTCCACCGCTTTGCGGTCAAGCTCACCGGGCCGGACGCCGACCAGTACAGCGAGAAGGATAAGCTGCTCTCCGCCCGGATGCACAAGGCCATCACCATCATCCTGTTCAAGCTGGAGGGACAGAAGCTGCTCCGCCACCCGGAGTACGACATGGCCGACCGGCTGCTGCTGGACAAGATCGACTATGAGAACCGCTGCATCACCATCGGGGACGTCACCTATCCCCTGGAGGACACCGACTTCCCCACCGTGGATCCCAAGGACCCCTATACCCTCACGCTGGAGGAGGAGAGCGTGATCGACCAGCTCACCGCCTCCTTCCAGCGCAGTGAGAAGTTGCAAAAGCACGTCCGCTTCCTGTACTCCAAGGGCAGCCTCTATAAGGTTTTCAACGGCAATCTGCTGTTCCACGGCTGCGTTCCCATGACGGAGGATGGGCAGCTGCTCACCTTCACCCTGGGCGGCAAGGCGCGCAGCGGAAAGGAGTTTTTTGACTTTGCAGACACCGCCGCGCGGCAGGCCTATTACCACAAGCCCGGCTCGCCGGAGCGGCAGCAGGGGATGGACTTCCTCTGGTTCCTGTGGGCTGGACGGAACAGTCCCATCTTTGGCCGAAACCGCATGACTACCTTTGAGCGTCGGCTCATCAAGGACGAGTCCGCCTGGACGGAGCCGAAAAACGCCTATTACACCTACTATCAGGACCCCGCGGTGTGCGACGACCTGCTGAAGGAGTTCGGTCTGGAGGGTCCACACTGCCATATCATCAACGGGCACATCCCGGTGAAGTCCAAGAAGGGGGAGAGCCCCATCAAGGGGGGCGGCAAGCTGCTGGTCATCGACGGCGGCTTCTGCAAGGCCTATCAGCCCACCACCGGCATTGCGGGCTACACCCTGATCTACAACTCCTGGGTGCTGCGGCTGGTCTCTCACCAGCCCTTCTGCGGCCAAAAGACCGCCATCGAGGAGAATATCGACATTGCCAGCAGCTCCGAGGTATTTGAGCGCATGGAGGCCCGGATCAAGATTGCCCAGACGGACGTGGGCAAGAAGCTCCAGGCCCAGGCCGACGCCCTGCGGGACCTGCTGGAGGCCTACCGGGCCGGCGCGGTGCTGGAGGACCACCGGGAATAAAATGGATTTTGAAGCGGCGGACAAGTGATCCCGACGGAGAGCAAAGCCCCGACCACGCGCCTTCGGCGCGGGGTCGGGCTGTTCGCTTTGAAGGCAAAATGAAGAAAACCACGACATTCGTCGTGGTTTTCTTTCTGGTGGAGACAACAGAACTCGAATCAGAATAGTTTAAATATGCAATCCATTGGGACTCTAGGCGAATCTGCTATCCTACTTTCACATTTCCACCAGGTTTTCCACCACTACCATCAAGAAGGGCGATACTTTTGTGCAGAGTTTCACTGTCTTTGTGTGTATAAATATTTGCTGTTGTTTGAATATCAGCATGGCCCATCAGCTCCTTCGCCACGTTGATAGACACCCCAGCGCGTTGGAGATCTGTACAGAAGGTATGTCGCAGACAATATGGAGTGAGGTCATCAGCAACAGGGCCGGACTCCTCTTCCATCTCTCTGATGAAACTGTTCCACATCCGCCTCATGCTGCTTTCGTTTTGCACAGTCCCGGCCTTGGTGGGGAATACCAATGAGAACGGTTTCCCGCGGGCCTCCAGGAGGCGTGGGAGCAGAGCGGCGTGTATTGGGATGTCCCGGACACCGGAGGCGGTCTTTGGGCCTTTGATGGTTCGGCTTCCACTTTCTTTTGCGGCATGAACATGGATCTCGTTGTGCTCAAAATCCACATCAGCCCAGGTCAGTGCAGCGGTTTCTCCCGGACGCATTCCGGTATAAAGCAGGGTTAGTATCCACAATCCAGCCCTGTGATGTTGAGAAATTCGCAGGATCGCAGCCCGTTCCTCCTCGGTGATGGAGCGCCGTCGGCCCTTCGTTACAGTTGGCAAAGACAGCAGTTCCGCCGGATCGTATGGGATCAAGCGAGACTGACGGGCGCGCTTAAACATCTCCTGCAACAGCATCCTCAGTTTTTTAACATGGGAAGCAGACCGGCCGGCCTCTCCGTTTAAGATCCGCTGAAGGTGGACATCACGCACATCCTTTAGTTTCATATGGCCAATGGAGCCTCTGATGTACCCATTATATTTTTCATCGTACATGGCCAGAGATTTTTCGGTCAATCCCTTCGGTTTTTTGTACAGCTCCATCCACTGCTTATACCAGGCGTTGACAGTCATGGATCCTGATACGATCTCTTCTCCCCTTTTGACCGCCGACAGCTTTTCCGCCAGTTTTGTCATGGCCTCCAGTTCGGTTTTCCCTGTGGCCTCATACTTCTTCCCGTTGTACCGGGCGGTCTTTCTGATGTATTCGCCCATTGACAATGCCTCCTATTCATTTTAAAATAGAAGGGCAGAGTGCCCGTCAAAGCGTCTGCCCCTTTTCCCTGCTCTGGTGCGCCAACACCGGGGCGGGGATTTTTATTCTATTACCCAAGAGTTCCCACAACTTTGGCAGAGGCAGGTTTTTTCTATAATGGTTTTTGTTTTTTCGTTTCCTTTTGATTTTTTCCAAACAAGGTTAGACATCCCAAATGTAGAGAGAGCGGTGAGTGTGCGGGCTGTATTGTTCACATGGCCAAGCACCCCATTCCCCTTTTTTGCAGTCTTGCTTCCCACCTCTACCATTTGAACTGTGACATTTTCGCTTCCGCATTTCGGACATACCATCGTTCATTCTCCTCTCTATATATTTCGCTCTCCAGCGAATTGGTTACACACAATATTTTTCATTCTGTATTCCGCCAAATTTATTGGAACCCCCATATAAAGAGCTACATCACAAATAGATCGATTCAGGAATGGTCTTAATTCTTCATCGGAGTAAATCATACAGACAGAGAATTGGTTTGCTTGAACCTCAAGCTTGTTCACAGAAAAGAAAGTTGAAGCCCGCAAAAATGGCGTATTCGTGTTTGGATGTAAGATGAAGTGCGCCAGTTCGTGCCCACAGGTAAATAGAGCCTGCTGCCGTTCCAAATCCTGATTTATGTGGATAAATGCTTGCCGTAGACTCTTGCTGTAATAGCCGCGAATACTGCCCAACGGTTCATACAAAACAATGATGTTCCGTCCCTCTGCAATCTCAAACGGGTCTCTTGAATTGTACTTTTTGCAGATTTGCTCTGCCAGACCCTTAATATCCACGTTATTCTCCCTCTTTACGGTACTTTTTAGGAGTAAACTTTTGCTTCGCGATTCGCTTGCTGATTTCCAGCTGATTCCGCAGACTGACTTCAAGCAGTTGCCTGGTTTCTTCGTCGATTGGCTCCCCATCAAACATCAAACTATCGATTGGGCCGTTTAGGTCTTCAATCATGGCGGATAAACGCCGTTCGATGTCGCGCTCATCCTTTTTTGTAAGGGTGGGCGCTTTTTCTTTTTCCTCTCCAGTTAATAGATAGTCCACGCTTACATTTAAATATTTGGCAATCATAGCTAACCTATCGCCGGGAAATATTCCTTTTCTTAATTGTCCTATATATCCATTTGAAAACTGAAGATCTCGCTCAAGCCTAGAGATTGGAATTTTACGTTCGGAACAAATAGCGCGAACACGTTCGACTGAGTTCATAAGTAGTCCTCCGAAATTTCGAGAAAAGCCTAAAAAACAGGCTTGACAAATTAGAGAACTCTCGATATAATAGCTTTAGAATTCAGAGAAAAGCCGAAAAGAAAAGAGGGTTCTCTATGTGTCTAGCAATTACATATTAGATTATTCTCTATGAATTGTCAAGGGATTTTCTCTAAATTAGAAGTAAAAAATGGAGGGAGGGTTTTTATTGATTTTCACAAATATCCTCGAATTATGCAAAGAGAGTGGTATCAGCGTTGCTAAGTTGGAGCGGGAAACAGGGCTTGGGAATGCAACTATCAGGGGGTGGTCAACCTCGTCTCCAACAGTTGAAAAGCTGAAAGCGGTTGCTGACTATTTTGGAGTTACTGTCGATTCTTTGCTCACAGATTCGGATTAAGGAAACGATAGTACAAGCTTAGTCCAATAAACCGGACTGGAAGGGAGGGAAGGAGATGGAAAATAAAAAAAGCGCCGAACAATCGACGCTTGGTGATGAACTGGACAAGATTCTCGGCCCAGATGAGTTCAAGTCGCTTGGGCAGGACATTGCACTGGTAATCGCGGAGCACAAGTTGACAGGGAAGCCCGAGATCTGCGAAAAAGTCTTTCGTTATATGTCACTTGTGGTTTTTGGCTGGAACCGGGTGTAGAGAGCGCAGGATTTATAATCTTTGCAGAACATGAATTTGTATTTTTGATACTGCTCATATCGAGGAAGTTTTGAGTTCTCAATAATTGGACATTCAGCCCGAAGAAACTCCCAGATGCCCGGGACTGACTCTTTGTACCAGCCATATACCGATACATCGACGTCCCACAACGGACATTTCCCGCTGTTTGCCTTGAGAATAGAGATCATAGCCATGTTAAGCCCTCCTTTGCATCCATTATACCAAACTTGCAAGGTGGCAGCAATATGAGGGCTCAGTGGAGGAGGTGAGAAGATGAGCCGATACACGACAAGCGCACAGAGCGCCCTGGGACGTGAGGTTGCCGAAAAGCGCCGCCTGATGTATGAGCGGCACGGTGGGGTGATGTCTCCCACGGACGTGGCCAGGGAGGCCGGTTATTTTGCCCGGGCGGTCAATGGGGACCGGTGGGCAGAGGAGCACGGGATCCCGGCGATCCGGATGGGACCCAGGAAGAGGGGCTATGAGACGGACCTGGTGGCGAAGGCGATCGTCCAGAGCCGTGGAATGGTATAAAAACGCCCCGCCGGATGAGCAGATCCGACAGGGCTGCAAACCTAATCGATTGCGCCGACTAGGCTTGTTGGAACAAGTGTACTACTTTTCCTTCGAGCCGTCAAGAGCCAGGAGGAAAAATTATGCTGAATGAGAACAGTACCGCTCGTGAGATCGAGCAGCAAAACGTAAATACCAAGTTCCACATGGACCGGCTGAACCAAGCACTGTATGATGTGACCTTTGGCGACATGGTCAAACTGATGGGCAATACTGTGGCTGTTATGTCAAAGATTTTGGATCGGTGGGCAGAAAGAGAGGATAACAATGAGAACCGCGTATGAGATCGTGCGGCGGATCGCGGAGACTGCCATGAGCCGCCACGGGCTGGACGCCAGGAAGCTGGCCAGCGCGGCGGGGATCAGCGAGAAAAGTATGGGCAAGCTCTTGCGGGACGAGCCTGTCAGGCTGGACCAGGAGCAGTATTTTAACCTGCTTGTCCTGGGCGGAGCGATAGAACTGGGAGAGGTGATGAAATGAATCAGACGAGGAATGAGCGGAAGCAGCGGGCGCAGGAACTGATGTGGATCGCCCTGGTCACCGCGTTTTTGTTCGGCGTCTTTGCGCTGGGCATGAGCGTCGGCATCTGGCTGACGGAGGTGGCGTGATGTTTACACCGGAAGAGCTGGCCGAGATGGAAGCCGCCGATGCGGAGATCGAAGCGGAGTTCCGCCTGACGCAGGAGGATCTGGACCGGAGCCGTGAGCTGGACCGGGAGGCGAAGTTCCGAGCCCTGCCTATGGGGAAACAGAAGGTGGCCGCACAGCAGAAGGCCTACCGGGAAGCCAACCGGGAGAAGGTGGCCGCACAGCGGAAGGCCTACCGGGAAGCCAACCGGGAGCAACTGCGGGAACGAGCCCGGAATTATATGCGGGAATACCGGGCAAAAAAGAGAGCCGCCGCAGGCGCTGTAACACCCACGACGGCAAAGAAATAGTAAGACACCCATATTATATGGGACAAGAAAGGAATCGTCAAGATGGATTTGAAGCTGATGGATCTGGAGATCCGAAATTTTAAGGGCTGTGGGAGCTTATCTCTGCCGCTGGATGGGCGCAGCGCCAGTATCTATGGGGACAACGCCGCAGGCAAGACCACGGTATATGACGCGCTGACCTGGCTGCTGTTTGGGAAGGACAGCCGTGGGAACGGCAGCTTCGAGATCAAGCCGTTGGACGCCGCCGGAGAGGTGGCGGACCATGGGGCGGTGACGGAGGTCTCTGCGACGCTGTGGGCGGACGGGGAGCCAGTGACCCTGCGCAAGACCTACTACGAGAAGTGGAGTGTGAAGCGTGGAAACGCGGACGCCACCTATGACGGGAACACCAGCGAGTACTATGTGGATGATGTCCCTGTCAAGAAGTACGCCTTTGAGGCGAAAGTGGACGAGCTGGCCGGTGAGGACCGATGGCGGATGCTGACCAGCGTGGGCTGGTTCTGTGAGGGGCTGGACTGGCGGAAACGGCGGGAGGCCCTGTTTGAGGTGTGTGGCGTGGCCTCCGACCGGGAGATCATGGAACAGGAGCCGCGCTTCGCGGCGCTGATGGAGTCCATGGGCCGGCTGAGTCTGGAGGACTACAAGAAGAAGCTTCAGGCCAAGCGTCGGGGGCTGAACGGAGCCCGGGATACAGTTCCGGCCCGTTTGGACGAGTGCAAAAAGACGGTATCCGAGCTGGAGGGGATCGACTTCACCGCTCTGGAGGAGGAGCGGGGCCAGGTGGCCGCACGGCGGGACAGCCTGCGGGGCGAACTGATCCAACTGGAGAACAACACCCTGCTGGCTTCCAAGCGGAATGATGTGGCCCGGCTTGAGAACGAGCTGGCCGCGCTGCGGAATGAGAACCGGCTGCACAGGCAGAGTCAAATCGTCCCGGTTGAGGACCGGAGGCCGGCGCTGGAGGCGGAGATCCGGGCGGCAGAGCAGGATCTGCTGCGCTGCACACAACTGGCCCAGAACGAAAAGGACCTGATGGAGCATCTGGAGGAGCGGATCGGGTGGTGCCGGGCCCGATGGTCTGAAGCAGCGGAGCAGACTTTTGATGAAACAGTGTGCCCCACCTGCGGGCAGAGGATGCCGGAGGAGGCACAGAAGGCCGCCCGGGCGGCATTCGAGGCGGACCGAAAGAGAGTCCAGACGGAGGCCGTGGAGGAGGCAGATCGGGCTAAGGCGGACCGCTCTATGGCGCAGGCCCGCCGGGAGGACGCCATTGAGGCGGGGGTCCGGGCGGAAAACGAGATCGCCCGGCTCCGGGCGGAGCTGGAGGCGTACAGAGCCCCGGCGCCCGCGGAAGTGGAGGACCTTCCCGGATTTGCCCGGCAGGAGGCAGAGCTGACCGCCACCCTGGAGGAGGCCCGCCGTCAGGCGGATAGTCTGAGCCGGGAGAACGGTGCGATCCGAACCGAGATCGAGGGGCGCATTTCGAAACTCCAGCAGCAGATGGACAGACTGGACCGAGATCTGGGCCGGAGAGCTATGTTGGACTATGCCAAAGAGCGGATGGAGGCCCTGCGGCAGGAGGCTCGGGAGAGTGGGCAGCAGCTGGAGGAGCTGGACAAGCTGTTGTTCCTGTGTGACGAGTTCAGCCGCTGCAAGGTGCGGTACATTGAGGACCAGATCAATGGCCGGTTCCGGTTGGTTCGGTGGAAGCTGTTCCAGGAGCAGGTTAACGGAGGCCTGGCCGACTGCTGTGAAGCCACGGTGGATGGGGTCCCGTACCGGTCCATGAACAACGGGTCCAGAGTGAACGCCGGCCTGGACGTGATCCGGACGCTGTCGGAGCACTATGGGATGCGGGTGCCGCTGTTCGTTGACAACGCGGAGAGTGTGACCGGGCTGCTGCCGGTGGGGAGCCAGACCGTCCGCCTGGTGGTCAGCGCGGGAGATAAAAAGCTGAGGTGTGAATATGAAAATTAAGGACCGGGCGAAGCCCAAGCTCCCGCCTGTGGAGCCGGGGGTGTACATTGCCACCTGCGTGGGCGTGGTGGATCTGGGGGAGCAGTACAGCGAGAAGTTCAAAAACTACCGCAACGAGGTTCAGTTCATTTGGGAGCTGTCCGGGGAGACAGTGGAGGTGGATGGAGAAGTGAAGCCCCGGCAGCTCTCCCGTACCTTCTCCTTCGCCGTCGGTAAAAAGAGCAGCCTGAGGGGATTCCTGAGCAGCTGGAACGGAGTGCAGTACAGCGATGAGCAGTTTGGAGAGCTGGAGGTATTTGACCAGGTTGGCCGCGCCTGTCAGCTGAACGTGGTGCTCAACGACACCGGGGAGTATGCCAACGTGGACAGCGTGATCCCTCTGCCCAAGGGGATGCCGGCGCCAAAGACGGACACAGAACCCATCTGCTGGGACATGGAACGATGGGACGACGCGGTGTTCCAGGCGCTGCCGGAATGGGTGCAGGAGAAGATCAAGAAGTCCACCCAGTACCAGAAGGAGCACACGCCAACGGACACGGTGGACTTCCCGGCTCAGGCGGAGCGAAGCGGACTTTGCAAGGACGAAGGGGGTTGTCCCATTTGAAGCTGATCCCATTGGCCAGCTCCTCCCACGGGAACGCCTATCTGGTGGAGGACGGAACGACCTGCCTGCTGATCGAGTGCGGAGTGAGCTGGAAAAAGCTCCAGAAGCTGACCGGATTCGGCGTGTCCGGCATTGCCGGGTGTCTGATCTCCCACGAGCACAAGGACCACGCCGGCTGCTATGAGCAGCTGATCCGGAGCGGGGTTCCGGTCTACGCCAGCCGCGGGACGGCGGAGGCTCTGGGATGCGAACGGCTGGAGACGCTGGAGGACCGGGAGGCGGTGGCCCTGGGCAGCTTTGACGTGCTCCCCTTCCCCACCTTCCATGACGCGGCGGAGCCTATGGGCTTCCTGATTCGCAGCCGGACGGACGGGGACAAGCTGGTCTTTGCCACAGACACGGTCAACCTGGGGTATCAGTTCCCCGGTGTGGATCTGGTGGCCATCGAGTGCAACTATGACGAGGCCGCCCTGGAGCGGTCGGAGCGGATGCCGGAGAAGGTACGCCGCCGGGTGGCCAACGCCCACATGAGTGTGTCCAGGGCCTGCGCCTGGCTGGCCGGGCTGGACAAGTCCCGGGTGCGGGAGGTGTACCTGATGCATCTGTCCGACGCCTGCGGCAATGAGTGGATGTTCCGCCGTCTGGTGCAGCAGGTGGTAGGGGATCGGGTGCAGGTTACGGTGTGCCCCAAAGAAAGGAGTCAATAAAAATGGCAGCAGCGAAAGAAAACCCGGCCGGCGTCGCCACCACGATCCGGGTCCCGGAACATCTGTTGGAGAAAATCAGAGCGCTCGCGGCTGAGATTGGAGACAGCCAGAACGGTGTGATGCTCCATCTGATGTTTATGGGGATGAAGGTCTATGAGGGCAGTGTCCAGATCAGTCTGGGTGCTCCTCAAGATACTCGATCAAAGCCCCCTCGATGAAATCTGTCAGCTGAGAGTTGATAGAACGGTGCTCGGCCTGTGCGACCTCTTTGATCAGGCGGTACACTTCGTCATCCAGCCGAAGGCTGAAAACTGTGGTGTGTCCCGTCTTTTTGAAGTAATTACGGTCTGAGATCTTCATAGCGTTACCTCCAGGTTATTTTGACATTAGAACAATATCACAGAACAGCAAAAAAAGATAGAGCTACCTTGATGTTAAAATAATATCATTTTGATATTGACACACAGGAAAGTGATGTTATAATGATGTTATTATAACATTGAACGGAGGCTGCCTTATGAACACCGATCACGCAACCAACTTTCTATTTGCTGTGGAGCAACTTCAATTCAGATTTTCGTGTGGGGTCAATGCGCTGGGGGCGATCCATACCGCCATGGAGGAAGGGTCATCATCCCCGGAATGTTACCTGGATGGGCTATTTGGCATATATCGCCATCTCTGCTATTTGAGTGACGAATTGGAGAAAAATATTTATGCCGAGCTTCAGTCGGTACGCGATGAAAAGGAGAAAAAATGAACGAATTGATTAAAGTGGACTTCTCTGGGGAGAGGCCCGCAGTCTCGGCCCGAGAGCTGCATGAGTTCCTGGGGGTGGAAACCAGGTTTAACGACTGGTTTTCCAGGATGTGTGAGTATGGGTTTTTGGAGGGTGAGGACTTTTACTCATTTTTGAGTAAAACCCCGACAGGTGGACGCCCAGCACAGGACGCCGCCCTCTCCATCGACATGGCCAAGGAGATCTGTATGCTACAGCGCAATGAAAAAGGTAAACTGGCACGCCAGTATTTCCTTGCGCTGGAGCGGGATTGGAACAGCCCGGAAAGGGTCATGGCCCGGGCGCTGGAGATCGCCCACAAAAAACTGCGGTGTCTGGAGGAACAGCGGGAGCTGGACCGGCCCAAGGTCCTGTTCGCGAATGCGGTGGCTGCGGCCAGGACCTCCATCCTTGTGGGAGAGCTGGCCAAGGTGCTGAAGCAGAACGGGGTGGACATGGGCCAGAACCGTCTGTTCACCTGGCTGAGAGAGAACGGCTATCTGATCCGGCGGAACGGGAACGACTATAATATGCCGACCCAGAAGGCCATGGAGATGGGACTGTTTGAAATCAAGGAGACCGTGGTGGCTCACGCAGACGGGCACACTGATACCAAGAAAACGCCCAAGGTAACAGGGCGTGGACAGCAGTATTTCATAAACAAATTTCTCGGTACTTAAAACAGCGGCTGGCGGGGCTGGGGCGTCCTGGCCCCGCCGGTAGAAAGCGGGTGATGAGATGGCCGGACGGCCGAAGGAGGGCATTGAGTTCTCCGGCTGGGCCACGGACGTATTTGAAGATCCGAAGATAGACAAGCTGATCGACGGCCAGGGTGTGGCCGGGTTTACGATCTATTTCTATCTTTGCCAAAGGGCCTTCGGGCTGCATGGATACTTTTTGCCATGGACCTGCGATGATGCCGCCAGCGTTGCACGACGGATCGGCGGCGGAGTTGGGTCAAAGGCGGTACAGGATACCGTTGGGCTGTGCTTGCGTATTGGCTTGTTTGACCGCATGCTGTACGAGGGGCACGGAGTACTTACGAGCAGGGGCATCCAGCGCAGTTTTGTGCCGGCGCTGAAAAAACGCCGGGTAAGGTCTGTCATAGCCGATTATTGGCTCTTGGGAGCCGACGAGAGCGTCGGTTTGGTTTTCATACCCAAAAACGGTGGGTAACGTCCATCTGCGTCATGCAAATGCCCATTTGCGGCCTGCGAATGACACATAGGATAGGATAGGAGAGGTATAGGGATAGGAGAGGTAGTTCTAAAGATAGAACTCAAAAAACTATACCATCTACTTCTAACGGGGGGCGCGCTACTGAAAGAGCTCTAAGAGAAGAACAGGGAGCGGCGACTGGAAGGTGGACCCCCGCCCCAAAAACGAGAGGTGCGATTTGACAAAAGAGGACGTATGCAGGACGTTTGACCTGCTGGAACAGATCTACCAAGGCAAGAAGAAGCCGCGTGACAACGTGACGCTGGCAATCTGGGCAGAGATATTGAAGCCCTGGAGCTATGCGCAAGTCAGGAGCGCAGTGGTTCAGAGAGCGCGGGAAAACCGATTTTTTCCGGATCCCTCGGAACTGGCGGCATATCTCCCTCCCATAAGAGACAAGGGGGCAGAGAAAAACGCCCCAGATGGCCTGTTAGAAGCTATGGAGAAAAAGCGGAAGGAATTGGATGACTGGCAGGAGGAGTGGCACCAGGAACTGCGGGAGCGTGGGCTGCCCACATTGCGGGAGGCTGCGGCCCGGGGAATGAGCCCCGGGGAGTGGAATGCGCTGCTCCGGGAGGCCGGCGTGTGGGAGGCTGCCCATGGCTGACACACTATGCCTGAGCTGCGCAAAGTGCTATGGAGACTGCCCGTGGTCTGAGCGGGATTCAGAGACCAAGCGGATCAAATTCCAGCCCGTTCCCGGGTGGACGGCAGAACCGACTTGGAAGCGGGGCTGCGGGGCCTCTTACCATGTGGTCGCCTGCCCGCTGTATGTGAGCGACGGGAAGGACTACTCCGCCGGCCGGGGCCAGAAGCCGAAGTTTGACGTCCGGAAGGTGGCGGCCTGTATGCGGGCCGGGATGACCGATAGAGAGATCATGCGGCGAACTGGGATCCAGTCAGATAGCACGCTGAGGGAGTATAAACGGCGGGCGAGAAAATTGGAGGAACCAGAATGCTGACCATCGTGATCCAGGTAGACGCCCCGCCTGGTCAGGCCATCGGCGTGAAGGAGCACCTGGCCATGTGCCTGGAGCGGTACGGAGACACGCGGGTGGTGGAGATCCGGGAGACCGGGGTGGAGCAGATGAGGATGGAAGGGGCAAAACAACATGAACTGCCGTGGGTGTAGATGGCTGGACGAGACGCGGCCGCAGGGGGCCGGATACTGCTGCACAGTGCAGCGGTCCCAGGACTATCACACCATGCCCTGTGTGATCGACTGTGGGCACCGTGCGCCGGAGATACGCAGGCCAGAGGACCAGCGGTGCGAACTGTTCGAGCCGGGGGATTTTAAAACTAGGTTCAGAAAGGAGAACAACCATGACTGTAGTTTATAAGGGGCCAGGCTGCGCGCCTGAGGTACGGGAGATTGGGAACACGCTGAGAGATCTCCAGGCATGTGTAGGCGGGTACATCGAGACCGTTACGTTGGCCACTGACGCTGTGGTCATCTGCAACGAGGAGGGGCGGCTGATGGGGCTGCCACACAACTGTATTTTTTGTGGAGTGGAGTTTTGCGGGCCCATCATTGTGGCGGGCATAGATGGCGATGAATTTGCGAGCCTGG